>Ga0335085_10002710_pt1 | contig 32423 bp, 32 predicted proteins | sample Lox_Sample_45_FD_206712 | JGI IMG/M metagenome (GOLD analysis project Ga0335085, IMG submission 206712) | Soil microbial communities from Loxahatchee National Wildlife Refuge, Florida, United States - Lox_Sample_4.5 | ecosystem: Environmental > Terrestrial > Soil > Wetlands | place: USA... | reverse complement strand
CGCCGTTTCCCGAGGGTCTGGCGGGAAGCGTCGAAGAACGCCTCGGCGCGTTGCTCGACCATCTGTTCGTGGACATGACGGTCGAGGAAGACCTCTGGCGGGCGCTGATCGCCGACGCCATACATGGTGACGACGACGTGCTGCAGCCCCTGCTCGAAACGGCCGACGCGTTCGAGGTCGCCCTCGCATCCTGGCTGCAGGGCCTGTGTCCCGAAGCGCCCGAGCTGCACGATCCCGTCGTCGTGCGGGCGCTTCGTAATGCCGTCATCGGGGTCCTTGTGGAACATCTGCCGCAATCCGCCGGCCGGCGCGCGGCCCTCGAAGGACGCGCGCGCGAACTTGCGCACGTTTTCGCACGGCTTGCGCCCGACAAGCCGACACCGGAACCTGCCGATACGACTTCACAGAATCGAGCCCAGGAGGACTCATGACCGCCCCGGCCGCGCCCTACCAACCGGACGCTCTCGACCCGACCCTCTACGTCCGGGGCGTAGCGCATGACGTCTTCCGGTGGATGCGGGAGAACGACCCGGTCCACTGGGACGAGGACAACGGGATCTGGGTGATCTCGAAGTACGACGACATCTCGTACGTCGAGCGCCAGCCCGAGCTGTTCTGCAGTGGGCAGGGTGTACGTCCCAAGGGCGGCGGCGCCGACGCGCTCTCGATCGTCTCGATGGACGACCCCGAGCACGCGCGGCAGCGGCGCCTCATCTCGCGGGGTTTCACCGGCGCGCGCATCACCGAGCTGATGGACCACATTCGGGAGCTCGCCCGCGGTCTGGTCGACGGCGTCGCGGCGCGCGGGTCATGCGACTTCGTTGACGACATCGCCAAGCCGCTGCCCCTGATCGTCATCGCGGAGATGCTCGGTCTCGCCGTCGAGGACCGGGAGCGGCTCGCGCACTGGTCGGACACGATGATGGCCGGCGAAGGTGCGGACGCCGACGACCCGCGCCAAGCCGCGGCGGGCGAGGCGTGGGCGGAGTACATCACGTACCTCGTCGGCCTGCTCGAGGACCGGCGGGCGCACCCGAAGAACGACCTGATATCGGTGCTCCTGTCCTCAGCCGACGCGGGCGAGATCTCCTTCGACGAAGAGGCGCTGCGCGCCAAGGTCCAAGACGGCGCGTTCGCCGGCAACGAGAACCTCGGCCTCGGCGCCGACGATCTGCTCGCGTTCCTCGTGTTGTTGCTCGTCGCGGGGAACGAGACGACCCGCAACGCGCTGTCCGGGGGCATGCTGGCGCTCTCTCAGTTCCCGACTGAGCGCGCCCGCCTCGCCGGTGACCTGAGCCTCGTCAACAGCGCGACCGAGGAGATCCTCCGCTACGTGTCGCCGGTGATCAGCTTCTCGCGCACCGTTACTCGTGACACGGAGCTGCGCGGTCGCTCACTCGCGGCCGGCTCTGTGGTCCTGAACGTGTACCCGAGCGCCAACCGCGACGCCGATGTGTTCGACGACCCCGACGCCTTCCTCGTCGACCGCTCGCCCAACCTGCATCTCGCGTTCGGGACCGGCCCCCATTTCTGCCTCGGTGCGAACCTCGCGCGTACCGAGATCCGCATACTGCTCGAGGAGCTGTTCACCAGGCTGCCCGACATCCATGTTCCCGACGGCGCGGATGCCGAGCGCGGCGCGAACGCGCTCGTCACGACCATCCAACACCTGCCGGTCGAGTTCACCCGGTCGTAGCGCACGTCACGACGGCGACGGCCGTCGTGCGCGCCGCGCCGACGTCGCACACCTCGACGCGGAGCACGGCTCCGTCGCGGCGCGTGCCGACCGTGCGGGCGACGGCGCGGATGGGACCGATACGGTTCGGCGCGAGGTAGTGCAGCACGACGTCGGTCGTCACGCCGCCGCCGGTGACGTGCTCGGCCGCGAGGTCGACCACCGCCGCGACGACGCCTCCGTGCAGGATGCCCCACGGGTTGCGCAACTCGGGCGCGAGGTCGATCTCGATCGCGTCCGCGTCGCTCATGCGCACGCCGAGCCATTCCGGGACCGGCGGCACCGGACTCGGTCCGGTAGGCGCGCGCGTGTCGAGTGTGAGCGGGCGGTCCCACTGCGGAGGCCCATTCTGCGGGACGAGGATCGCAGACGTGAGCACGCCACTCGCGACGAGCGTGTCGGCCGCGCCTTCGTCGCGCACTTCTACCGCGGTGACGACGTTGTTGCGCCCGCGCCGGAGCAGGCCCGAGTCGAAGCGGAGGGGGCCGGCCCGGCTCGGCGCGACGATCTGCGCCGCGAGGTTCGTCGACACGACCCATCCGTCGGGGAGCGCGGCGAGCCCGGCATTCAGACCACCAACGCTGTCGATCATCGTGAGCAGCGCGCCGGCGCGCAGGCTTCCGCCTCGACCGAGCAGGTGCGGTGCGACTGCTCCGTGCCCGACGATCCGGAGCTCGTCGAGCTCCTGCATGGTCATGCCCATGTAGCGACTCACGTCGCGACCCGCGTCCGTCGCGTGCGCGTCGCTCATGGGAGGTCGCGGGTCGCCACCGCGTACACGACGGTCATACGGCGGTTCTCGGCGCCGGCGTCAACGAGCTCGACGCGCGCGGTGCCCCTCGCCGCCGCCGCGGCCAGTATGTCGACCGTCGAGCGAACGGGACCGATACGGCCGAAGCCGAGGTACGTGACGTACAGCTCGGTGACGACCACGGGCTCACCGGTGGCCGAACGGAGCGCCGCCTCGGCCGCCACGTCGGCAACCGTCGCGACCACACCACCCTGCATCGCGCCCATCGAGTTGCGCGACCAGTCGATGACGGGCACGTCCACCACGCCGCGCGCGGCATCGCGGACCTCGACACCGAGCTCGTCGAGGAGCGGGCGCGCCAGTCTCGAGTGGGGCATCGCCATTGTCGATGGACTGTCGCGCATGCGGTCGACCTCGGGATTCGAGTCGCGCCGGGGCAGCACTGCGAAGCTCATCGTCGCGATGCCGACATCTTCTTCGCGGTCATCGACGAGCGCGACCTCGATGACGACGGTCGTCCGGCCCGCGCGCAGCACCTGGGCGCGGGCTTCGACCACCGACCCCGGCCGGGCGCAACGTACGACCGAGAGCGTGAGATCGGCGGTCGCGATCCAACCTGGCGCCGCGGCCGTCGCCGCCAGCCCGCCTCCGATCACGTCCACCAGCGTGGCGAGCGCACCGGCGCGTGCCCGGCCGGTATCCGTGCACACCTCTTCGACGACCGGCATCCATGCCCGGCTGCTCGTGCGGTCGCCGTCGTGATCGAACGAGAACCGGAGGTCGCGCAGGAGATGTTGGTCGGGGGGATAGGCGGCCGTCATGTGGCCCGGGACGGTACCGAATGCGCGCTCAACCGCGCAGTTCGTCGCCCGGTCGCCGCTCCCGGGCCACCTCGACCAGTCCGTTCGCCTCGCGGACTCGGAGCACCGCGACCGTGCCTTTGGGATCGACCCGTCCGAATTCGTTGCGCTTGTACGCGGCGCCGTCCCCGTCGAACGCCCACGCGTGCCCGGCACAGACGAGCTCGTCACCCTGCACGAATCCGTCCGCGAGGTCATGATCGAGATGCGGGCACCATCTCGGCACGCCGCGCACCCGGCCGTCGTGCCCTCGCCAGAGCACGAAGTCGTCGCCGTCGACCTCGACGGCGATCACCTGCCCCGCGGCGACACAAGTGGCCGGCAGTGACACTTCCGTCAATTCGCGGACGCGTCCTCGGGATAATTCGCGAACAGCGCGACGCGCCCGCGCTGGCGCCGCAGGATGTCACGCCACATGCGCTCGGGGGTCGTCGCGAAGACGTCTTCCGGCTTCAGGGAAACGACGAACCACGCCCCTTGTGCGAGCTCGGACTCGAGTTGCCCGGGCGCCCAACCCGCGTAGCCTGCGAACACGCGCAGCGACTTCAGCGCCGCGCCGAGATCGTCGGGATCGTGCGCGAGGTTGACGGTGCCGAGATCGTCGACGATCTCCACGAAGCCGTCGACGTCGCTGCGCCGCCGGCGCGCGAGCGCGATCACCGCATCCGTCGCGACGGGTCCACCGATGAACGCGACGGCCGGCGGCGAGACCAGCTCCCGCCATTCCGGGAAGACGTCGTGCACCGTCGTCGTGCTCGGCCGATTCAAGACGATCCCGAGACCTCCGTCGTCTCCGTGTTCGAGCACCAGCACGACGGTACGGTCGAAGTTGGGGTCGACGAGGGGCGGCGCGGCGACGAGCAACTGCCCGCGCAGCGATCGCGGCTCGGTCACGTTCTCGATCCTCGCACGACCGGGATCTTGGCACGACGAGTGCCGGACCGCCGTAGCATCGAACAGGTGAACCGCCCGTCCGACCTGCTCGCGGCGCTGCGCGACATCGTCGGCCCGGCCAATGTGCGTACCGATCCCGATGTGGTCGCGGCGAACGTCACCGACTGGACCGGACGGTTCCGGGGCGCCACCCCCGCGGTCGTACGACCCGCGGCGGTTGACGAGGTCAGCGCCGTGCTCGCCGCGTGTCACGAGGCGAGCGCGGCGGTGGTCCCGCAGGGCGGTAATACCGGGCTGGCCGGCGGATCCGTTCCGCTACACGGCGAGCTCGTGCTCGACCTCGGTCGGCTCGACGGCATCGGTCCTGTCGACGCGCGTACCGGACAGGTGACCGCGGGCGCGGGCGTGACCCTCGCGCGGCTGCAGCAAGCGGCGCGCGAATCGGGGTGGTACTACGGCGTCGATCTCGGGGCGCGTGACGTCGCCACCGTCGGCGGCATGGTCGCGACGAACGCGGGCGGGGTGCACGTGTTGCGCTACGGCCCAACGCGTCGCCAGCTCGTCGGGATCGAAGCGGTGCTCGCCGACGGCCGGGTGATCCGGAGGCTGGACGGACTCGAGAAGGACAACTCCGGCTACAACCTCCCGGGCCTGCTGTGTGGGAGTGAAGGCACGCTCGCGGTCGTCACCGCGGCGCGCGTGCGATTGCACGCACCCAATCGCCATACCGCCGCCGCGCTCTGTGCGTTCGACGACGTCGACGACGCGCTCGATGCGGCCGGGACATTGCGCCGCGAGCTCGAATCCGTGAACGCGATCGAGCTCTTCTTCGCGGCGGGCCTCGAGCTCGTGTGCGATCGCCTCGGACTCGCCCGGCCCTTCCCGAAGCCGCATGTCGCGTACGTGCTCGTCGAGGCGGCGGCCGACACCGACCCGATCGATGTGCTTGCCGGCGCCGTCGCCCGCTGTGCCGGCGTGGGCGACGTGGCCGTCGCGACCGATCCGGCGTCTCGGCGCGGTCTGTGGCGGTACCGCGAAGCGCATCCCGAGGCGATCAACCTTCTCGGCGCGCCGCTGAAGCTCGACGTGTCTCTGCCCGCCGGGCACCTCGCCGATTTCGTGCATGCGGTGCCGTCGTGTGTCACCGGCGTCCTACCGGGCGCGAGTGTGTGGCTCTTCGGGCACGCCGGCGACGGGAACGTGCACGTCAACGTGACGGGCTCCGGTCTCGACGCGGATGCCGAGATGATCACGGCCAGAGTGTTCGAGCTCGTCGCGCGCCTCCACGGATCGATCAGCGCCGAGCACGGCATCGGATCGGCGAAGCGCCGCTACCTACCACTCGTGCGTAGCGACGTCGAGATCGCGGTGTACCGCGCGATCAAGCATGCCCTCGACCCGCTCGGCATCTTGAACCCCCACGTCTTGCTACCGGAGCGCGAAGGCGCATGACATCGGGGGGCTAACCGATCCGAGCGGTTCGGCGTCGCGCGCGGCCGGCAGTCGGTCAGCGGAACTCGTAGAGCGGGTTCACGATCGCGAGGCGCCCGTGGTGGTCGATCGCCATGCCCTCCACCGTCACGAACGCGCCGATGCCGATGCCCTCGATCTGGCGGCGCCCGAAGAACACGACCGACACCGCGCCCGTCTCGTCGGAAAGGCTGCACTCGAGGCTCGGGCTGCCGCCGAGCGGTTCGACCCGGACCGCCTGGATGCGCCCCTGCACCTTGACACGCTGACGGCACCGGACGTCGCCGATCGCGGTGACGTCGGCGGGCCGGACGGCCACGGCGGTCGCCTTGCCGCTCGACTTCGACCTCCCGTTCGAGCCCGTGGCGCCGTTGCCGGGCCGGTGCCCGTTCGAGTTCGCGACGGTCGGCGCGCCGTTCGCGTCCGCGGCCGCCTCGTCGAAGTGGAACGGCACCGTCGTGACGTTCGCGTGCGGGAGCCGCGAGATCTCGCGGGCCAGGGCCTCCGCGGTCTGGTCGTGCAGGATGCGGTGCCAGACGCCGTTGTACATCCGCTCGGGTAGCAGTACGCACACCTCGGACTCGCCCGACGCGAGCACGTGCGCAACGGTCTCCACGGCCGACCGCGTGAGCCGCCGGTCGGGGCAGTCGATCAGCTCGAGGCTGAGATTGGTCAATCCGTGCTCGCGCCATCCGTTGGCCAGCACCTCGGCGCGGTGCTCGTCGATGACGAAATGCACCGCGCGCAGCTCGTCGGGTCGCAGCGCGCGACCGAGCTGCATCGCGCGGGCGACCGCGAGGTCCAGCTGGTCGACGAACACCATGACGACCAGGCGCTTGCGCACCGGCGCGGCAACCGCCTGCGGCACGTCGTGCACGAGGGCGGTGTCCTCGCGCGCGTACTGGCGGGCGAGCCGCACGAGGAAGACCACCATGATGGGAACGATCACGATGATGATCCACGCGCCGATCCAGGTGTGCGGCGGCTTGAACTTGAAGATGCCGATGACGATGCAGACGACGCCGGACAAGAACGCGCCGAAGCCGTTGATGAACATGCCGGTGCGCCAGCCCTCCTCCTTCTCACGGAGGTGGTGCTTCGCCATGCCCGCCTGCGACAGGGTGAACGACGTGAACACGCCGATCGCGTACAGCGGTATCAGCCGGTCGACCTTGGCGTCGGTGACGATCAGCAGCACGATCGCGGCGACCGCGAGGAAGATGATGCCGTTCGAGAAGACCAGCCGGTGGCCCCGCTTGGTCAGCTGACGGGGCATGAAGTTGTCGCCCGCGTGGAAGGACGCGAGCCGCGGGAAGTCGGCGAAGCTGGTGTTCGCGGCCAGCACGAGGATGAGCATCGTGCCCGCCTGCAGGCAGTAGTAGAGAACGTTGCCCAAGAGCCCGCCCCCGTACGCGAGCTTGCCGATCTGCGAGATGACCGTGGGTGTTCCCGAGATGAACGGGGCGACGTGCATGTGGCTGTCCATCACCGACAGCCCGAGGAACATCACGCCGAGAAGCGACCCCATGATCACGAGGGTGGTGCGCGCGTTCTTCCATTCGGGCTTGCGGAACGCGGGAACGCCGTTCGAGATCGCCTCGACGCCTGTGACCGCCGCGCCGCCGGACGCGAACGAGTGCAGCACGACCGCGAGCGACGCGCCGGCAAGCAGGCCCGCGCCCTTCGATCCGAAGGGAACGAGACCTTGGGTGTGGCTGTAGTTCGCGCGGACGAGGCCGCCATGGACGGACTTGAACACGCCCACGCCGATCAACAAGGCCATGTTGACGATGAAGAAGTACGTGGGAACCGCGAAGAGCTTGCCCGATTCGCGTACCCCGCGCAGGTTGCCCCACGCGATCAGCACGACGAACCCGATGGAGATCGGAAGGATCCACGGCTCGAACGCCGGGAACGCCGATGCGAGCGCCGCGGTCCCCGCGGCGACCGAGACTGCCACGGTCAACACGTAGTCGGTGAGCAGCGCAACACCGGCGACCTGCGCAGGCAAGAGGCCGAAGTTGTCGCGGGTCACCATGTACGCGCCGCCGGCGGTCGGGTACGCCTTGATCGTCTGGCGGTACGACAGGATCAAGAAGAACAGCACGACGAGCAGCGCGGTGGTGATCGGAACGACGAGCGCGAACGCGCCGAGCCCGACGACCGGGACGAGTACCCGCAGCATCTCCTCGGTGGCGTACGCGGAGCTGGAGAGGTTGTCGGACGCGAACACGGCGAGGGCGGTGGGCTTGCCGAGCCGTTCGTGCTCGAGCTCCTCGGTATGGAGCGGCGGCCCGAGCAACTTGTTCTTCAGCCGGTAGCGCCGGCTGTCGGGCGGCAGCTCCAGGCCGGGGACCGTCGGAAGGGGCATCGGGCGGATCTGCGACGCGCCCGGACCGGATTCGGTGGTTTCCGGCGTCCGTGTCGGCTCGGTCAGCAAACGATTCTCCCGAGGAGCGCGCGAGCAGCCGATCGGCCGCCCGGTTCATCCGAACAGCACACACGTAAATGCCGTGTCAGGATCGAACCGGGGCTCGTCAAGAAGATGTCAAAGCTTCCGGCCGGATGGGCTCTGCGCGTCGGCGAGTCGGTTGGCGCGAGCGATCAGACGAGGCCGGTCATCGCGCGGAACTCGTCGGTCGTGTTCACATGCGGGAAAGGTTCGGCGGGCACCGGCACGCCGAGCGCGGCGCACAGCGGCTCCCAGCCGTCGCCGGGCTGCCATTCGACGAGCCGGTCGCTCGGAACTGTGGCGCGAACGTGCGCGTTGTGCGCGTCGTAAGCGCGTTGCGCCGCGTCGGCGTCGTTCCAGGCGGGGGTGAAGCGGTCGAACAGCCCGAGGATCATGTGCATCTGCGCACGCAGGACGGCATCGTCGGGCGTGCCGCGCCGGGAGACCGCGAAGATGGTCTCGTTGGCGCTCTTCCACCACGCCGCCGCGCTCGATCGTGTCGACAGCAGCACGACCGCGTCGGGGAAGGCGGTTGCGAAGTCGGCCCAGAAACCCACGACCGGCCAATCGACGCCCGCGGCGAAGCCGTCCATCAGCGTCTCGCAGTCGACGGGGTGCCCGTCGACCGCGTCCTGCCACAGCGCGATGTGCTCCGGATGCTCGAAGACTTCGACCATGTGGTAGCAGGGCGCGCCCAGGATCTGCTCAAGAGCGATCTTGAGCGAGTGCGTGCCCGTGCGACCGAGCCCTGCTCCCACCAGCCGCACTGTCATCTGCGATCTCCCTCGTCGACCTCGGGAGCCTACGGGCCGGCACTGGCGCCTGCTCGGACTCGGGCGCCGCGGCCTGCCGGAGCGCGCCCATGCGCAGGATCAGCAGCACCGAGACCAGTACGCCGCCCGTCGTCGCGACCCATTGCACCGCGAGGTTGGCGCGGTCCGCACCGGACATGAACCCGTGCACCGTCGCGGCCGCGAACATCGGAAGGCTCGTCGCGTGCACCGATCGCCAGAGCCGGCGCGGCAGGCGTTTCATGACCCACGACGAGAGCTCGATCGCGATGAGCAGATACATCGCGGCGATGCCCCACGCGACCGCGCTGGTTCTCCACGGCGAGGCGAACGGCACGAACAGCTCGCGGGGCCCGAAATACACATACGTGTCAGCCCACAGGGCGAGCACGTGCACGCCCACGAAGACGATCGCCAGGGTGCCGAGGAACTTGTGCAGGTCGAGCAACCACGCCGGTACGCCGCGGCGGCGCACGAGCCGCGTCGACAGCGCGAGTCCCCACAGGATGCTCAACGTCACGACCGCCCAGGCGATCAGGCCGGATGCGCGGGCGACATACCACGCGAGCTGCGGATTGAGCGCGGCGATCGTTCCCGCGGTCATGCCATGTTCTCCGGCGATATGACCTGTGCGTCGTCGAGGAAGATCCACGCCCGCACGCCGGAATCGCGCGCGATTCGCCGCGCGTCGCCGACGCCGGCGATGATCATTGCCTTCGCGATGCCTTCGGCCCACCACGCATCGCGGGCGGCGACGACCGTCGCGGTGATCCCGGCGCGCGCGGCATCGCCGCTCACCGGGTCGATCAGGTGGTGGTACCTGCGGCCGCCGCGCGTCCAGCTGCGCAAGCGCGTCGTGCTCGACACGAGCGCGCCGTCGGTGAGCGGGAACGTGAACAGGATTCTCGATTCATCGAAGGGATCGAGCACCGGCACCGGCCAACCGCCGGTGGGCGGCTCACCCCGAGCCCGGATATCACCGCCCATGCCGACCAACGCCGATCGCGCCCCGCGGTCTACGAGCCCCCGAGCGACGAGGTCGGCCGCGAGCCCTTTCCCGACCCCACCGAGGTCGATCCGCGTGCCGTGGGGAAGTCGCACGCGCGATGCCTCGGCGTCGATCTCGATCGCCTCGAAGCGCGGGGTCGATCCGATCGCGGCCCGGACGCGGTCGTCGACGTCGTCGTCGCCGTCGGCCGCGACCGCTTCGAAGGTCCGGTCGTAGCCCGCAGCCTCGAGCGCCGCGAGGATCGTCGGATCGAAGCGACCGCGCGTGCCTCGGTGCAGGTCGGCTGCGCACGACAGCGCGAGCAACATCTCCCGGCTGACGTCGGTCCACGACCCGGGCCGGCGGTTCAGGTTCGACAGCTCGCTGTCGGCGCGGAACCGGCTCCAGCACGCCTCCAGCCGTTCCAGTTCGTCCACGGCCCACTCGATCGCGCCCGCTGGCGCGTCACCCACGATCACGTGGGCGCGGCTGCCCATCGCTCGCACTTCGCGCTCCGACCAGTAGTCGGTGCGCGCCGGTGCGCGCCACGCGGCCTCGGTCAGGCGCAACAACTGCTCGACCGGCACGACTCAGGGGCACCGCGTGCCGAAGCAGGGCGGGGGCGGAGGGGGCGGCGGAGGAGTGAACACCGTCGTCGGAGTGGGCGCAGGGGCGGATGTCGGGGTCGGCGAAACGTGGGGTGCCGTGGACGGCGGGGTATGCGGCGCGGGCGACGGTGATGCACCGACCGGCGGCGCCGGTGTGGGCACGGCGCTCGTAGGTGCGGCGGGCGATGCCGTCGACGTCGGGGGCGGTGCGCCGGCGGGAGCGGAGAACACGAGGTGCGTCGCGGCTTGGGTGCCCGGGGCCGGCGCAACGGTTGCAGTCGGGCGGGCTGGGACCGGCGGCACGGGCGGCTTGTGCCCCCTTCGGGTCTTGGGCTTCGGTCCCGCCGCGGTGACGCCGGGCCCGGACGGGCTGCGCGCGACCGTACCGGTGGTCGTCGCGGCCGCCGACGTGGTGGCGGCGGCGGTCGTGGTCGTCGCGGCGGTTCCGATCGACGCCACGATCGAGAGGAACCCGGCTGCGCTCAGGCCCGCGACGAGGATCCGGGTCGCGCCGGCGGGATGGCGGCGCCGAGGTCCGGTCGCGGGCGGCGCGTCCGGGGACTTGGCGCGCCGCGCAGCCAGCCGGGCGAGGCGTTCGTCGAGGTCCGCCGTCGATTCGGTCATGCGCCGTCCCCCGCGGTTCGCGCCCGCGTTGTACAGGACTGCGCGCGCGTCCGGCTCCGGTCCATCGTGCTTTCCCCCACTCGGGCGGCTGTGCCGTACTAGGCATCGGCATTCGGGGCGCCCGTTCTCAAGGCGGGCGATGGAATTGCTTTCGCGGCGAATTGCCCCGCTCAGCCCGTGCGACGCACCACGATGATGGGGGTCAGCTCGTCGTTCTGACCGAGCGGATTGTCGAGCAAGACCTCCCGGACGACCGATCGGCCCACGGGGAAAGCCGGGCTGGTGCCGAGCACCTCGACGTTGATGTTGTTCGCGTCGACGATCGCGACGGGTGCGCCGATGTGGGCGGCGATCTCCGCCGCGGCCGCCGCGGGATCGGCCGGCCCGAGCATCGCGAACTCGTCGAACGGCTTGACCGTGGCCGGGCTGAAGCCGTCGATCTCGGAGATGCGGTGCCCGGCGATGCGGTAGAAGTCGCCGCGCCGGCGGAACACGAGCCGGGTGAAGGAGCCGACCACCATCGCGAAGAGCATGCGCCACCAACCGGCCTGCATGATCGCGACCTGCATCTTGCGCGGATCGGAGTAGCCGACGTCGTCGGGATGTTTGGTCACGCCCTTCACGAGCACCTTCGCGAGCACGCCCGGGCGCACGACCGAGTGGTGGATGACGCGTCCCTGCGAGATGGTGACGAACTTCTCGGACACGGCGAGCCAGTCGCCCGGTCGGAGCACTGGCTTCACATACTCGTCGAAGACCGGATCGAGCGGCTCCTTGATGTGGATGAGGTGCGTTCGCACCGCGATCCGCTCGTAGTCGGTGCCGTCGGCGCGTCTCGTCGTCATACCGCGACCGCCCGGTCCATGTACCGGCGCATCCAGAGCTCGGTCACGAGCACCCTCCAGAAGACGAGCCCGTCACCGGGACGGCCCGCGATGTACTCGTCCCATGCCGTCACGAGGTGCTGCGAGTCGTAGAGATCGCGCGACGCGAGCTCGGGAGACGAGAAGATCGCGCGTATCTCTCGCGACTTCTCCTTCATCCACCTGATGTCAGGGTTCGTGAAGCCGATCTTCGACCGCCGCAGCCGGTTCTTCTCGGGCATACGGCCGCGCATCGCGTTGCGGTACACCGCACGGTTCCATCCGCCCTTGATCTTCTGATCGATCGGGAGGCCGAAGATGAACTCGACGAGCTCGTGATCGAGGAACGGGACGCGCGCCTCGATCGAGAAGGCCATCGAGTTCTTGTCCTCGTAACGGAGCAGGTCGGGAGTCGAGTACTCGAGGACGTCGCTTGCGAGCCGCTCGTTCAGGTTCTTGTGTGACGCGAAGTGCACGCCGGCGGCGGACCCGGAGCTGAGCAGCTCGCGCACCGTCACGGCAGTGGACGCGCGGGCGGGCAGCTTCGAGCGGATCAGCTCGCCGGCGTATTTCTTGTACAGGTCGCGACCCTTCACGATCTCGCGCGCCGCCGCGAGATAGTGGTGTTGCGCGATCGCGGAGGTGAGGTACGCGCGGAAATACGGTATGTAACCGGCGAGCAGCTCGTCGCCACCGTTGCCGCTCACCATGACCTTCACGTGTTCGCTCGCGAGGCGGTACACCGAGTAGTACGCGTACGGCGCCGAGGCGATCGTCGGCTCCTCCTGGAACCAGATCCACTCGTCGATCTCGTTCCAGAAGTCGTCGAGGTTCGGATACGCGTAGCGCGGGATGCTGCCCACCGCGCGTTCGACCTCGTGGATGTACTCGCTCTCGTCGATGCTCTCGCCCGGATAGAGCGCCGAGAAGGTGAACAACCCTTGTGTGTGGAGATCCGTCCCCGCCGCGCGCAACCGGGCCATGGTCGCGACGACGCCGCTCGAGTCGAGACCACCCGACAACGGCACTCCGACGGGCACGTCCGAGATCAGGTGGCGCCGCACGGTGTCGTCGAACCGACTCGCGAATTCCTGCGCGTAGTCGTCGTCGCTCCGGCCGGATGCGAACTCGGGATTGACGGGAGGGTTCCAGTAGCGCTCCATCTTCACGATGCCGTCGGGCCGCACGAGCATGGTATGGGCCGGCAGTAACCGCTTGACTCCGTCGAAGAACGTGTCCTCGCGGTCGTCGTGCAACCGGAACAGCAAGAAGCGCTGCACCGCGTCGACATCGGGGCGCCGGGCGACACGCGGGTCCTGGAACAGCGCCTTCAACTCGGACGCGAATGCGAAGCCCTCGGGTCCGTCGACGTAGTAGAGCGGTTTGATGCCGAGCCGGTCGCGGGCGAGGAAGAGCTCGGCGCGCTCGTGATCGGAGATCGCGAATGCGAACATCCCGACGAGATGATCGACTACGGCCCGACCCCATTCCTCGTAGCCGCGCAGGATGACCTCACTGTCGGAATGGTCGGTGACGAACCTGCGCCCGCGGGCGACGAGCTCGCGCCGCAGCTCGGCATGGTTGTAGATCTCACCGTTGAAGACGAGCGCAAGATTGCCGTCGTCGCTGTAGATCGGCTGATCGCCGGTCGCGACATCGATGATCGCGAGCCGCCGCATGCCGATCGAGAAGTACCGGCCGATGTCGGTGCCCTGTCCGTCGGGTCCGCGATGCACGATCGAGCGCAGCATCCGCTCGAGCAGTTCGGGATCGGCGCCGGCGAATCCGACGATGCCACACATCGCCGGAAGACTACGGGGCGGCGAGTCGCTGCGAAGCGCTGCACGGCGCCTACAGGTCGGGTTCGGGCGGAGCCAACGTGCTCGGACCGACGTGGTGGTCGAGCCAACGGTTCACCGGCGCCGCGTCGCGCCACGCGCCCAGGATGCGCTCCGATGCGCCGGCGGTGTGCAGCCAACGCGGGGCGCCGAACGAGCGGCCGACGTGGATGCCCTTCATCCGGAGCAGCTCGGCCCGCGGATGATCGGGATCGATTCCACGCGGCGCGCGCTTGAGCGATTCGCGCGCCGCGACCTCGTAGCGCCGCTTGCGCAGCGCCGCCACGGCGGTCGCGAGCTTCGGTCCGGTCCGCTCGTCGGCCACGGCGTCGCGGAAGCGCTGCAGCTGATCGCTCTCCAGGTGGTAGTAGCCGCTACCGGCGTACAAGCCCTCGGCCGAGACCTGCACGTAGTAGGCCGCGCCGCCTTCGCTCTCGGTCACCGCGGCCGCCGCCGTCTTGTACGGCGTCTTGTCCTTGGAGAACCGCGTGTCGCGGTTGGGCCGGAAGACGTGCAGCGGCCCGAACTCACGGCTCACCAACTCGGACAGCGCGGCGAACGGCGCCTTCACGCACTCGTCGTACGTGCTTCGGTGTGCCTGCCAGTAGCTCCTCGAGTTGTCGGCCTCGAGGCCGACGTAGAAGTCGAGCGCGGCGTCCGGCCAACCCTTGAACGTCACGGCTCGCAGCCTACGCGGGCGTCACGCATCCTTCTTGCGCGCGCGGCTCGGCGCGACGCGGGGCGGCTCTCCGGGCATCTTCGGGTACACCGGCGGCCACGGCGCGTCCTGCATCCCGTCGTCGAGATCGCGCTGGTACATCGCCAGCAGTCGCTCGATCGACTGCGGTTCGCCCGGCATGTCGGCCCAGGGATCGCCGAGCGCGGCGACGCGTGCCGGCACCGACGAGATGGTCTGCGCGTCAGCGTCGATCGTCGCAAGTTCGCCCCAGGCGAACGGGGTCGACACCTGCGCTCCCGGGCGGGCGCGCACACACCATGCTCCGAACACGGTCTTGTGCGGTGCGTTCTGGTTGAAGTCGACGAAGATGCGTTCGCCGCGCTCTTCCTTCCACCACGCGTCGGTGATCAGCTCGGGGTTGCGCCGCGCGAGCTCGCGCGCCACGGCAACCGCGGCCGCGCGCACCTCGATCGAGTTCCACCGCGGGACGAGCCGAACGTAGACGTGGATACCGCGATTACCCGTCGTCTTGGGATGGGCGGCGATCCCGACCTCCTCGAGCAACGCGTGCACGTCGGCCGCCGCGGCCCGCGCCTCGTCGAAACCGGTGCCCGGCTGCGGGTCGAGATCGATGCGGAGCTCGTCGGCGATCTCGACGTCGTCGGCGTGCGAGGGCCAGACGTGGAAGCCGAGGCAGCCGAGGTTCACCGCCCACGCGAGGTGCGCGAGATCGGCCGCGACGAGCGCCCGCGAGGTCGTGCCGTTCGGCGTGCTCACCAACGTCGTCTCGAGCCAGTCGGGCGCGTTCTCCGGGACACGCTTCTGGAAGAACGACGATCCCGACGCGCCATGAGGGAACCGTTGCATGAGCACCGGCCGCCCGCCCATCGTCCGCATGATCGGCTCGGCGACGGCCAGGTAGTAGTGCACGAGGTCGAGCTTCGTCTCGCCCCGTTCCGCGAAGAGGATCTTGCCCGGGCTCGAGATCCGCACGGGATGGCCGTCGATTTCGAGCTCGATCGCGTCGTCGGCGCGAGCCACGCCGGGCACCGTAGCCGCGCCGCTCAGGGTGTGAAGCGAGGCTCGCTCGGTGGGATCCGATGCATGACTTCGCGGAACCGGGCGACGCGGCGATCGTTCGGGCCGATCAGGTCGACGATCCAGCCGAGCACGGCGTGGATGTCGAGTGTATGCGCGTCGATCATCGCTTCGATGTCGGCCCAGTCCTTCGTGCGGTTGAAGAAGGCCTTGAACACCGCGAGGTCGTCCGCCGCGAGGATCGGGACATCGCGTCCGCCGAAAGGCGCGACTTCGACGTGGCCCGCGGCCACTTGGTGGAACGGATGTGTATCGAAGAACAGATCGACGGGAGTGTCGTCCCAGAAGACGCGCACCTGCCCGTCGCGTTGTGCCTCCTGCATGTCGCTCGCGCCCCACTCGATAGGGTCGGGGAGTGCGGCGAAGACAGCGGGCGCGTCACTCGCGGGCACGAACACATTGATGTCGATGTCGCGCGTGCCGCGCGGCTCGGCGATGTGGAATGCGAGCGCGAGCGCGCCGCCGAACGCGTGCGGCGCGTCGAAGGCCGCCAGCGCATCATCGAGTGCGAGGACCTTCTCGGCGAGCGACGTCATCGCAGGAACGGTGGATATGTGATGCGACGAGGCGCGCGGCGATGCGGGAGATGTTCGGCGAGCTCGAGCACCTCGGCGAGACGCCGCCCCAGGATCTCGCGATCCACGGGGCCGGCCGGTACCACCGAGAGCCGAGGTTCGTAGCCGGCCGCGGCGCTGATGCGCTTGAGCGTCCCGAAGGACGGTTCACGGGCACCGGATTCGTAGAGCACGAGGGCGGCGGCCGATGTCGCGGCGCGCCGCGCGAGCTCGCGCTTCGAGAGCTTGGCTCGCTCCCGGACGGTACGGATCAACGTGGCAGGTTCCATGCCGAAATGTTATCGGATCCGATAACGGTGTGTTATCGGATCCGATAACGCCAGCCGGAGCCACGAAGGCGGGGTCAGTAGATGCTGATGCCGGGTTCGAGGCCCATCGTCTCGGGCTCGGCCCGACCGGTCGCGACGAGCATGAACTGCAGGGCATCGCCGGTGATCTCGGCGCCGCCGCCACTCACGTCCCGGGGCTGCACGTCGTCGAGCACGAGGGTCGCCGGTCGCCAGCCGCGTGCGGTCAGTTGCGCGGCGAGGTACTCGATGGTCGCGTCGAGACCCGCCCCCCGCGCCGATGGCTCGCCGATCGCGTCGCGGATGTCGTCGGCGTGGACGTACGTGTCGTACCAGAGCGTCAGGACGCCCTCGCCGAGAGTGAGGTCGGGCACACCGCTCGGCCCATTCCACGCGTCGTCGTCGATGACGTCGAGCAGTGCGCGAAGGGCTCCGATGGCAGCGCGCAGCCGCGCCGCGGCGCCGGCCGGCGACTCGCCGCGAACCGATGCTGCTTCCTCGTCGGCGTTGCGGCTCCCGGGCCGCCCGGCCGCGGTGTCCTCGGCGAGCCCGACGACGTGGCCGGCGACGTCGCGCGCCTGCCAGCCGGCGCAGCGGGCGGCGGAGCTCCATTGCGATTCGTTCAGGCCTTCGACGAGTGCGGCGAAGGCGTCGTACTCAGCCAGGCATCCGTTCGAGACGTAGTTACGGGTGGACGTTGAAGTGGTCATGCACCGAGTTTGCGACCGCCCGGGCCGCAGCGTCGATTCCCTCGCAGGTAATGGCTCGGGCGCGCACTCGTCGGTACGGTGGCGACGATGCTCGATTCTCGGCCGTCTTCCGCCGGCCGGTTGCTGCGCGATTGGCGTGTTCGCCGGCGGATGAGCCAGCTCGACCTCGCGACCGAAGCCGGCATCTCGGCGCGGCACCTCAGCTTCGTGGAGACCGGGCGCTCCCGCCCGAGCCGCGAGATGTTGCTGCACCTCGCGGAGAGCCTCGACGTTCCGTTGCGTGAGCGCAATCCGCTGTTGATCGCCGCGGGTTTCGCGCCGACGTATCAGGCGACCGACCTCGACGCGCCGGAGATGAAGCCCGTACACGAAGCGCTCGAGCGGATCCTCGCCGCGCACGAGCCGTATCCGGCGATCCTCGTCGACCGCCGCTGGCAGCTGGTCAGTGCAAACAAGGCCGCGATGGTCCTCGTCGAAGGCGTCGCGCCCGGGCTGGTCGAGCCGACGTGCAATGTGTTGCGGGCGAGCCTGCACCCCGAGGGCCTCGCGCCGCGCATCGAGAACATCACGCAATGGAGTGGCCACGTCATCGACAGTGTCCGCCGCCAGATCGCAATCAGCGGTGACCAGGAGCTGCGCGACCTCGAACGCGAGCTCACGGGCTACGTCCGCGCCATGGGTGTCTCGTTGCCGCCCCCGGCCGAGGCCCCCCGCGCCGTCGCGACGCCGATGCGTCTCCGTACGGGCGACGGCCTGCTCGCCCTGATGACGATGATCGCGACCTTCGGGACGGCCCTCGACATCACCCTCGCGGAACTGTCGCTCGAGACCTTTCTGCCCGCCGACTCGGAGACCGCGGCCGCACTCTTCGCGCGAATGCAGGCGGCGGGCTGAACCCGGGCGGCGACGTCCGGACGTCTTGTAGCCGGAAGGCTTATAGTCCGGTGACGGCGGGTAAGGGGGCCACATGGCTTTGCAGACCGATCCTTCTTCGGTGCAGTCCCTGCACAACTCTCTGTCCGGCAGAGCTCCGACCGGATATCCGCGGTGTCTTTGCCGATTCGAAGACGGCGTCGTATTCGCTTACTCGGATCGAGGAACCGAATTCATCCGGGCGAGTGATCGCGAGTTGTGGGCGGTCGAGCGGGACGACGCGCTCGTCTCGGCTCGTTCCGGCAGCCTGCTCGCGCAACGGCGCGGTCGCGTGTACTTCGCTGCTGATTCCGGCGAGCCCCTCTACTACGAGCGCGCGGTCTGACGCGCGAGGCATCCGCACGACCGGCGCGTGACTGCGAACGCGCGTGATTACGAACGCGCGGCTTGCGCGCCCGGACGCCGGGCGCCGAGACGAGGATGCACATCCGGGTCGAGGAGTAGGTCGATCGCGTCGGCGAGGTCGTCGGAAACGGTTGCGATCGAGATCCGGCCGGCAACCCACGAGCGCAAGCGCGCGGCCAACACCGCCTCGATGACCACGACGACGCGACGCGCGGTTTCGGCATCGACGTCGTGTACGGCCTCGAGGTAGATGCCGGTGGTCGTGCGCCCGAGGCGATCGAGGATCTCGGTCGCGTACGGGTCGGTCGACGTCTCGAGCGTGGCGACGAGCCGGGCGAGCGAGGGCTGGCGCTGGAAGGCGCGCACGGAGCGCCCGAGCACCTGGGTCAGGCGCTGCGCGTCGGTAGTGCCGCGCAGTGGGTTGCGCGAGATGTTCGTGCGCAAGGTCGCCGCCCACCGGACGAGCACCTCGGCGAAGAGCTGCTCCTTGGAAGCGAAGTAGTGATACACGGTGCCCAGGGCGACGTTCGCCTCGACGGCGACGTCCTTTACTTGGATCTTGTCGAAGTCGCGCTCGGCGAGCAGAGTGAGACCGGCGTCGACGATCCGGTCGCGCCGGGCCCGTTGCGCGTCGGTGAGGCGGGCCGGCTCGACCCCGGTGACCTTGGACTTGGCGCCGGTCATGAACGTCACTATACTAGAACTATATTCTAGTTACGCCCGCGCTCTGCTCCTCGGGCTCGCAGGGAGGAACTCGTGTCAGCAACCGACCATTACACGATCATCTCGTCGGACACACACGCGGGCGGGAGCCACGCGCAATACCGCGAGTTCCTCGAATCGAAGTATCTCGACGATTTCGACGCGTGGCGGGGGAAGTACAAGAACCCGTTCAAGGATCTCGGCGACCAGCGGCGTTGGCGCAACTGGGACAACGACATGCGAAACGGCCAGCAGGACGAGGACGGGATCGTCGGCGAAGTCATCTTCCCGAACACGGTTCCGCCGTTCTTCCCGAGTTTCGTGCTGTTCGCGCCGCCGCCGACGCCCGATCAGTACGAGCACCGCCTGGCAGGTGTGCGCGCGCACAACCGCTGGCTCGAAGATTTCTGCAGCCAGTTCCCGGATCGGCGCGCCGGCATCGGCCAGTTCTTCGTCAACGACCTCGACGACGCGATCGAGGACATCAAGTGGATCAAGGAGCACGGCCTGCGCGGCGGGGCACTGCTGCCGGCGATCCCGCCCGACGCCACGTGGCTGAAGCCGCTCAACCACCCCGATTACGACCGGCTCTGGGCCGTCTGTGAGGACCTCGAGGTGCCGGTCAACTGCCACGGCGGGCTCGGGTGCCCCTCCTACCTCCCGCACCCTTCGTCCGCGCTCATCCAGATCACCGAGATCCCGACCTTCTCGCGCCGGCCGCTGATCTTCATGCTGCTGTCGGGTGTGTTCGAGCGGTTCCCCAAGCTGAAGTTCGTGATGACGGAGCAAGGTTGCTCGTGGATCCCGGGCTTCTTGTCTCAGATGGACGACATCGTGAAGCGCGTCCGCAAGGACGGCGCGATCGGTGAGTTGCGCTTCACGCCCGACCAGATTCTGCAGAAGACGGCGAGCGAGTACTTCAAGCAGAACGTGTGGTTGGGTGTGAGCTTCCCCGGCCCCGCGGACGCGAAAGCGGCGCGTGAATCCGTCGGGATCGACAAGGTGATGTGGGGCTCGGACTACCCGCACGACGAGGGCACGTACCCCTTCTCGCGTGAGGCACTCCGGCAGGTGTTCTCCGACTGGAGCCCGGCCGACATGCAGAAGATCCTCACGGACAATGTCGCGAAGTTGTACGACTTCGACGTGAAGGCGCTCGAGCCGCTCGCCGCCAAGTACGGGCCGACGCACGCGGAGATCGCGCAGCCGTTGCTCGAGTTGCCCGAGAATCCAAACGAGGCGTTGCTCCGTGCGCGCGGTAGGCCGGCCGCATAGACCACGTTTCGCCCGGGCGGCGGCGGGCGCGGCTCAGCCGGCGACGAGCGGGCGGGAGACCGGTGCCGTAGCAGCGCGGTCCGAGAACGAGCCCCCGGCGGAAGGGTGCCTGCCGCGGCCTTCCCCGGCCGATTACCGGGGGGTATCGGTCGACCGTTGATACCAATACACTGCCTGACGGCGAACCGATCGAACAGGTCGATCGGTCGCGTATAGAAACGAGTATTTCGTGGCACAAGGCACTGTCAAGTTCTTCAATGCCGAAAAGGGTTACGGCTTCATCTCCCGCGAGCAAGGTGACGACGTGTTCGTTCACTTCTCCGCAATTCAGGGTGACGGATACAAGACCCTCGACGAAGGCCAGCGCGTCGAGTTCGACGTCGGCCAGGGTCGTAAGGGCCAAGAGGCGCAGAACGTTCGCGTCATCTGACGTCGAAAGACATCGCGGGAGCCGCCGGCGCATTGCCCCGGCGGCTCTTTCGCGTCCGGGGGCAACGCGCGTCAGCAGGGCTGGTATGCGGCGGTGCCCAGCAGACGGTCGAGGCGTACGGGGGTCAGGCCCTTCGCCTGCAGCCCGGCGAGGATGAGCGGGAGCGCGCGCACGAGAACCTGCCGGTTCGCCGACGGATTCCCGTCGAGGCCGTCGTGCAGGAGCAGGATCGCGCCCGGTCGCGCGCCGGCAAGGATGCGCCGCGCGACGAGCGCGGCGTCGTTCGTCGCCCAATCGCCGGCCGACGCGCTCCACAGAACCATGTGCATGTGATGGTCGCGGACGACATTCGCGAGGAACGGCGTCCGGTCTCCGTGCGGCGGGCGGTAGAGCACCGGGCACGTCCCGATCGCGCGCCGGAACGCCGCCTGTGTGCGGGCGAGCTCGGGATAACGGGGATCGAGCCAGCGCCATTGGTCGTGGTGGTACGAGTGGTTGCCGAGGAGTTGGCCGTCGTCGTACAGCGCCCGCGTGATCTGAGGATCGGCATCGATCGCTTTGCCGACCTCGAAGAACGTTCCCTTCACGCCGTGTGCATCGAGGATCGCCATGATCTTCTCGGTCGCGCCGAGGTTGGGACCGTCGTCGAAGGTGAGGGCAACGTCGGGTGAGCCGGTCGGCCCGTGGACGGTTCCGCCTCCGAACCATGTGGCGGCCGGAGTCTCGGCACCGAGATACGCGGTGAACACGAGCATCACCGTGAGCAGCGCCCCGCCGAACGCGATCGCCGGGCCGCGGCTCGCGCGGCGCGCGGGAAACACCCCGAACGCCGTCGCCGCACCGCCCGCGATCACGACGAGCGCCACGACCGCGACGAGCGCGGCTTCCGAGACGGAGAATCGGAGCACGAAGAGCAGTGCGGCGGCGCCGAGTGCGCCCACCGCGGTCTGTCGCGACGGCGGCGCGGGCTCGACCGCCGCGCCCACGCCGATGCCGAACAGCGCGGCAAGGATCACGACGGTGCCGACGTCGTCGCGCTGACCGAGCAACCACACGGCGGTCGCGGCGACGACCGCACCGGCGACCGCCAGGGTGCGGTTCTGCGGCAGGACGCGCACCGCGAGCAGCCCAATGCCGACGGCGACCGCCGTCAGGAAGACCGAGCCGAACCGGTTCAGCCGCGGGTCGGCCGAGGCCGTCAGCACGAAGCCGAGGGCGCCAAAGGTTCGCACGGCGGCCCGGGCGACCGGCGCGCCCGCCCCGCGACCGAAGCGGGCGTGTGAGTCCATCGCCGTCATCATTGTCGCGTGCGGCACGCTCGCGCTCGCGGCGGCCGACGACGGGATCCTTGTCGGTCTCTCGAGCCCGGTTCCCCCGGCGTGTCGCGTCGCTCTTCATCAGCTTCGGGCTCTCGATGTTGTCGGAGTGCTGTTGCCAAGAACGATCGGCCCGATGCTTCCCACCGCGTTCGAGCGGCGGTTACCGATAGCGTCTCGACCGCGTGACCAACGACGAGGAACGAATAGCGCTCTTTCTCGATTACGAGAACCTGGCAATCGGCGCACGCGAGCAGCTCCATCTCGCGGAGTTCGACTTCCGGCCGATTGCCGACGCGCTGGCCGAGCGGGGGCGGGTCGTGGTGCGCCGCGCCTACGCGGACTGGTCGCGCTTCGACGAGGACCGGCGGATGCTCACCCGCCATCACGTCGAGCTGATCGAGATCCCGCAGCGCATGGGCTCGGTCCGCAAGAACGCCGCCGACATCAAGATGGCCGTCGACGCAATCGAGCTCTGTTTCGAGCGCGACTACATCACCACGTTCGTGCTCGGTACGGGCGACAGCGACTTCACCCCGCTCGTGCACAAGTTGCGCGAGCTCAACCGGCGGGTGGTGGGAATCGGTGTCGAAGCCTCGACCTCGGCGCTGCTGCCTCCCGCGTGCGACGAGTTCCTGTTCTACGAGCGGCTCGAAGGGGTCGAGCCGGTAGCTGCTCGTCGGGCGCCGCACCGGGCGACACGCTCGAAGCAACCGGCCGTCGCAGAAGACGAACCGCCGGCTCCGCGCGTCGAGGAAGCCGACCTCAATGTCCTCGTCAGCCAGACCCTGTCCGGCCTCTTGCGTAGCGCTTCCGGGCCGGTGTTGGCTTCGACGCTGAAGCGCGCGATCCTGCGCAAGGATCCGACCTTCAGCGAGACGACCTACGGGTTCCGGGGTTTCTCGGAGCTGCTACGCCTCCTCGAAGAGCGCGGTCTGGTCGCGCTGAGTCCGGGCTCGGGGCAAGGCGACCCCGAAGTGAGCTTCCCGACGGAGGTGGGCGACGAGCAGGCCGCGTTCGCGCTATTGCGGAGCACGGTCGGCCGGCTCACGACGAAGTCACGCCCACTCCACCTTTCCGGTCTGAAGAACCAGCTCCGCAAGGTCGATCCCGACTTCAGCGAGAAGCGCTTCGGATACGGGGGGTTCCTGCAGTTCTGCAAGGCCGCGCGCGCCCGCGGACTCATCGAGATGGATTGGGACGAGGCCGCCGACGACTATGTCCTGCGGCCCGGACCGACCGAGGCCTGAATCTCGAGGGTGCGGTGCGGCCGCGGCGCGGTCCCGGCCGGTAGCTCAGCCCTTGCCGCCGCGGGCGGGACCGCTCTTGCGCGGGTGCTCGTCCTCGCAGGCGCGCTCGCGGGCGCGCTGGCGGGCCGCGGCGAGCTCGAGCTCGGAGGGCCGCTTCGGCGGCGTGGCGGTGCGGGTCGGTTTGCGAGTGGCTGCCATGCCCGAAACATAGAGGCCGCGGGGTTCGCGGTGCGAGATACCAGCTGGTAGGCCGGTTGCGGGGTTCAGGCCGAGCGCTCCCGGTCATGATCTCCCTGCGCCCGGAGCACCCGATCGCGCTCGAGGGCCCGTTCCTCCTCGCGCACTTCGTCGGCGAACACCGGGGGCACCCCGCCGAGCCCCATGGCCGCGACCTCCTCGAGCGCTTCCACCGGGCCGTGCATCGCACCCTGCTGGACCAGCGAATGTGGGAGCTTGCGGAAGACGATGACCGCGCTGATCAGCGCGAGCGCCGCGCCGACGAGTACGGCGAGGTGAATGCCGTCGACGAATGCATGCTTGGCGGTCGACTCCAGTACCGCGCCCGCCGCGGCCGGGAGGGACGCGGCGACATGAAGCGCGCCGGCTATGGAGGTGCTCGCCGTCGACTGGTCCGCCGGGCTGAGGCCCCGCAGCGCGGGTGCGACCTGGCTCGCATAGCGCGAAGCCGCGATGCTCCCGAGCACCGCGATCCCCAACGCGGCGCCGAGCTCGCGGGTTGCGTCGTTCATGGCCGAGCCGGCACCCGCGCGCCGCGGTGGTACCGCAGACATGATCGACGCGGTCATCGGTGACATCGAGAGCGCGATGCCGGCGGTCAACGGCACCACACACAAGACGACATAGGCGTACGGGGTGTGCGTCGTGAGACCGGTGAAGAGAAGCAATCCCAGCGCGATGTCGACCATTCCGAATGCGACCGTTCGGTGCGCGCCGAACCGGGCGCTGAATCGCGGTGTGAGTGGCGCGACCACGAGCATGATGAGCGCGATGGGCATGAGCCGCAGCGCGGCGGACAGCGCGCTGTAACCGAGCACGAGCTGGAAGTACTGGGTGATGAGGAACATCACTCCGTACATCGCGACGAAGACGAGGATCATCCCCCCGGTTCCTGTGCTGAACGCGGGCCGGCGGAAGTAGCGCATGTCGAGCATCGGCTCGGGAGTGTGCAGCTCCCACGCGACGAAGAGCGCAAGCACGATCACCGCGACCGCAAAGGCCGTCAGTGTCGTCGGGCTCAGCCATCCGTTGGCGGGCGCCTCGATGAGGCCGTACACGAGCGCGACGATTCCGACGATCGAGAGCAGCGCGCCGAGCGGGTCGAGCCGCGCCTCCTCGGGATCGCGCGACTTCGGGACAAGGAATTTCCCGGCGATCAAAGCGACGATGATGATCGGCACGTTGACGAGGAACACCGAGCCGAACCAGAAGTGACCCAGCAGGAACCCGCTCGCGACCGGCCCGAGTGCACCCGCGGCACCCGTCACGCTCGCCCAGATCGCGATCGCCTTGGGGCGTTCGTGCGCGGGGAAGATGTTGATGATGATCGACAATGTCGACGGCATGATCAGCGCGCCCGCGACGCCCATCACCGCGCGGCACGCGATGAGCTGGCCCATGCTCGTGGACTCGGACGCGAGCACGGCACCGACCCCGAAGAGGACGAGGCCGAGCTGCAAGGCGCCCTTACGGCCGAAGCGATCACCGAGCGCACCCGTCGTGAACAGCAGGCCGGCGAACACCAGCGAGTAGATCGCGACGACCCACTGCAGCTGTGACTCGGTCGCGTGCAACTCGCGCGACAGGGTGGGGATCGCGACGTTGAGGCTCGAGTTCCCGACGAAGACGATCAGCAGGCTCAGACAGAGCACCGCGAGCGCCCACCAGCGGCGATCGAACGCGAGGTCGGCGCGGTCTGTCGGCGCGGCGGGCATGGTCACTCCGGGGGGATCGGACTCGTCGTTCGCTGGACGTGGAAATCGCTGGACCGTATTTCTCTGGTCCCGTATACGGAATGCGCGTTCCGGATCCCTACTATAATCGGAATCATGGTTCCGGTTGAAGCTCGCAGCGCAGGCCCGGCCGCTCCGTCGGATGCGACCGCTCCGGTTGCTCCGGCCGGTCCGCGCCGGGCCGACGCCCGGCGGAACCGGGAACGCGTCCTGGCCGCGGCCGAGGCTGTGTTCGCGGAGTCCGGCCTGAAGGCCCCGGTGGACGAGGTTGCGCGGCGCGCCGGTGTGGGCGTCGGCACGGTCTGTCGCAACTTCCCGACCAAGCAGGCGTTGGTGGAGGCGGTGGTCGGCGCGATGTACGAGACCCTGCTCGGCGAGGCTGAGACGGCTCTCGCGGATCCGGATCCGGCGCGCGCGTTCGAGCAGTTCGTGACCGGGCTGCCGGCGTTCCAAGCACGTCACCGCGCGCTCGCCGACCAGATGGCGAACGAGCGCCAGCTCGAATCGGCTTCCGGACCCCGTGACGAGCTCCTCCGCGCCGTCTCCGAGCTCGTGACGCGAGCGCAGGCCGCGGGAGCCGTTCGGGACGACATCGGTCCGGGCGACGTCTCCATGCTGTTCGCGGGTGTTGCGCACGCCACGGCTGTGGCCGGCGACCTGCAACCGATGCTGCGCGAGCGCTATGTGCGGATCATCCTCGACGGGCTGCGTGCGGAGCACGCGACCGAGCTTCCGGGTCGGCCACTCGATTTCACGCAGATCCGCCGCATGCGTCAGCGCCGCGCGAGGTGATCGGCGGAGAAGCCGACGCCGGCCAGCATCTCGATCCCCGCCGTTGGGTCGCGCTCGTCGTCGTACTGACCGCCGCGTTCATCGTGGTGCTCGACAACACGGTATTGAACGTCGCGATCCCGACGATCCGCGCCGAGCTGCACACCACCCTGCCGTCGCTGCTCTGGGTCGTCACCGGCTACGCGCTGACCTTCGCCACCCTGCTCATCATCGGTGGACGTCTCGGTGACATGTACGGGCACCGCCGGATCTTCATCATCGGCGCGGGGCTCTTCGGCGTCGGGTCGTTCGTCGCCTCGATCGCAACGTCGGTGCCGCAGCTGATCCTCGGCGAGGCGGTCATCGAAGGTATCGGCGCGTCGCTGATGCTGCCGGCGACTCTCGCGATCCTTTCGACCACCTTCAAAGGCCGTGAGCGCGCAACCGCGTTCGCGGCATGGGGTGCGAGCGCGGGCGTCGCGGCTGCGTTCGGTCCGGTCGTCGGTGGCTGGCTCACGTGGAACTACTCGTGGCGCTGGGCGTTCCGGATCAATGTGATAATCGCGCCGCTCGCCATCATCGGCGCGCTGGTGTTCATGTCCCGGGGTGTGCGCACAGGCCGTCGTCTCCCGCTCGACGCCGCGGGCGCCGCGCTGATCGCGGTCGGCATGTTCCTGCTCGTCTTCGCCTTGAGCGAGGGCGCGACGTACGGCTGGTGGAGGCCGCTCCGCGGGTTCCTGCTGTTCGGTCACCGCGTATGGCCCGCGTCGCGAGTCGTCTCGATCATGCCGATCATCTTCGCCGTCGCCGTCGGTGTGCTGATCGCGTTCTATTTCGTCGAGCGGGCGAAGGAGCGACGCGGCGCGCACCCGCTCTTTCCCTTCGTGTATCTACGGATCAAGACGTACCGCTACGGCCTGCTCACCGGGCTCGTGCTCGCGATGGGCCAGTTCGGACTGAGCTTCGTGCTGCCGGTGTTCCTGCAGGGAGCACGTTTGCTGACACCGCAACAGAACGGCTGGTGGCAATTCCCGACGGGAATCTTCATCATCATCGGCGCGCAGGCCGGAGGCCGGCTGATACGCGCCGTAGGCACCACGGTGGTCGTGCGGACCGGGTTGTTCTCGTACGTGGTGGGGATATTGCTGATCGCGCACGCGGTGTCGCTGCACATCACCATGTGGCGCCTCTTGCCCGGCCTCGCTTTCTACGGGATCGGGATCGGGTTCGCGGGTGCGCAGTTGACGAACGTCGTGATGTCCGAGGTCCCGGCCGAGAGCTCCGGCGTTGCGAGCGGCGCGAACACGACCGTGCGCCAGGTCGGTGCTGCACTCGGCGTTGCGATGATCGGCTCCCTGTTGAGCGCCGAGATAGTGAGCCACGCGGTGACGCGGCTCCACGCGGTGACGCTTCCCCTCGCGGTGAAAGCACAAGCCTTGGCGGGTGTGCACGCGAGCGGTGCGTTCTATCAGCCGTCGGCGTCGACCTCGCCGCACGACGCTTCAGTGGTCCAACATCTGCTCCGCACGAGTGTCGCGAGCGGGACCAGGGTCGCGCTGGTGTTCGCGGCGAGCATCGTGCTCGTGGGGGCGTTCCTCTCGTTCTTGATTCCACGGGTCGCACCCCCGGAGAGGCCGACCGACACGCTCGAGCCGCTGGAGCCGCTCGACATCGATCCCGCGCTTCTCAACGCCGTCTGAGCATCTCGATCCGGCGCGCGCGGGCGAGTGGGTGAATGCGTGAGTGAGAGAGTCGGCCGCGCCGGTCAGGCGAACAGGGCCCGGCCGAGGTAGTCGTGCTCTTCGACGCCCGGCAACACGGCGAACATCGCGCTCGTCTCGTGAACGATGTACTCGTTGAGCGCGTCGTCGTTCGCGAGGTGCTGCTGCAGCGGGATGAACTGATGCCGGGGGTCTCGCTGGTAGGCGACGAAGAACAGTCCCGCGTCGAGCTCACCGGTGTCGGCGGTGATGCCGTCGCTGAAGCTGTAGCCGCGGCGCAGGATCCGCAGCCCACCGTTCTCGGACGGCGCCGCGACCCGAATGTGCGCGCTCGTGGGAATCACGGGCTTGCCATCGGGTCCCTTGGCACCGAGCGGGGGCGTGTCGTGCTCGTGATGGGCTCCGAGCGGCGCGCCGGAGAGCTTGGCGCGCCCGATCGTGCCCTCCTGATCCGAGATCGCGGAACGATCCCAGTGCTCGATGCGCATGCGGATTCGCCGCGTGACCATGTAGGTACCGCCGGACATCCAACTCGGCCCGTCGGAGGGGTCCACCCACACGTACTTGCGCATCAAGGCGGAATCCGTCACGTCGAGGTTGTTCGTGCCGTCCTTGAACCCTTGCAAGTTGCGCGGAGTTTCTTGTGTGCCCGTGGACGCGGCCCGGCCGAATCCGAGTTGCGTCCATCGGACGGTCGCATAATCGCGCGCGATGCGCGCGAGGTTGCGGAAGGCGTGGAACGCGACGTTCGCATCGTCGGCGCAGCACTGCAGGCCGATGTCACCACCGGAGCGCGACGGGTCGAGGATCTCGCCGCCGCCGAACGAGGGGATGTCGACCAGCGCGTCCGGAAGGCGGTGTGCGAGTCCGAGGCGGTCGCGGCCGTGCGCGTCGACGAACACACTCCGGCCGAGGCCCACAGTGACTGTGAGCTTCGACGGCGGCAGCCCGGTGGCTTCTCCAGTATCGGTTGGAGGGGCGTCGGGATTGGCCGGCTCGACCGGCCCGACGGGATGCCCGGCCGCTAGCAACGGAGCAGCGGTGCTCCACGCGCGCAAGATCGCCTGCAGCGCCTCGCGATCGTCGCTGAGTAGGTCGAGTGCCGCGAAGAACAGGCGATCCTGCGGGGGCGTGAGCACGCCGCTCTGGTGCGCGCCGTAGAACGGCACCACCTGATCGGCGGCCGCTGGAAACGTGCTCGACGTCGCATCCGAGCTACACCCTGCGATTGCGAACGCCGCGCCCGCGGCCGCGAGCACTCCCGCGCCGCCGAGGACCTCGCGTCGTGACGGTCGCGCTTTCACGTCATGCCTTCACGATCAGCGGCGGCACCTTGGCGAGCGAATCGGCTTCGGCTTCGACGCGCGCCGCGAGCGCCCGTGTCTGCGCCGCTGTCAGCTTCGTGTAGAGCTCGAACCCGCCGGAGGTTGTCTTGTACGCGTCGAGGGCGTCGTTGGTCGCCGCGAGTTGTTGGTCGATCGTATCCGCCAGCTGCGGATCCTTCGCCGCGACGAGTGGGCGGACCGACTTGAACGCGGCGATGGATCCGTCGTCGTTGGCGGCGAAGTCCCAGAGATCGGTGTGCGAGTAGCGGTCCTCCTCTCCGGTGATCTTGCTGCTCGCGACCTCGTTCATGAGCTCCACTGCGCCGTTCGCGATCTGGGCCGGTTCGAGTTTGATCGTCGGGATGAGCAACTGGAGCTTCTTCACGTCGGCGAGCAGTTGGTCGGCGACGGGGGCCATGCCGGTCGTGTTGCCCGACTCCCAGAGCTGCTTCTCGATCCGGTGGAAGCCTTGGAACTTGTTCGCCGGCACGTCGTTGACGCGCGCGTCGATCTCCGGATCGAGGTCGCCGAAGCTCTCGGCGATCGGCTCGATGCTCTCGTAGTGGCTACGCGCGCTCGGATAGAGCTTCTTCGCGGTCGCGACGTCGCCCGCTTTCACCGCTTGCACGAAGCTCGTGGTTGCCGTGACGAGCTGCGCGGCCTCGTTCTCTACATACTTCCGGTAGCCCGCGACGGCGGCCGCGGCCGCGGCGGTGACCGGGGCGACCGTCGCCGCGCTGCCACTGACGACAAGATCCCCTTTTGCGGCCGAGGTTCCGTTCGGGCAGGAGGTGACGTAGTTCCCCGGCCGTAACGTCACACTGAACGATCCGGAGAGTCCGGGGGTCAGGTTCTCCACCTCGCCGACGATGCGCCCGTTCTGCTGGAGCTCCATCTCGCTCACCGCGTCGGCGCCGTCGTTCTTCACCTCGAACGTGGCGGCCCCCGGGGTCAACTCGAGGTGCGCCGGATCGCAGCCCGCCTTGGTCAGCGTAAACGGCACCTTGCGAGCTCCGGAGTCGCCCGAGCCCGCCTTGCTCGTCGAGCCACACGCACCGGCTACCAGCGCGAGCGCGGCACCGGCCGCGAGGATCGAAACTCGACGCATCGGTTAGCTCCCTACCGTGACAGTTGCTGGCGGAACGGGTGACTTGCGCCTTGCCGACCGCGGTGGGACGACGACGATCACGAGGAACGGCACCGCGTACACGAGCCAGGCGATGACCTCGGCCCCCGTCGGCTGCGGTTGGACACCGAACATGCCCGTGATGAGCGCGGCGCGCACGCTGCCCGGGTTGACCAACCACTGCAGATCGAGCGCTTGGCCCTGGAGCGAGTTCAGCCATCCCGCCTCGTGCGCGGTGTGCGCAGCGGTGGCGAGCAGCCCGGCCGCGACGAGGACGAGAACGATGCCTGTGAGCCGGAAGAAGCGAGCCATGTTGATCTTCACGCCGCCGCGGTAGATGCCCCAACCGATCACCACGGCAACAGCGATTCCGAGCATGGCGCCGATCATCGAGGCGGTCGCGTTCGTCGACGACTGCAGGATCGCGAGCAGGAAGACCGCGGTCTCGAAACCTTCTCGGAGGACCGCCAGGAACGCCATGAGGACGAGCGCCCACGCCGAGCCGGTCGCGAGCGCGGCGGCCGCATTCGCCTCGAGCTCACCCTTGAGCTCTCGTGCGTGGGCCCGCATCCACAGCACCATCCAGCTGACGAACGCGACCGCGACCAGACCGACGATCGTTTCGAGGCCCTCCTGCTGTCGCTGCGGAAGGTTGCGTTCGGCGATCCGCAGCACGATTCCTCCCGCGACGCACAACGTCACGCCGAGCCCGACACCGGTCCACAGCGCCCACATGTCGCTCCCGCGGCCGTTGCGTTTGAGGAACGCGGCGACGATGCCCACGATCAGCGCGGCCTCGAGGCCTTCTCGCAATCCGATGACGAAGGTGGGCAGCATCAGGGCTCCGGATCGTGGGCGACCAGGACGGGTATCCGAGTCAGGGTCGCCTCACCTAACTTAGGGTACCCTTAGTTACGGTGCAAGCCGGGGAAGCCAGGCGGTCCGGGCTCATACCGACCTGATTCGGGCCGATCGGGACGTGATGATCGCGAAGCGCCGGCGCTCGGTACTTGCCGCGGGAACAGTCGCGGCGGTTGCACTCGTCGCGTACCTGCTGATCGGGACCGCGGCCCCGGGCGGGGCGGCGGTGGACACGAACGCGCCGGTCCTCGCGTCGCTCGCGATCTCGCCCGCGACGGTCGACACGTCCGCGGGACCCGCCGTCGTCACGATCACGGCCGGGCTCACCGATGAGACCAGCCCGTCGATCGGCGGAAGCGTTCCGCTCAGCCGGGTAATCCTCACCGGGCCGGGTGGGCAACAGCAGGCGACGGCGTACCTCTCGCAGGCGCAGCGCATCTCGGGATCGGCGACCGACGGCATCTATCAATCGACGCTCACGATCCCATGGCACGCCGAACCCGGTCAGTGGAGTGCCGCCGCCGTCCTCGTCGATATCTCCGGCAATACGCGCACGCTGAACGCCGCCGACCTCGGTGCGGCCGGGTTCCCGACCGGCGTCGATCAGACCGGCGCCGGCGACACGACCGCGCCGCAGCTCGTCGCGCTCGGCGTCGCCCCGTCCAGCGTCGACACCTCGTTGCAGCCGGCGACGATCACGGTCACCGCGCACGTCGTGGACGACCTGAGCGGCGTGTCGGACGGGGTCACGATGGCCGCGAGCCAGGTCGTCCTGCGCGGGCCGACGGGCGCGCACCACGCGCGCGCGACGTTGAGCGTCGATCACCGCACGTCGGGCGACGCACTCGACGCCACGTTCGTCATCCCGATCACACTCCCGCGGTGGTCGGAACAAGGGGTTTGGACGGTTGAATCGGTGACGCTCGTGGATCAGGTCGGGAACCAGCGGTCACTCACCGCGCCGGGAGTGACGTTCACGCAGACAGGAATCGGCGACACCTCGCCGCCGCAATTCCGCTCGTTCTCCCTGTCGACGACGAATGTCGATGTCCGCACGTCGTCCGCTTCGATCGTGGTGCACTGTCGCATCGTCGACGATCTCTCCGGCGCGGCCGACGGGATCGTCGATTCGCCGACGACCGTGGTCTTCGCTTCCCCTTCCGGCCGTCAACGCC
>Ga0335085_10002708_pt1 | contig 32437 bp, 29 predicted proteins | sample Lox_Sample_45_FD_206712 | JGI IMG/M metagenome (GOLD analysis project Ga0335085, IMG submission 206712) | Soil microbial communities from Loxahatchee National Wildlife Refuge, Florida, United States - Lox_Sample_4.5 | ecosystem: Environmental > Terrestrial > Soil > Wetlands | place: USA... | reverse complement strand
GGCGTAACTTGCGGCACGGCCTGCGGCGTGACTGGGGGCATGAGCGCCGCGGCGCCGGACGGTGGCGGGACATTTGGCCTTGCCGGCGCGACGAGACCTGGCGGAACGACGAGACCTGGCGGAACGATGGGTGCGCCAATGCTCGCTTTCGGCGCCACGGGAGGCGAAGTTGCCGCTATTGGCGGGGGCGCGACTGCACGCAGCCCCGCTTCGGTATCGACCATCGGCGACATTGGTGCCGATACCCAGTCGAGCCCCAACAGTACGCTGCCCAGCGCAATCGCCAGCACGGCACCATAGACTGCAAGACGCATCGTTTCGTCCTCGCCACCAGAATAGCACGCAGCGACCGGCTGGCCATGACGGCACAGCAACACCCGTGCTACACAGCGCCGCCATGGACACCTCCGCAGGAACAAGGTCGAAAACGCCGTCGCTCAAGGACTTCCGGCGCATCGTCGTGAAGGTTGGCTCCTCATTGCTGGTCGATTCTTCCGCCAGCGGTTTGAAACACAAATGGCTCGCTTCGCTTGCGACCGATATCGCCGGGTTGCACAAGGCTAAGTGCGACGTGCTGGTGGTCTCGTCCGGCGCGATTGCGCTCGGTCGCGCGGTGCTCAAATTGCCGCCGGGCGTCCTCAAGCTCGAGGACAGTCAGGCCGCTGCTGCGGTGGGACAAATTTCACTTGCGCGCGCCTGGTCGGAGGCGCTTGGCCGGCATGGTCTCACCGCCGGGCAAGTGCTGGTCACATTGGGCGACACTGAAGAACGCCGCCGCTATCTCAACGCTCGCTCGACGATTGCCAAGCTGCTTGAGTGGCGCAGCGTTCCGGTTATCAACGAGAACGATACTGTCGCCACCACCGAAATCCGTTATGGCGACAATGACCGTCTTGCTGCCCGCGTCGCCACCATGATGAGCGCGGACCTCCTGGTCCTGCTCTCCGACGTCGACGGATTGTACGACAAACCTCCGGGCGAAAATGGCGGCGCAAAGCTGGTGCCTGTGGTTAGTCGCATCACACCTGACATCGAGGCAATGGCCGGCGCATCCGGGTCCGAGCTCGCGCGCGGTGGAATGTTGACTAAAATTGAGGCCGGCAAGATCGTCACAACTGCCGGCACCCACATGGTGATCACGTCAGGACGAGTGCAGCATCCGTTGCGAACGATCGGCAGCGCGCGTTGCACCTGGTTCCTGACACCGGCCAATCCGGTGACCGCCCGCAAGAAATGGATCGCGGGCTCACTCGAGCCGCGCGGCGCCTTGATCATCGATGCGGGCGCCGTGAAGGCGTTGCGCGGCGGCAAGAGCCTGCTGCCGGCCGGCGTCATCAAGATCGAGGGCGCGTTCGGACGCGGTGACGCGGTGGTCGTGCGGGGGCCGGATGGTCACGAGGTGGGACGCGGACTCGTCGCTTACGACGCTGATGATGCCGAGAAGATCAAAGGGCGCTCGTCGGCCGACGTACTGTTGATCCTGGGCTATACGGGCCGCACCGAGATGATCCACCGGGACGATCTGGTGCTCGGCGGCGAATAACCAACGGAACTTCGAGTCTCCCGCGACGTTGTTTTCACGCGACGCGACACAATTTGTGAAAAGGCGATTGACCGATCGCCCGTTAGCCCCAGCCCATCCGGAGGCTGGGGTTTTCGCATCTGGCTAGGCCATTGGCCTAGTCGGTCATTCGGGCTCGCAAGCCCCTTGATCCGTCGCTGAACCTGCGTGGGCCTGTCACTCGGTCATTGGCCGAGCATGGGTTCAGCGGCCACGTGATGGACGCGAGTGCCTGACGCGCCGCCCGGCCGCCGGCGATTTGCGGTTGGGGGGCCGAACGGGCAGCGGAAGGAATGTGCCGTCCGGAAATTCAAGGTATCGGCTGAATACCTGTACCTGCCCTTCCCCGGCCCGTTTGCCTTCAATCACGAGTTTGGTGCCGACCGGGAACCGATTGGGAAGACGACTTGAACTGTACGCCATGACGACCTCCTGCAATGCCGCCAGCCTGCCATTCCAATGTGTAGGTCAATCGGTGGGTTGCATGCCCAGTTCGGTTATCCACGTTATCCCCAACGCCTCGCTTGCCGCGCGCGGATAGGGCCCACCTCGCCGCCGCATCATCGACGTGATAGGAAATTTCCTCGGACAGGGGCTTTTACGGGCCTTTTGGGAAGTTTATGACCGCGCCGCTCAAGAGTATCGAGGGTTCCGGCGATATACCGGCCGCCATGGGCGAGATCGGTCGCCGCGCCCGTGCCGCTGCCCGGGCGCTGGCGCTCGCCCCTGGCGAGCAAAAAAATCGGGCCCTTCAGCTTATGGCCACGGCGATCCGGGCGCACGTTCTCCCGATTCTGGCTGCCAACGCCGAAGACCTTGCCGAGGCGCGCGCTGCAGGAATTGCCGGGGCGTTTCTCGACCGGCTCGCACTTGATGAGGCGCGCGTCGAAGCGATCGCCGCTGGTATTGACGTTGTCCGGGCACTCAGAGATCCCGTTGGCACGGTTATGCAATCCTGGACACGGCCTAACGGCATGCGAATTGAGCGTGTCCGGGTGCCGCTGGGTGTTATTGGCATCATCTATGAGAGCCGGCCCAATGTGACGGCCGATGCGGGCGTGCTTTGCCTGAAAGCCGGTAATGCTGCGATCCTGCGCGGCGGCTCCGATAGCACGCACTCGAGCCGCGCCATCCTTGCGGCGCTGTCCGAAGGCTTGCGCGCGGCGGACCTGCCGGAGGGATGCATTCAGCTCGTACCGACACGCGATCGCGCAGCCGTCGGCCTGATGCTGACTGGCCTCAACGGCAATATCGACGTGATCGTGCCGCGCGGTGGCAAAGGCCTGGTGGGACGGGTCCAGGCGGAAGCACGCGTGCCGGTATTCGCGCACCTCGAAGGCGTCTGCCATGTCTTCGTGCACCGGGCCGCTTCGCTCGATATGGCCAAAAAAATAGTTCTAAACGCCAAGATGCGGCGCACTGGCGTCTGTGGCGCAGCGGAAACCCTGCTGGTTGACCGGGGTTGCGCCGGCACGCACCTGAAGCCCCTTGTCGACATGCTGGTCGAGGCCGGATGCGAGGTTCGCGGAGACGCCGCGACATTGAGCACGGACAAACGGGCGAAAGCGGCCACCGAGGACGACTGGGGCACTGAATATCTCGACGCTATTATTGCCGTGAAGGTAGTCGACGATATTTCCGCCGCAATCGAGCACATCGAGCGCTATGGATCGCACCATACGGATGCAATCGTTACCAACGACCGCGCCGCGGCTGAAAAGTTCCTGACCGAGGTGGACTCCGCCATCGTGCTGCATAATGCGTCGACTCAATTCGCCGACGGCGGCGAATTCGGCTTTGGCGCAGAAATTGGTATCGCCACCGGACGTTTGCATGCGCGCGGGCCGGTTGGCGTCGACCAACTCACCACCTTCAAATACCGTATCCACGGAAGCGGTCAGACTCGGCCGTGAAGTCCAAAACACCCTCCCGTTCCGAGCGCTTATTGCCCCCGCATGCGCCCGGCATGAGGATCGGCCTGTTTGGAGGAACTTTCGACCCGCCTCATCAAGCGCATCTTGCGGCGGCGCTTCTCGCCCTCAAGCGGCTCAAGCTCGACCGGGTCTGGTGGCTGGTGACACCAGGCAATCCGCTTAAAAACACCGGCGATCTCGCGCCGTTACCCAAACGAATCGCCGCCGCGCGCGCCCTCACGCATCATCCGCGCATCGATGTTACCGGCCTCGAAGCTGTCATTAAGACGAGATACACTTACGATACGATATCTTGGTTGCTGGCCCGCTGCCCCGGAGTCCGATTCGTCTGGATCATGGGCGCGGACAATTTGCGGAGTTTCCATCGCTGGCAGAAATGGCGAAAAATAGCGGAACGGGTGCCCATCGTCGTCATCGACCGGCTGGGCCCAAGCCTCTACGCCGCCGCCAGTCCCGCGGGCAATGTGCTCGCCCGCGTCCGCATCCCGGAATATGTCGCCGCCGCGCTGCCGGACCGAAAGGCACCTGTTTGGGCCTTTCTGCATGGCCTCAAGTCCCCATTATCTTCGACTGCGCTGCGGGCCTTGCGCATGCGGCGCTCGCCACGCAAACCCAAAAGCCCGAAAAAATCGAGCAGTAAGAAGCGTGGAAACAAAACCCAGAAGCGCAAAACAGGGGCAAAGGCCCGCAAGCGGCTGGCTGGAAAGAAGCGAAAGACGTAGTTATCTTTGTTGAGACCCCGGTCTGGACCGGGGTGAGTGCAACGCATGGAAAGGACCAGAACCCCTGAATACACCTGCACTCTCTCGGGCACCGCGTCGTAAGCCCGAAATCGTCTCTCGGCAGCCCACTGCCAGGGAGACGCTCCGCACCGTCCTCGCCCGTCTTGAAGACATGAAAGCCGAGGACAGCGTCGTTATCGATCTCACCGGCAAATCCTCGATCGGCGATTATATGGTCGTGACCAGCGGCCGGTCCCAGCGCCATGTCAGCGCTGTCGCCGAACACCTGGTCAAGGACATCGAAGAAGCGGGTCGTGCCCGCGTTCGTGTCGAGGGCATGCGGCAAGGCGACTGGGTGTTGATCGACGCCGGCGACGTCATCGTGCACGTCTTCCGACCGGAAATTCGTGCCTTTTATAATCTTGAAAAGATGTGGTCGGCGACGAGCAAGGACGTGAGACGTCCAGGCTGATAGTCTTGGCGGCACGATGCGCATCGTCGTGGCCGCCGTTGGACGTCTGAAGCAGGGCTCGGAAACCGAGCTGAGCGAACGCTACCGCAAGCGCGCGGCGCAAACCGGCCGCCAGCTCGGCTTGCGTGATGTCGAAATCGTCGAAATCAGGGAGAGCCGCGCTGACGACGCCAGCAAGCGCATGCTCGAGGAATCAATCGCGCTCGCTAACCTCATACCGCAAGGCGCGGCGGTCATCCTGCTTGATTCCGGCGGGGAAAATCTCGATAGCACGAGTTTTGCGACCCAGCTTGCCAAATGGCGGGCCAACAATCGGCCGGCAATCGTCTTTTTGATCGGCGGCGCCGACGGGCTCGCGACAAGCTTGCGCGACAAAGCCGAATTGCGACTGTCGTTCGGCACCGCTACCTGGCCGCATCAATTGGTCAGGGTCATGCTGCTGGAGCAGCTTTACCGGGCAACGACAATCCTGACCGGGCACCCCTATCACCGGGCGTGAAATCCACCTGCCGCCCGCAATTGCACCCCGATTTGGTCGCAATCTGGCATCAATACCTTTGTCCGATAATGATCTTGCCGTTCCAAATTGCAGGCGTAGTTTGAACCCGATGATTTGCTTGGGGGGATTCGGGTGTTTCAATCCGCGCGCCGCGCTCATCGCGGGGTTCGGGTGTGTACTGCCGTTCACCCTCGCCGTGGCAACGGACGCACAGGAGCGGATCGTCCAATTTGCGCAAAACGCCAACGCCGGAAAACTCGACGCTCTTAAGCAGCACGACGAAGAACTCAAGTCCGCGCGCGAGCAGCAGCGCAGGTCTGCGGAAGCCGAAGCAGAAATCAAAAGGGAGATCGAACAGATCGGCGCCGACCGGCGCAAACTCAATCAGGATCTGATCGATACAGCCGGCCGCTTGCGTGGTGTCGAATCGAGAATTATGGCGACGCAGGAGCGGCTCAAGCCTTTGGATGATAACGAACGCGGTATTCGCAAATCACTCGACGGCCGCCGTGCAGTGATCGGTGAAGTTCTCGCCGCGCTCCAGCGCATTGGTCGTCGTCCGCCGCCAGCGCTGATCGCAAATCCGGAAGATGCCCTGCAATCGGTACGCACCGCGATGGTGCTTGGCGCCGTGTTGCCGGAGATGCGGCATGAAGTAGAGGCGCTTGCCAACGATCTTTCCGAATTGCTTTCGGTGCACAAGAAAATTGACGTTGAGCGCGAGCAGCTGAAGGCCGAAGTCGCTTCGCTTGATAGCGAACGGATACGTATGGCAGCCTTGGTGGAAGAACGTCAGAAACAGCAGACTGAGCGCGAAAAGGCTCTGGACGCAGAGCGGGCACGGGCCGGAAATCTTGCGCGCGATGTCGAGAATCTCAAAGATTTGATCGCCAGACTTGAGCAGGGCCTCGACCCTGCCGCGCGCGACGCGCGCGAGGCGGCGCGTTCGGATAGCCGTCCTGCGCTGTCTGCGTTCCGAGATCCCGGACGCCTGGCCCCGGCCGTCGCTTTCGCTTCATTGCGAGGACAAGTTCCGATTCCGGTTAACGGCGTCAAATTGAAGGAATTCGGTGCCCCGGACAGCAGCGGCGGGGCGGAAAAGGGGCTTTCAATCGCTACCCGCGCGGGCGCGCAGGTTACTGCACCGGCGGACGGCTGGGTGGTGTATGCTGGTGCGTTCCGATCTTACGGCCAACTCTTGATCCTTAATGTCGGCGGCGGGTATCATGTATTGCTCGCCGGGATGGAGCGGATATCAGTTGATCTCGGGCAGTTTGTGCTGACCGGGGAACCGGTTGCAGTTATGGGGAACGGCTCCCATATCGCCGCTATCCTCGCGACAGGTTCCAGCCAACCGGTGCTATACGTTGAATTTCGAAAGGACGGGGTTCCCGTCGATCCAGGCCCATGGTGGGCAACTGGCGAAGGCGAAAAGGTTCGCGGATGATGCGCAAGACGTCACTCATTCTACTCGGCGCGGCAGCGGGAGCGGCAATGACGCTGCTCGCGGTTCAGCCCCGTATGATACTGGTTGGCGCGACCGCCAAAGCAGCGGCGGCAGATACATACCGGCAACTTAATTTGTTCGGCGACGTCTTCGAGCGCGTGCGCGCGGACTACGTCGAAAAGCCGGACGACAGCAAGCTGATCGAGACTGCCATCAACGGCATGCTCGCCGGGCTTGATCCGCATTCAAGTTACATGGACGCCAAAAGTTTTCGCGACATGCAGGTGCAGACTCGCGGTGAATTTGGCGGGCTCGGCATCGAAGTCACCATGGAAGACGGGTTGATCAAGGTCGTCGCGCCGATTGACGATACGCCGGCGGCGAAAGCCGGCGTCATGGCCAATGACATAATTACCAAGCTCGACGACGAGCAGGTCCAGGGACTCACCCTGAACCAGGCCGTTGAAAAGATGCGCGGGCCGGTCAACACCAAGATCAAGCTGACGATCACCCGCAAGGGCCAGGACAAACCGGTTGAGGTATCGATTACGCGCGACATCATTCGTGTGCGCTCGGTGCGTTCGCAAAACGAAGGCGACGACGTCGGTTACATTCGACTCACGCAGTTCAACGAGCAGACCACCGAAGGGCTGAAGAAAGCGATCACGGACATCACCGCCAAGATTTCCGACGACAAGCTCAAGGGCTACATTCTCGACCTACGCAACAATCCGGGCGGCCTGCTCGATCAGGCGATCTCGGTGTCTGACGCCTTCCTGCAAAAGGGCGAGATCGTATCCACCCGTGGCCGCAACGCCGAGGAAACCCAGCGCTTCAACGCGCGCCCGGGCGACCTTACGAAAAACAAACCGCTGATCGTTCTGATTAATGGTGGGTCGGCTTCCGCGTCTGAAATTGTCGCTGGCGCCTTGCAGGATCATAAGCGGGCAACGGTCATTGGCACCCGTTCATTTGGCAAAGGTTCGGTTCAGACGATCATTCCGCTTGGCTCCGGCAATGGTGCACTGCGGCTGACCACGGCGCGCTACTTCACGCCGTCTGGCCGCTCGATTCAGGCAAAAGGCATCTCGCCCGATATCGAGGTCTTGCAGGATGTGCCGGATGAGCTGAAGTCCAAGACCGATACCAAAGGTGAGGCATCGTTGCGCGGCCATCTGAAAGGCGACGAAGGCAAAGAGCAAACCGGCTCTCAGTCTTACATTCCGCCCGATGCCAAAGCCGACAAGGCACTCAATATGGCGCTCGATTTGCTGCGTGGAACCCAGGTGAACTCGGCATTCCCGCCAAATTCCAAAACACCGATCCCGAACTGATCGCAATCGGGACTTCCTAAGGCAATGGGGCGGCAAAAAAGCCGCCCCATTTCATTTTGGCCGGCTCGCCAGGCACTTTCTTTGCCCAGGGCGACAGGACTGTGACGGAAACGTCGCGTGCTAGACTCGCACGATGATTCGCGAGGATCTTGCGCCTTGGCAGACGAACTGAACGCGCCTCTCGGTCGGGACAGGCGAAAGCGGCTGCCGACGCTACCCGTCTCGGCGCCACGATTGCTTGCCGGTATCCTGGGGCTTTCGGGGATCGTCGTTATGGCCTGGGCGGCCTTCGTTAACGACCCACTCGGTGGTGAGCCGGTGGCAGTCGTGTCGACCAAGTTGTCGCCCCAAACCCAGGCGGCGCGGGACAGTGACGGCGACGGTAAGCATCATGCGCGCCACGACGGCGTGGACGGCACCGCACCCGATGCCGCAACCGCAGCGTCGAAAACTGCCGCAGCGCCGCCACCCGGATCAAAGACTGTCACCATCATCGATGGCTCCAGTGGGGCAAGGCAGCAAGTCACCATCCCTGGCAACGCCGAAAAACCGTTGCTCGATCCGAGGCTCATCGAGGCCACGCGACATGGCGCAATTCCGAAAATTGGACCTGATGGCGCGCGCCCCTCCACCCGTTTCGCGCACGCGCGCGAACTGCCGGCGAACAAAAAAGACTCGCCGCTCGTTGCCATTGTGATTGGTGGGCTCGGGATCAGTGCCTCAGGCACCGCCGATGCATTTTCCAAACTACCGGCAACGGTGACTTTCGCGTTGTCGCCTTATGCCGCCGACCTTGAAAAGCTGGCGGAGCGCGGCCGGGCCAATCAGCACGAACTGCTGGTCCAGGTCCCGATGGAACCTTTCGATTATCCCGACAATGACCCTGGCCCTCAGACCCTGCTGACCTCGCTGACCTCGGAACAGAACCTTGACCGGCTGCACTGGATAATGAGCCGCTTTCAGGGCTACGTCGGGCTGATGAGTTATATGGGTGCGCGGTTTACCGCTTCCGAGCAAGGACTGGCGCCGGTATTGCGGGATGTCGCCCAGCGCGGACTCATCTATGTGGATGACGGTTCTTCCTCGCGCAGCGTCGCCGGTCAGCTTGCCGGCGGCCACAATTTACCCTTTGCCAAAACCGATGTCGTACTCGACGCAGTCCCGACTCCGGTTGAAATCGACCGGGCGCTGGCGCGCCTTGAGATGAAGGCGCGCGACGGCGGCGTTGCCGTCGGATTTGCCACGGCGCAGCCGGCCACGATCGCGCGGATTGCCGACTGGGCAAAGAAAGTGGAGGCCCGCGGCATATTTCTGGTGCCGATCACAATGGTGGCGATCAAGGCAAAGTCATCGTAACTTTATTGCAGTCAAAAATCGTAGCGTTTGAACAACGGTGTGCGAATGCCTTCCCTGAAATCGCTGCCCTATCGCCCGTGTGCCGGCATGATGGTGCTTAACCGTGCCGGGCTTGTTTTCGTCGGACGGCGGACGGACGGACCGGAACACGTCGATGCGACGCATGTATGGCAGATGCCACAAGGCGGTATCGACGAAGATGAGGACCCGTACAAAGCCGCGCTGCGCGAGCTGCATGAGGAGACCAATATCCGCTCTGTAAAAAAACTCGGCGAGATCGGTGATTGGCTCACTTACGACCTTCCAAGCAAATTCGTGAAAAGAGCGTGGGGCGGCAAATATCGTGGGCAGAAGCAGAAATGGTATGCGCTGCGATTTACCGGCAATGAAGGCGAAATCGATATTGCTCGTCCCGCCGGTGGGCATAAGCCCGAATTCGTCGAATGGCGTTGGGTTGCGATGCGGGAATTGCCGGACCTTGTGGTGCCCTTCAAGCGCAAAACCTACGAACTTGTCGTGAAGGAATTCGAACGGTTCGCGCGCTAGTACTAGTGCATCGCCGTGCCGGTGAGATGCCGGTTGACCTGCTTGAAATGGTCCAGCCGTGTTAACAGCTTGTCCAGCTCGGAGCCCGGCTCCGTCTTGGCGATACGGTTTTCAAGCTCGCCAATGCGATCTGTGATCATGCCGCGGTCGAAACTTTCTGCGTCCTCGGCCACATCGGCGAGTACGGTGAGCCCGCCCATCGACACTTCTGCAAATCCGCCGAGTACGACAATTTTCTGTTCTCCGCCGGAGGCATGCACGGTCAAAATACCCGGCCGCAATGTCGTGACCATCGGTGCATGTTGTGCGAGCACGCCAAAGTCGCCTTCAACACCGGGGATATCGACTTGCTCGACTTCGCCCGAGAACAGCAGCTTTTCGGGCGACACCAGTTCAAAATGAAAACTAGCCATTACTCGTTCAACTCCTGCGCTTGCCTACTGCAAAACCAACACCCAGCCCAATAAGGCCACCAAGTGCGGTCATGATCGCAATGTGCTGGACCTGGCTGCTGGTGAGAGGCCCGCCGCCGCGCGCCACCTCGTTGCTACGTACTTCGAGACTGAGCGGTCCCAACCTGATCTCGGCCGTCTCGGGGCGCGTCATGTAGCCGGCAAGGCCACCGATCACCAGCCCGATCAGCAAAAACGCCAGGAGATTGGATCGCCCCTGCATCGTCCTTTACGCTGCTTCCGCGGCGAGTTTCTTGCCCTTCTCGACCGCTTCTTCGATGGTGCCGACCATGTAAAAAGCCGCCTCAGGCAGATTATCATATTTGCCTTCGCAAAGCCCTTGGAAGCCTTTGATGGTATCCCGCAGGTCGACCAGCTTGCCAGGCGAACCGGTGAACACTTCAGCAACGTGGAACGGCTGGGACAGGAAGCGCTCGATCTTGCGTGCGCGAGCAACCGTCAACTTGTCCTCTTCCGACAGCTCGTCCATGCCCAGGATGGCGATGATGTCCTGCAGCGCCTTGTAGCGCTGGAGAATTTGCTGAACTTGCCGGGCCACAGCATAGTGTTCCTCGCCGACAATCAGCGGCGATAGCATGCGTGAGGTTGAATCGAGCGGATCCACCGCCGGATAGATGCCCTTGGCGGCAATGTCGCGCGACAACACGGTGGTGGCATCGAGATGCGCGAATGAGGTCGCCGGCGCCGGGTCGGTCAAGTCATCGGCCGGAACGTAGATGGCCTGCACTGAGGTGATCGAGCCTTTGGTTGTTGTGGTAATCCGCTCTTGTAGCGCGCCCATGTCGGTGGCCAGCGTCGGCTGATAACCCACGGCACTCGGAATGCGGCCGAGTAGCGCTGACACTTCCGAGCCGGCCTGCGTGAAGCGAAAGATATTGTCGACGAAGAACAGCACATCCTGGCCCTTGTCGCGGAAATACTCAGCGACCGTCAGTCCGGAAAGTCCGACACGGGCACGCGCGCCTGGCGGCTCGTTCATCTGCCCGTAAACCAGTGCGCACTTGGAACCTTCGACGGAACCCTTTTTCGGGTCCTTGTTGACGCCGGATTCAATCATCTCGTGGTAGAGGTCATTGCCCTCGCGCGTACGTTCACCGACGCCGGCGAACACTGAATAGCCGCCATGTGCTTTGGCGACGTTGTTGATCAACTCCATGATCAAAACCGTTTTGCCCACGCCGGCTCCGCCGAACAGGCCGATCTTGCCGCCCTTGGCGTAAGGCGCGAGCAGATCGACGACCTTGATACCGGTGACAAGTATTTGTGCTTCCGTGGACTGGTCGGTGTAGGACGGCGCGTCCTGATGGATCGCTCGCCTGGCCTCGCCCTTGACCGGGCCCGCTTCATCGACCGGATCGCCGATCACGTTGATGATGCGGCCGAGGAGTTGCGGCCCGACCGGCACCTCGATCGGTTGGCCTGTGTCGGTGACTTCCTGCCCGCGCACCAGGCCTTCTGATGAATCCATAGCGATGGTTCGCACGGTTGATTCGCCGAGATGTTGTGCGACTTCCAGCACCAGACGGTTGCCGCCATTTTTTGTCTCGAGCGCATTCAGGATCGCCGGCAGATGAGCTTCGAACTGCACGTCGACGACGGCGCCGATAACTTGTGTGATTCTTCCGACTGCGTTGGGTGTGGCCATATTGTCCTCGTTACGGAACTAGAGCGCCTCGGCACCGGAGATGATCTCGATCAGCTCCTTGGTAATCATCGCCTGGCGGGTGCGGTTATAGGTCAGCGTTTGTTTGCGGATCATCTCGCCGGCATTGCGCGTGGCATTGTCCATCGCACTCATACGCGCACCCTGCTCGGAGGCAGCATTCTCCAGCAGGGCGCGGAAGACCTGCACGGACAGATTGCGCGGCAGGAGTTCGGCGAGGATTTCTTCCTCTTCCGGCTCGTATTCATAAGCTGGGGTAGCGCCTGTTTCAGCGGCCTTTTCGAACACCGGTGGAATGATCTGCTGAGCGGTCGGAATCTGCGCGATCACCGACTTGAAGCGCGAGAAGAACAATGTGGCGACATCGAACGCACCTTGCTCGAAGAGAGCCGCAACCTTTGTGGCAATCATCTCCGCTTGCGCGAGGCCGACGGTGCGAACACCGCGCAGCTCGATGGTCTCGATGATCAGCTTGCCGTAGAGCCGGCGCAGCTGCTCGTAGCCTTTGCGGCCCACGCAAAGGATTTTGACTTCCTTGCCGTCGGCTATCAGCGCGTTTGCCTTGTCGCGGGCAAGACGCACGATCGACGAATTGAATGGCCCACAAAGGCCGCGTTCGGCAGTGCAGACCACCAGCAAGTGCACTTTATCGCTGCCGGTTCCGGCGAGCAGACGAGGGGCCGAATCGCTGCCGGCGACAGCCGCAGCGATCGAGCCCAGCACCTTGCCCATGCGCTCGGCAAAAGGCCGCGCTGCTTCCGCAGCCGCCTGCGCACGCCGCAGTTTTGAAGCCGCGACCATCTGCATCGCTTTGGTGATCTTCTGCGTCGCCTTGGTGGCGGCGATGCGAACGCGCATGTCCTTGAGGCTGGCCATGTCGAATTAGTCCTGATCGCTCCCGATCGTGACGTCAGTCATCATGCGAAGGTCTTGGCGTAGCCGTCGACCACGCCCTTGAGTTTACCGCCATCAGCATCCGACAGGTCGCCGCTTTTGCGAATGCTCTCAAGCAGGTCGGAATGCTTGCTGCGCAGCAATGTCAAAAGGCCGCTTTCGAACGCGCGCACGCGATCCACCGCCAACGGGTCGAGATAGCCGTTAACACCGGCATAAATCACGCAGACCTGCTCTTCCATCTTGAGCGGCGAGAATTGCGGCTGCTTCAAGAGTTCGGTCAATCGCGCGCCTCGATTGAGCAGGCGCTGGGTTGTGGCGTCGAGGTCGGAGCCGAACTGCGCGAACGCCGCCATTTCGCGATATTGTGCCAGCTCACCCTTGATTCGGCCGGCGACTTTTTTCATCGCTTTGGTCTGCGCCGACGAACCAACGCGCGACACGGATAGGCCGACGTTCACCGCCGGCCGGATGCCCTGATAGAACAGATCGGTCTCCAGGAAGATCTGCCCGTCGGTGATCGAAATAACGTTGGTCGGAATGTATGCTGACACGTCGTTGGCTTGCGTCTCGATCACCGGCAGCGCGGTCAGCGAGCCGGCACCATTGTCGTCGTTCATCTTGGCGGCACGCTCGAGCAGACGTGAATGCAGGTAGAATACGTCGCCCGGATAAGCCTCGCGGCCCGGCGGACGGCGCAACAGCAGGGACATCTGGCGGTATGCGACGGCCTGTTTCGACAGGTCGTCATAGATGATGACCGCGTGCATCCTGTTGTCGCGGAAAAATTCACCCATCGTGCAACCGCTGAACGGTGCCAGATATTGCATCGGCGCCGGATCCGAAGCGGTGGCGGCGATCACGATCGAATAGTCGAGCGCACCCTGCTCCTCGAGCACTTTCACGAATTGGGCAACGGTCGAACGCTTCTGCCCGACGGCCACATAGACGCAGTAGAGTTTGATATTCTCGTCCGGCTGGGCATTGAGCGGCTTCTGATTAAGAATGGTATCAAGCGCGATCGCAGTTTTGCCGGTTTGCCGATCGCCGATGATCAGTTCGCGCTGACCGCGGCCGATCGGTATCAGCGAATCGATCGCTTTTAGACCGGTGGCCATCGGCTCATGCACCGATTTGCGCGGGATGATGCCGGGCGCCTTCACGTCCACCCGGGCGCGTTTTTCGGCTTTGACCGGGCCTTTGCCGTCGATCGGATTGCCGAGCGGATCGACAACGCGCCCAAGCAGGCCTTTGCCGACCGGCACGTCGACAATGGCGCCTGTGCGCTTGACGGTCTGGCCTTCCTTGATTTCGCGGTCATTGCCGAAAATAACGATACCGACGTTGTCGATTTCGAGATTGAGCGTCATGCCGCGCACGCCATTCTCGAATTCAACAAGCTCGCCGGCCTGCACGTTGTCGAGACCGTAAACGCGGGCGATACCATCGCCGACCGAAAGCACTTGGCCGACTTCGGAGACTTCGGCTTCCTGGCCGAAGCTCTTTATCTGCTCTTTCAGGATGGCGGAAATTTCTGCGGCGCGGATGTCCATCAGCGGGCCTCTTTCATCGCTAACTTGATCGAATTGAGTTTCGTGCGAAGTGAACTGTCGACCATGCGGCTGCCGACCTGGACGACAAGCCCGCCGATGATGGCGGGATTGATCTTGACGTCGAGGTCGATGTCCTTTCCGCCGGTCACCGATTTGAGTGCGCTCTTCAGTGCGTCGAGATTGTTGTCGCTCAGCTTCTCGGCGACAGTGACCTGGGCAACCACCTCGCCCTTGTGCCGGGCGACAAGCATCCTATAGCCACGGATCATATCGCGCACCGCAAACAGCCGCCGGTTGGTCGTAATGACGCGCAAGAAATTTGCAGTAAGCCCGCCGATGCCGGCCTTGGCGAGAATGGCCGAGAGCGCCCTGAGCTGCTCATCGGCGTCGAACACGGGGCTGCGCACCAGGCGATTGAGATCGGCGCTATTGGCGATCAGCGCGTCGAACTGATCGAGATCTTTCTTGATGGAGTCGATAGCCTTGTTCTCGAGGGCGAGCTCGAACAGAGCAGTGGCGTAACGGCCAGCCATGCCGGAAATGATCGGATCTTCGCCCACGGAAACGCTCGTTGCTTTTACTTCGTTCGCAGCCCTGACGCCGTCGCGGATTGGCGGCGCAAGCTATTGGAATCCAAGATGGAATTCCGATCTCGGGAGACGTCGCGGAAGCCCGCGGGAACCCCCCTGAAATCGAGGGCTAGCTAACACAGCAAGGTTGGCGGTGCAACACATCGGCCTGTTCGTCACAGGTGCCCGCGAGCGACAAATTTGCATCACAGGGTTGTCTCGCCACGCGATCATCCTCCCTATAGCGTGCACGGCGCATTGACCGCCAGCACCCGCCGGAATTTCTAAGAGTGCCGAGATCCAAAACAGAAGCCGACGCCGCGACTACAGCCAAGTTGCTCGTCGTGCTGCTCGCCTTTGCCTGGGGCCTGAACTGGGTTGCGGCAGCGATCGCGCTTCGCGAGATGTCGCCTTGGAGCCTGCGGGTTGCCGGGTCCGGCATTGGCGCGGCGATGCTGTTCAGCGCGGTGATCATCACTGGCCACAAATTGCGAATTCCGCGTGGCGAATACGTGCACGTGATGGTGGCCGGCTTTCTCAATGTCGCCGGATTTCAGATTCTCTCCAGCTTCGCACAATTGAGCGGCGCAACCACGCGCGCAATTATCATCACGTATTCGATGCCAATCTGGACAACTGTGCTGAGCTGGCTCTTTCTTGGCGAGCGATTAAACACAGTGCGCTGGCTTGCTTTCGTGCTGTGCGTCATCGGCGTGACGGTTCTGATATGGCCGCTATTCGCCACGGGATTTCCACCTTTCGTTTTTTATTCGCTTGGTTGTGCGCTAAGCTGGGCAGTAGCGACGGTCTACATTAAATGGGCCAAGGTCACGATTGAGCCCCTGGCTAACGCTGCCTGGCAATTGCTGTTCGGCCTGATCTTTATCACTGCTGGCAGCTTCATCGCCGAGGGTTACCCTCATCTCTGGCCGATCAAAAACGAGACAATTCTGGCTGTGCTCTTTGTCGGATTGTTCGGCGTTGGCCTTGCGCATTTTCTATGGTGGTCGATCGTCGGCCGGTTGCCGGCAATTACGGCATCTCTCGGCTCGCTGCTGGTGCCGGTTATCGGTGTCAGTGCATCTACCATCGTGCTTGACGAACGACTGACTGTGCCGGACCTCATCGGTTTTGCGATGATTTTTTCCGCTGCCGCCTGCGTGCTGCTGCAGCCCGATGTCCGGCACGACGAAATGCCGGAATAACGTCTAATTTAGTAGAAGCTTTGCGGATCGACGTCCACTTCCAGTCGCACGTTGCCGCGTGGCTTGGGCGCATCAGCAAGCCACCCACGCAAGTACGCCGACAGATCGAAGGTACGCGGCGCTTTAACCAGCAGCCGGAATCGATGTCGGCCGCGCACCACCGCGATCGGTGCCTCGGCGGGGCCCAGCACACGGACCTGATTGTCCTTCGGCGCTGCATTGGCAAGCGTTCGGCCATAAGTTTCGGCGACGTGCCGCTCGTTCGCCGTGATGACGAGACTTGCCAGCCGGCCAAATGGCGGGTAGCCAGCATGCTCGCGTTGTTCGATCTCGCTTTTGTAAAAGGCCTCGCGATCGCCCGAAATGAGTGCGCGCATCACGGGGTGCTCAGGCTGATGCGTCTGCAAATAGCCGATGCCGCGCCCTTCCTCGCGGCCGGCGCGACCGACCACCTGATGCAACAGCTGAAATGTGCGCTCGGCTGCGCGCGGATCACCATTCCCCAGGCCGAGATCGGCATCGACGATGCCCACCAGGTTGAGCTTGGGAAAGTGATGACCTTTGGCGACGAGTTGTGTGCCGATAATGAGATCAAAGCGTCCTTCAGCCACATCATCGAGCTCCTGGCGAAGACGCTCGATCGATTCCACCAGGTCGCTCGACAGCACCAGGATGCGGGCTTGTGGAAAAAGCTCGCCAGCTTCTTGCTCAAGTCGTTCTACGCCCGGTCCAACCGCGGCAAAGCTATCCGTTGCATGACAATGCGGACATTCGGTCGGCGGCGGCACCGAATATCCGCAATGATGGCAAACCAGCCGCCGCTTGAACCGGTGATCGACCAGCCAGGCGTCGCAGTTCGGACATTGCATGCGAAACCCGCAGGCACGGCATAACGTCAGCGGTGCATAGCCGCGTCGATTTAGAAACAACAATACCTGTTCGCCACGGGTCAGCGACACCGCCGCTGCCTCTGCTAGCCGTGGTGAGATGAAACGCCCGCGCGGCGGGCCCTCGCGGCGCATGTCGATCGCCTCGACCGAGGGCAGGTATGCGCCACCAAAGCGTTCCGGCAGGTGAACATGCCGATAACGGCCGCGGCGGGCGTTGACTGCCGATTCGACCGAAGGCGTCGCCGAAGCAAGGACAACCGGGATTTTTGCGATCGATCCGCGCACCACGGCCATGTCGCGGGCATGGTAGTGCGCGCCATCTTCCTGTTTGTAGGCAGGGTCGTGCTCTTCGTCGACAACGATCAGCCCAAGATTGGCGTAAGGAAGAAAAAGCGCTGAACGTGCGCCGACCACGACGGACACTTCGTTTGCCGCCACGGCCGCCCAGGTCCGTGCGCGCTTGCGCGGCGAAAGCTGCGAGTGCCATTCGGCTGGACGCACTCCGAAGCGCTCGGAAAACCGATCGAGAAATTGCGCGGTGAGCGCTATCTCCGGCATCAGGATCAGGCTTTGCCGGTTACGCCGGATATTTTCGGCGACCGCCTCGAAATAGACCTCGGTTTTGCCCGAGCCTGTGACGCCATCGAGCAACGTGACGGTGTAACCCCCCTGTTCAACCGTGGTCCGCAACCCATCGGCAGCGGCGAGCTGCGCAAGGGAGAATTCCGGCTTGCGGAAATCGGGGTCCGGCTGCGAAGCCACTGGTTCAGGCGGGAGGACGACCGTTTCGAGGGTGCCTTCGTCGATCAGGCCGTCGATCACACCGCCGCTGACACCGGCTTCCCTCGAAGCCTCGCCCTTCGCACGGATGAGGCCATCGACGAAAAGCCTGAGTACGCGCGCACGCGCGGCTGTCATTCGTTGCGGCGCGGGTCCGGAGAGCCGCACGCCCACGCGCTCTCGCCCGGGGCCGAGGTGTTCGCCGATACGCAGCGTCATGCGCAGAACCATGCCGCGCGAAGCGAGGGTATAGCCCGACACCCAATCGACGAACTGACGAAGCTCGGGTTTTAATGGCGGTACGTCGAGTTTTTCGTCGACATCTTTCAGGCGGTTGTGGAGACGTGGGTTTGGATTGGGATTGTCGGCCCACACGACACCCATGCACTCGCGCGCGCCCAGTGGTACTGCCACCAGATCGCCCGGCGTAAGCTCGAGTCCCACCGGTACCCGGTAGGAATACGTTTGGTCGAGCGCCACCGGCACCAGAATATCGACAACCCGCGCGGTCATAGCTCTGGTCTGGCCGATTCCGGGCGCTTAAGGAAGGGTGAAGAAAGCAGTGCCACTCTCTCCTTATGGGCCAGTTCCCCGCCAGTCCAGACGTTACTGCCGAAATCACCCGCTGGGTGGGTTACCTCGGCAGCGAGCGGCGCATGTCGGACAAAACGCTGGAGGCTTACCGGCGTGACGTCACGCAATTTCTCGCGTTTTTGGCCGAACATCTCGGCGGCACGCCAACGCTCAAGCAGCTGGCGAAGCTCACGCCAGCCGATGTGCGCGCCTTCATGGCGGCGAGGCGCGGCGACGGCATTGGCAATCGCTCGCTGATGCGCTCGCTTGCCGGCGCCCGCTCGTTCGCGCGATTTCTCGAGCGCAACGGCAAGGGCAAGGTTGCAGCGCTGACCGCTGTGCGTTTGCCTAAATTGCCAAAGACCCTGCCGAAGCCGTTGGCGATTTCTGCAGCCAAAGAAATCACCGACGCTCAGTTGCGCGAAACTGAGACAAGCGAGCGGTGGATCAGCGCACGCGACACCGCGGTGCTTGCCTTGCTTTATGGCTCCGGCCTGCGCGTCTCGGAGGCGCTTGGCCTCCAGCGGAAAGACTGCTCTGACGCCACCGACGCTCTCACCATTACCGGAAAGGGCAACAGGACGCGCATGGTGCCGTTGCTGCCGCAAGTCGCAAAGATAATCGCTGACTATGTGGCGCTCTGCCCGTTCGAGATCCCACCCGATGGACCGTTGTTCGTCGGCGCACGTGGGGGCGCGCTTTCGCCTCGCATCGTTCAGCTGGCAATGGCGAGATTGCGCGGCGCGCTCGGCCTGCCTGACAGTGCAACGCCGCACGCGCTACGTCACTCTTTCGCGACCCATCTTCTCGCGCGCGGGGGCGACCTGCGTTCGATCCAGGAATTGCTCGGCCACGCATCGCTGTCGACGACCCAGATCTATACGGCCGTCGATGCCGAGCATTTGTTGAAGGTCTATGCGAGCGCGCATCCACGCGCGCGATAATATACCGCGCAGGCCATCTCTCGCCTCTTGCGCTCTCGTGTGCTCTGCTATCATCGTAGCCTACGGATCGCCGGGAGAGGCCAATGAGCGCACATGAAAATCTCGAACACGCCGAACATGCCGAGCACGCGTCGCACTCCAACAAGAACATCGCGTTGCTGATTGCAGTATTGGCGCTGTTTCTTGCGTTTTCCGAGACACTCGGCAAGAGCGCGCAAACGGCCGCCATTGCCGACAATATCAAAGCCTCGGACACCTGGAATTTTTTCCAGGCCAAAACCGTCCGACAAACGACTTTACGCACCGCTGCCGACGGGTTTGCGGCCCAGCTACCAGCAGTCACCAACGACGAGGCCAAGGCCGCCATGGCCAAGCAGGTCGAGGCCTGGCGAAGCACGGTCACTCGATACGATTCGGATCCGAAGGAAAATGACGGCCGCAAAGAACTCAAGGCACAGGCCGAGCATCTGGAGCACGAGCGCGACACGTGGCTGGCTCGTTATCACCAGTATGAATTCGCCTCGGCTGCGTTCCAGATAGGCATCGTGCTCGCCTCCGCAGTCATCATCACAGGCATACCGGCGCTAGGCTGGCTATCGGGACTTGTCGGGATCTTCGGCCTTGGCTTTATGGCGCTCGGCCTTTGGGCGCCACATGCGCTCCATTTAGGCTGACATCAGGCGGCGCGATTGCGATAGGAGCGGCGCAGACGCATGAGCCGGCGAAAAGCGCGCGCGGCGCGTTCCGGTCTGAACATCCATATAATTTTTCGGATCCGGGCCCGGATTGGCTCGGTTTGCATACGCGCCCAATCGCGCGCCCACAAAAACCAATCGTACATTCGCCGGAACCAGGCAATCTGCAAAAGCTTATCGCGCGTCACATCGAATACGAAGGCGGTGACGCCAAGGCCGACGAGCTTTGCCAAAATCAGCACGAAAACTGCGCCGATCCAATTGCGCGTGGCGAGGAAATAAACTTCGAGAAACTTCAACGGCAGCAACACGAGGACCGGGACGATGAACACGGCGAGCGCCGCGTAGGGCGGCAGCTTTTCCAGCAGCCGGCCAATGCTGACTTTTAGCCTGCCCCATGGAATGACATTGACAATGCGCGCGACGATGGGCTCGAGGTGGTCCCACAGCCACGCTTCGAGCAGAAGCAGCAGCGCGAGAATGACCCATAATGGTCGGAAGAGATTGCGGCGCATCTGTTATAAATAATAACGCCGCGGGGAGCCGCAAAACAGGCTGAAGTCCATTCGCCGCACACAAACTTTGCAGCCTATTCTGTGCGGGTTATCAATGGGCTGCGAGGGTCGTCCTCCCCCGCGACGAATAATGTGGCGGTGCACTATGACCGCACCCGTCCACCGTCCACATTCAGGGTCTGTCCGGTCATAAATGCTGCGTCGTCGCTGGTCAGGAATGAAACAGCGCCGACCAGATCCTCGGGCACTTCCACGCGCTTTATTGCCTGCATTTGTGCGACCGCAGCAAATTCATCGTCCATGCTCTTGAAGCCCGGACGCGGCGCACGCACCAGAGTGCCGGGAGAACGCGTGAGCCCAGGCGCAATTGCATTGACGGTGATGCCATCCGGCGCCAGATCTGTCGCGAGCGCGCGGGTAAATCCGACAATGCCGCCTTTGCTCGCGACGTAGTGGGTAAAACCGGTCACTACCGAGCCAAGCGTGCTCGACGCCATGTTGACCACGCGTCCCCATTTACGCGCGCGCATACCCGGTACAAATGCCGCCGTCACCAAAAAGGTACCATCGAGATTGATCGACAGGACCTGACGCCAGTCGGCAAAGCTCATTTCCGGAAAGTTTTTCTGCGGAAAGATGCCGGCGCAATTAACCACGATATCGACATGGCCGAATTTTCCTTGCACCTGTTTCGCCATGGCCGCGACCGATCCTTCCGATGACACGTCGCAGTTCACCGCGAGCGCCTGACGGCCGGCCGCTTCAACCAGCTTCACTGTGTCCTTGCCGTCGCCGAGGTCGACAATGGCCACGTGCACACCATCCTCGGCCAGCCGCTTCGCAAAAGCCTGTCCAATTCCGCTGGCGCCGCCGCTGATAACGGCGACCTTGTCTTTGTGGCCTCTGGCCATGAAGTTCCCCCTGCAAAAAAAGTCAAATATGGATCGCGCGTTTGGCGACCGCCATGGCGGCTTCCTTCACCGCCTCCGGAAGCGTGGGATGCGCGTGACAAGTGCGGGCAATGTCCTCAGCCGACGCGCCGAATTCCATTGCGATGACGGCCTCGGCAATCATGTTGCCGGCGTCGGCGCAAATTACGTGCACCCCCAGCACGCGGTCGGTCTTGGCATCGGCGAGAATCTTCACGAAGCCCTCGGTCGTCAAATTGACCTTGGCTCGCCCGTTGGCGGTAAACGGAAACTTGCCGACATTGTACGCTACCCCGGCGGCCTTTAGTTCTTCCTCTGATTTTCCGACAGTCGCAATCTCGGGATATGTGTAAACCACGTTGGGGATAGCATCGTAATTCACGTGCCCGGCCTGCCCAACCAGTATTTCCGCAACCGCAACACCTTCGTCCTCGGCTTTGTGGGCCAGCATTGGTCCGGCAATCACGTCACCGATCGCCCAGATGCCAGGCACATTGGTTGCGTAATAATGATCAACCGCAACGCGCCCGCGTTCATCAAATTTGACGCCAATCTCCTTCAGGCCAAGGCCTTCCGTGTAGGGCACCCTTCCGATCGCAACCAGGACTACGTCGGCATCCATCGTTTCTGCGGCACCGCCTCTGGCGGGCTCGACGGTCACCTTCAGTCGCTTCCCCGATGTATCGACCGCCGTCACCTTTGACGACAGCTTGAACGCTATGCCCTGCTTCTCGAGCAGGCGTTGCGCCTGACGGCGCAGCTCGCCGTCCATGCCTGGCAAAGCGCCATCGAGAAACTCAACCACCGTGACTTGCGCGCCAAGCCGCCGCCAGACCGAACCAAGTTCGAGGCCGATCACGCCGGCACCGACGACCAGCAAATGCCTGGGCACTTGCGGCAACGACAGCGCACCTGTCGACGAGACGATGCGCTTCTCGTCGATATCAACGCCTTTGAGCCGCGCCACGTCGGAGCCGGTTGCGATGACGATCGATTTGGCCTCGATTATCTGCGTCTTGCCTCCTTCGCCTTTCACTTCGACCTTGCCGGGGGCGGTGATGCGGGCATTGCCAATAAATCCGTCGATTTTGTTCTTTTTGAACAGGAAATCGACGCCCCTGACATTGCCATCCACGCCCTGGTCCTTGAACGCCATCATCGCCTTGAGATCGAGCCTGGGCGCCGAAACACCGATGCCCATTTTGTCGAACGTATGCCCCGCCTCCTCGAACAGCTCAGAGGCATGCAACAACGCCTTCGACGGGATACAGCCGATGTTAAGACAGGTGCCGCCATAGGTGGCACGCTTCTCGACCACCGCTGTTTTCAGGCCAAGTTGCGCGGCCCTGATCGCGCAAACGTAGCCGGCGGGGCCGGTACCGATGACCACAAGATCGTAAGCCATACACCTATAAATCCAGCACGACGCGCGCCGGATCCTCCAACCCCTCTTTCACGCGCACCAGAAAGGTCACCGCCTCACGGCCATCGACGATACGGTGATCATAGGAGAGCGCGAGGTACATCATTGGACGTGCCTCAATCTTGCCGGCGACCACCATGGGGCGCTCCTGAATCTTGTGCATGCCAAGAATGCCTGACTGCGGGGCGTTCAGAATCGGCGTCGACATCAGCGAGCCGTAGACACCACCATTGGTGATCGTAAAAGTGCCGCCCTGCATTTCCTCGATCTTGAGCGTACCCTCGCGCGCGCGGCGGCCAAGATCAGAGATTGCTTTTTCGATCTCCGCTAGCGACATCAACTGAGCGTCGCGCACGACCGGCACGACCAGACCTTTCGCGGTACCGACCGCGATGCCAATGTGATAATAATTCTTGTAGACGATGTCGGTGCCATCAATCTCGGCGTTGACCGCCGGAATTTCCTTGAGCGCCTGGATACAGGCGCGCACAAAGAAGCCCATGAAGCCGAGCTTCACGCCGTGCTTCTTTTCGAACACATCCTTGTACTGATTGCGCATATGCATCACCGCGCTCATATCGACCTCGTTGAAGGTCGTGAGCATGGCGGCGGTGTTCTGCGCGTCTTTGAGGCGGCGCGCGATGGTCTGGCGCAGACGCGTCATGTGCACGCGTTCTTCGCGAGCAGCGTCGTCGGCGGGCGAAGGCGCGCGCATCTGCACGGGCGCCGACACCGGTGTCGGGGCCGCTGCGGCGCGCTCGATTGCCGCGATCATGTCACCTTTGGTGACCTGGCCGTGCATGCCGGTACCACTGACCTTTGACGGATCGACGCCGCTTTCCGCCGCCATCTTGCGCACCGAAGGCGGGGTCGGCATTTCGGAAGGTTTGGTAGAAGCAGCCGGCGCTGGCTTTGGCGCCTCGGCGACCTTCGGCGCCGGTGCGGCCTTGGCTGCCGCGCCCGCGCCCTCCTTGATCTGGCCGAGCAACGCACCGACGGCGACCGTGTCGCCGTTTTTCGCCGCGATGTCGGAGAGCACTCCGGCTGCCGGCGCGGGAACTTCCAGCGTAACCTTGTCGGTCTCGAGCTCCACCAGGGGCTCATCCACCGCCACTGCCTCGCCCGGCTGCTTGAACCATTTGCCGACCGTCGCTTCGGTCACAGATTCGCCGAGGGTGGGCACGCGGATATCAGCCATGGTTCATCTATCCTTATTCGTCATGGCCGGAGGTGGCATGACGCAATACGAATTTATCCAAGCGCCTCGTCGAGGAATTGCCTGAGCTGCATCAAGTGCTTTGACATCTGGCCAACGGCCGTCGATGCCGAGGCAGGACGTCCCGCATAGCGCATCGTGCGGTGCTTGGCGCCGATCTGGTTGAGGATCCATTGCAGGAATACGTCTACGAAGAACCAGGCGCCCATATTGCGTGGTTCTTCCTGGCACCACACCATTTCTGCCTGCTTGAAGCGCGACAGCTCGGCAACCAATGCCTTGGTCGGGAACGGATAGAGCTGCTCAAGCCGCAGGAGATAAATGTCGTCGACGCCACGCTTTTCGCGCTCTTCGTAGAGATCGAAATAAACCTTGCCTGAGCACATAACGACGCGGCGTATCTTGTTGTCGGCTACCAGCTTGATTTTCTCGTTTGCCAGCAGCTGCGCGTCGTCCCACAGAAGCCGATGGAACGAGGTGCCAGTCGCCATTTCGTCAAGACGCGACACCGCGCGCTTGTGGCGCAGCAATGATTTTGGTGTCATCAGAACGAGGGGCTTGCGAATCTCGCGCCTCAGTTGCCGACGCAGAATGTGGAAGTAGTTCGCGGGTGTTGTGCAGTTGGCAACCTGCATGTTGTCTTCGGCGCACATCTGCAGAAAGCGCTCAAGCCGCGCCGATGAATGCTCTGGCCCCTGGCCTTCGTAGCCATGGGGCAGCAGGCAGACGAGACCTGACATGCGCAGCCATTTACGTTCGCCAGATGAAATGAACTGGTCGAAGACCACCTGTGCGCCATTGGCGAAATCACCAAACTGCGCCTCCCACAGCGCCAGAGTGGTTGGCTCGGCAGCGGAATAGCCATACTCGAATCCAAGCACGGCCTCCTCCGACAGCATCGAATTGAGCACCTCATAGCGCGCTTGCCCCTCGCCGACATGATTGAACGGGGTGTACCGCTCCTCGGTGTTTTGGTCGAACAGCACCGAATGCCGCTGCGAAAACGTCCCGCGCTCGCTGTCCTGGCCCGACAGGCGAACCGGGTTTCCTTCCTTGAGTAACGAACAGAAGGAAAGTGCCTCAGCCGTTGCCCAATCGATCGCCTCGCCGCTTTCGATCGCCTTGGCGCGGTTTTCAAGGAAGCGCTGGATCGTTTTGTGAACCGTAAAACCTTGTGGAACAGCGGTGATGTGCTTGCCGATGTCACGCAATTCGGCGGCATCGACGCCGGTATTGCCCCGGCGCGGATCGTCCGCATCACGGGCGGCCTTCAACCCTGACCAGCGACCGTCAAGCCAATCGGCCTTGTTTGGCTTGTAGCCCTGGCCGGCTTCGAACTCGGCGTCGAGGCGCGTCCGCCAGTCGACCTTCATTTTCTCGACTTCGCCTTCGGTGACGACGCCCTCGCCGATCAGCTTCTTGGTATAGATTTCCAGCGTGCTCGGATGCGCGCGGATCTTCTTGTACATCAGCGGCTGGGTGAACGATGGCTCGTCGCCTTCGTTGTGGCCAAAACGGCGGTAGCAAAACATGTCGATAACCACCGGCCGCTGGAATTGTTGCCGGTACTCGGTCGCCACCTTGGCGGCAAAGACGACAGCTTCAGGGTCATCGCCATTCACGTGCAAGATCAGCGCCTCGATCATCTTGGCGACATCGGACGGATATGGCGACGAACGCGAGTATCGCGGATAGGTCGTGAAGCCGATCTGGTTGTTGACGATGAAATGGAGCGAACCGCCGGTTCGGTAGCCCTTGAGATCAGACAGGCCAAAACATTCCGCCACCACGCCCTGGCCGGCGAAGGCAGCATCACCATGGATGAGCAGGGGCATCACCACGCGTCGATCATCCGGTTTGACGTGGTGCTGGTCCTGCTTGGCACGCACTTTGCCGAGCGTCACCGGATCGACAATCTCCAGGTGCGAAGGATTGGCCGTCAACGACAAATGCACCTTGTTGTTGTCGAACTCGCGATCGGACGAGGCGCCAAGATGATATTTCACGTCGCCGGAGCCTTCGATTTCGTCCGGCGTCGCCGACCCGCCTTTGAATTCATGAAAGAGCGCGCGATGCGGCTTGCCCATCACCTGGGTCAAGACATTCAGGCGGCCGCGATGTGACATCCCGAGGCAGATCTCCTTCACGCCGAGATTGCCGCCGCGCTTGATGATCTGCTCGAGCGCCGGGATCAGAGCCTCGGCGCCATCGAGACCGAAACGTTTGGTGCCGGTGTATTTGACATCGAGAAATTTCTCGAAGCCTTCGGCCTCCACAAGCTTGTTGAGGATTGCACGCTTGCCTTCGCGGGTGAACGTGATCTCCTTGTCTCGTCCTTCGATGCGTTCCTGAATCCAGCTTTTCTGCGCGGCGTTGGAGATATGCATGAACTCGACGCCAAGTGTCTGGCAGTAAGTGCGGCGCAGTATGGCGACGATCTCGCGCATGGACGCGAATTCGAGACCGAGGACCTTGTCGAGATAAATTTTGCGATCAAGGTCGGCTTCCGTAAACCCGTATGAGCGCGGATCGAGCTCTTCCTCGTTTTTCTCCGGTTCGAGCGCGAGCGGATCGAGCTTGGCGTGGAAGTGGCCGCGGATGCGATAGGCGCGAATAAGCATCAGCGCGTGGATGGAATCGCGCGTCGCCTGCATCACATCGGTAGAAGTAAGCTCGACGCCTTTGGCCCGCGCGGTGGTGGAAATTTTCTCGCCGAATTTCTTTTCGGTTTCCACCCATTGGCCATCGAGAGCCGCCACCAGATCGCCGTTCGGGCGGGGTGGCCAGTCCGGCGTACTCCACGAAGCGCCGCGTGCACTTTTGACGACGTCTGATTTCTCGTCCTTCAGGCTCTGGAAAAAGGCGCGCCACTCGGCATCGACCGCTGCCGGGTCGGCCTCGTATCTGGCGTAGAGGTTTTCGATATACGCGGCGTTGCCGCCGTACAGGAATGAAGTGCGGGCGAAAAGGGCATTGGCGTCCTGGCGCGACATGGTGATCTGTCCTTGCGCGGCCTGAAAATCCGCGCCTCGCCGCAACGCAAAGCCCCGGACGGCCAGCCGCGACGTCGATTTTGCTGTTTTAACTCTATTTATGACGTCTGTAAGTCTACGAAAGGCCTAAGGACTGAATCATGACTTCAGTACTTCCACCAGCGTTTTCCCGATTCTGGCAGGGGACGGTGATACCTTGATTCCGGCCGATTCCATTGCCGCAATTTTGGATTCAGCGTCACCCTTTCCGCCGGAAATGATTGCGCCGGCATGACCCATGCGCCGGCCGGGCGGCGCCGTACGTCCGGCAATAAAGCCAACCATCGGCTTTTTGCGGCCCCGCTTGGCCTCATCCTTGAGGAATTGCGCGGCGTCCTCCTCTGCCGAACCACCGATTTCGCCGATCATGACGATCGACTCGGTCTTCGGGTCAGCCAGGAACATCTCCAGTACCGCAATGAATTCGGTGCCCTTGACCGGATCGCCGCCAATGCCGACTGCGGTTGTCTGCCCAAGATTTTCGCGGCTGGTCTGAAACACCGCTTCATAGGTGAGCGTGCCCGAGCGTGACACGATGCCGACTTTGCCCGGCTTGAAGATGTTGCCGGGCATGATGCCAATCTTGCACTCGCCCGCCGTCATCACGCCCGGGCAATTCGGGCCGATCAGCCGTGATTTCGAGCCCGAAAGCGAGCGCTTCACCTTGACCATATCCATCACCGGAATGCCCTCGGTGATGCAAACGACGAGCGGAATCTCGGCCTGAATTGCCTCGCAGATGGCATCGCCGGCGCCCGCGGGCGGCACATAGATCACGCTGGCATCGCATTTCGTCTTTTCTTTCGCCTCGGCAACCGTATCGAACACCGGCAAATCGAGATGGGTCGAACCGCCTTTGCCCGGCGATGTGCCCCCGACCATTTTGGTGCCGTAAGCAATCGCCGCCTGCGAATGGAAGGTGCCATTCTTGCCTGTGAAGCCCTGACAGATGACCTTGGTGTTCTTGTCGATGAGGACGGCCATTATGCGGCCCCCTTCACGGCTTTGACAATTTTTTGCGCGGCATCGTCGAGATCATCGCCCGATGTCACGTTGAGCTTTGACTCGGCGATAATTTTTTTACCCAGATCGACGTTGGTACCTTCGAGGCGCACCACCAACGGCACCTTCAAACCTACTTCCTTCACCGCGGCGACCACGCCTTCGGCGATCACGTCGCATTTCATGATCCCGCCGAAAATATTGACCAGGATGCCTTTCACGTTCGGATCAGAGGTGATGATCTTGAAAGCCGCGGTCACCTTCTCTTTCGTCGCGCTGCCGCCGACGTCAAGAAAGTTGGCTGGCGCCATTCCGTAGAGCTTGATGATGTCCATGGTGGCCATGGCGAGGCCGGCGCCGTTGACCATGCAGCCGATCGAGCCATCGAGAGCGATATAATTGAGATCGTATTTCGAGGCCTCGATTTCCTTTTCGTCTTCCTCGGTGAGATCGCGCAGCGCGACAATGTCGGGATGCCGATAAAGCGCGTTGCCGTCGAAGCCGACCTTGGCGTCGAGACAGATGATCTTTTTGTCCTGGGTCACGACCAGCGGATTGATCTCGAGTAGGCTCATGTCCTTCGTCGTGAAGGCTGAGTAGAGCTTGGGCAGGATCGCTTCGATCTGCTTGGCGAGATCACCCGAAAGCTTCAGCGCCTGTGCCACGCGGCGGCCGTGATGCGGCATGATCCCGGTCGCCGGATCGACAGAAAAGGTGAGGATTTTTTCCGGCGTCTTGTGCGCGACTTCCTCGATGTCCATCCCGCCTTCGGTGGAAACGACGAATGCAACACGCGAGGTCTCACGATCGATCAGCGCTGAAAGATAGAACTCGCGATCGATGGCAGAGCCCTCTTCGACGTAGAGCCGATTGACTTTCTTGCCATGCGGACCGGTCTGATGGGTAACAAGCGTCGAGCCAAGAATGCGCGCAGATTCCTTCTTCACATCCTCGATGGATTTCACCACCTTGACGCCACCGGCTTTGCCGCGCCCGCCGGCATGAATCTGGGCCTTCACGACCCAGACCGGGCCGCCAAGTTCCTGCGCGCCCTTGATTGCTTCGTCCACGCTGAAAGCAGGAACACCGCGCGGCGCCGGCACGCCAAATTCGCGCAAGACCGCCTTCGCCTGATATTCGTGAATATTCATTACATGCTCCCGGCGGAGAACGCCGGCTTGGTTTAGTTATCGAGATTCGGCGCGATCTTCTTGCAGGCGTCGACCAGCCCCTGCACGGCGACCGCCGACTTTTCGAACATCGCGCGCTCGCCGCTGTTGAGTTCGATCTCGACGATGCGTTCGGCGCCTTTGGCGCCAATCACCACAGGCACCCCGACATAAAGGTCTTTAATGCCGTATTCGCCATTGAGCCAAGCGGCGCAAGGCAGTACCCGCTTCTTGTCCAGCAGATAGCTTTCCGCCATCGCAATTGCCGACGCCGCCGGCGCATAAAAGGCCGAACCTGTCTTGAGCAGATTGACGATTTCTGCGCCGCCATTCGCGGTGCGTTTCACGATGTCGTCGACGCGCGACTGCGTCGTCCAGCCCATCTTCACCAAATCAGGCACCGGAATACCCGCTACTGCAGAATAGCGGATGAGCGGCACCATGGTGTCGCCATGCCCGCCGAGGACGAAAGCCGTGACGTCTTCCACGGAGACCTGAAACTCGTCGGCGAGGAAATAACGAAAGCGCGCCGAATCGAGCACGCCCGCCATTCCAACTACTTTGTGCTGCGGCAGACCGCAGCTCTTTTGCAGCGCCCACACCATGGCGTCGAGTGGATTGGTGATGCAGATGACAAACGCGTTCGGTGCGTATTTCTTGATGCCGGAGCCAACCTGCCCCATGACCTTGAGGTTTATGTCGAGCAGATCGTCGCGACTCATGCCCGGTTTGCGCGGCACGCCCGCCGTGACGATGCAGACGTCGGCGCCTTCGATCCCCTCGTACGTGTTGGTGCCGGTGAATTTCGCATCGAAGTCGTTGACCGGCGAGGATTCCGCGATGTCGAGGGCCTTACCTTGTGGAATGCCCTCCATGACGTCGAACATCACGACATCGCCGAGTTCTTTCAATCCGATGAGATGGGCCAGCGTGCCGCCAATCTGGCCAGCGCCGATCAACGCAATCTTGTTACGCGCCATGGTGGGGAAACTCTCGACTTGCTGCTGCCGCGGAGCACGGCCGGGAGGTGGTTAACCGGTCGGCATTGCCCCCACAAGATACGAACATACCTGCCCGCCATCTTGTATACATTATACCACACTAGCGCCAAGCCGAAGTCCAGCCCCATCGCCTGGAAATGCGCGCGCGGGGCGGCAATCGGCGCCCATCGCTTGCGCGACGCCGACGCTTAGATGTTGGCAACCGCAATAAAAACCCAACGACGCTGACCCGTGTTTGGCTGGTCAGGTCTCGATAATTTTTGTGACGTCAATTGCGGGACCCTGCCGTGGCCCATGCGGCAGACCAAGATAGCCTTGGGAGCGCATTTCGATCAGGCGTGAAGCCGTCCGCTTGAACTCGTTGGCCTCATAGCCCTCGGTCGCAACGTAAAGCTCGTCCGGTTGTGCTTGTGCCGAGGCAAGCAGTTTCACGGCATGGTCGTAGAGCGTATCGATCAGGATGATGAAACGCTTGGCTTCGTTGCGCTGCGCATAGTCCATCACCGGAATATGGTCGAGGATAATGGTATGGAATTCGTGCGCAATCTTGATGTAGTCGCTTGCTGCCAGTGGCTGGGCGCACAGATCGTCGAAAGAAAACCGCGCAACACCCATCGCCGCCCTCGGAACATGCACCGCGTGTCCCTTCACCATCAGGTCGTGAGGCGCGCCGGCGTAATTGCCTGCCAGGCGCCGCCATGCTTCGTCGAGCGCGACATCGGCCTTGCTGTCATCCGGCACATACCAGGTTGGTACGCCGGTCAGTTTCTCCAGCCGGAAGTCGGTGCGCGCGTCCAATCGCACCACCACGCATTGGCGTTCCAGCAGCGTGATGAACGGCAGGAACAGTGGACGGTTAAGTCCGTCCATGTAAAGTTCGGTTGGCGGGAGGTTTGATGTTGCCACAACGACGACGCCGAGTTCGAACAGCCGCGTAAATAGCCGGCCGAGGATCATGGCGTCGGCAATATCGGTGACGTGGAATTCGTCGAAACACAGGAGCCAGCTTTCCTGCGCAATCGCAGCCGCAGTGCGCTGAATTGGATCTTGCTCGTTCGTCTCGCCGTTCTTGATGTCCTGTCGAAAAACGTGAATACGTTCGTGCACGTCGGCCATGAACTCGTGAAAGTGCACGCGGCGCTTTCGCACGACCGCGCTGGTTTCAAAGAGCAGGTCCATCAGCATCGTCTTGCCGCGTCCGACCTCGCCGTAAACATAGAGGCCTTTCAGCGGGGCGCCGGCCTGCTCGCGTTGACCAAATAGCCACCCGAGCGACGATGATTTGCGCGCCAAACGGTGCTGGTCGAGCCGTCGTTCAAGCGCGGTCAATTGCCGGGCCAGGGTCGCCTGGCCCGGATCCGCCTCAATCTTTCCGGCGGTAACCAACGCCGCGTAGCGGGTGCTGAAGGTCTCGGACATGAGGGCTTAAGACGGAGGAAGCGCGGGCACTAGTCGCGACACCTAGGGTGAACTGCGTCGCCTGTAAATCACTGTGCGACGATTTCAACCATATTGCTCACAAAATGTGCGGTAACACATTGGAAGCCATGCGTTTTCCGCGCATGAGGGTCCACGGAACTTCGTTCGCGTCGAATTATTGCTGCAATGCACCATGTATATATCGGGATTCGCGGCGCGAGCCGCAAAGGGCAGGAAGCTCACTGGCAGGGCGACATGATTTTGAGGAGAGCCGATATGGACGAGCCTTTGCCTGACAACGGCATGATCCGCAAAATGTGGATCAGCGAAACCGACGCCTATCGCGACCATCTGCTCCGCCTGGATCGCGAAAGCCGGAGCCGACGTTTTTCCGGCGCGGTCGCTGATGAGCTCATTGTGCGTCATGCGGCATCAGCCAGGGACTTCGGGACGGTTGTGCACGGTTTCTTCGTGGACGGCACCCTGCGCGGCGCCGCCGAGCTACGCTCGCTGGGCTCGCTATTCGCGCGTGAAGGCGAAGCCGCCTTCAGTATCGAGCAGCCGTGGCAGAGCCATGGTGTCGGCACCGCATTGCTCGAACGCACGCTCCTGAGCGCACGC
>Ga0335085_10002707_pt1 | contig 32440 bp, 26 predicted proteins | sample Lox_Sample_45_FD_206712 | JGI IMG/M metagenome (GOLD analysis project Ga0335085, IMG submission 206712) | Soil microbial communities from Loxahatchee National Wildlife Refuge, Florida, United States - Lox_Sample_4.5 | ecosystem: Environmental > Terrestrial > Soil > Wetlands | place: USA... | reverse complement strand
GCGTCCATCGTGATTACAAGCAAGCCTTCACTTGGTACCGCAAGGCAGCCGACCAGAATCTCCCGGATGCAGAGGAGGAAGTCGGATATTTCTACCAGTGCGGGCTTGGCGTAAAGCGTGATTATGCCCAGGCTATCGCTTGGTACCGCCGCGCCGCCGCCCATGGCAACTCGAACGCCGAAAACCAACTAGGCTACTTGGCGGAGCAAGGATGGGGACAACAGCAGAATTACGCCGAGGCTCTTTCCTGGTATTCCAAAGCCGCAGAACATGGCAACGCCCAAGCCCAGGAGAACATCGGCTACATGTTTCAGCATGGCACCGGCGTGTCGATGGATTACGCCAAGGCTATGTCGTTCTTCGACCAAGCCGCGGCCCAAGGAAACGGCGACGCGGAGAACCAGCTCGGGTGGATGTACCAATTCGGGCAAGGCGTGCAGCTCGACGATGCCATGGCCTTGAGTTGGTACCAATTGTCTGCCGCGCGGGACAATATCAACGGCAAACGGAATCTTGAGGGTTTCACCGCCGATCTCGAGGAAGATGGGACGTTGCAAAATGCCAGCGCAGCTGTCCATGATGCTGCCATCGACCAGGCTCAGCGCTGGGCGAATATCCATGATCTTGACTGTCGCATAGACCGAGTCGAGGCCGACGCCCTCTACCAGGAGGATCTCGCCAGCCAGCTCGAGCATATGGACAAGGGCAAGACCGATGGCGTGAGCAAAATTTTCAAGGCGATAGGAACGGTCGGCGCCGTTAAGTATCATGTCCAAGCTCAAAAAGATCGCGACGAAGCGGCTAGCCTCCGCGACCAACTGGCTCGAATTGAAAACCCCAACCAGTTCAATTCAGATGCGCGCATTCCCTGACTTCATCCAAAGCAGATGGGCTTAGCAGTCTTAAACCTTCCCAATACCGCGCTCAAAATCATTTGGCCTGATCACGGGTAACTCGGAAGCAATCCACTTTGACGAAAAACACGGTACCCCGAGAAGTGAAGTGCTGCAGGAGAGAGGTAAATCGCGCTTTGCGTTTGAGGGAGGCGGGTGCCCGGAAGCTGAGTCATTGCCCGCGGAAATTCGGGGAACGGGGCGGTGAGGCAGCTTCCGGGTAGGGAAAGGTCGGCCAACACCCGCTAGTGTTCAGTGGGACGCGCGGCACGGGCCGCGGGTTTCAGGAAACTGCGAGAAAAAAGCCGATTGAGGAGGTGTCCGGACGACGGTCATTTTAGGTGAGAGTCAAACCAAGCGAGAGTGCGCTCGACGACGTCGCGGCTGTGCTTGGGATCCTTGAACATGTGGCCTTCGTGCTGGTAGACGACGAGCTCTGTTTCGACGCCGAGCGTTTTGAGGGCGTGCCAGAATTCGTAGGATTGCGGGGCAGGGACTTCGCCATCGGAATCACCGACGAGGATTAGGGTGGGCGTTTTGGCGTGCTTGATGAAATTGATGGGAGAACTTTTTGCGTAGACTTCTGGATCGTCGTAGACGGATTTACCGAAGAACGGGATCATCCACTGGTCGATTAGATTTTCGCCGTAGTAGCTTTGCCAATTCGAAAGGCCCGCGCCGGCCATGGCGGCTTTGAAGCGATTGGTTTGCGTGACGGCCCACATGGTCATGTAGCCGCCGTAGCTCCAGCCGCAGATGCCGAGACGATTGGGGTCGATGGGCGCAACGCGGATGGCTTCGTCAACACCGGCCATGATGTCCTTGAAATCTCCGTAGCCAAAATCCTTGACGTTGGCGCGCGTGAAAGATTCGCCCTGGCCAAAGCTGCCGCGAGGATTCGGTTCCAGGACAAAATATCCGGCGCCGGAGAGAGGGACGGTGTAATCGCGCGAGTTGGGCCATTCGGAAAGCACGGCTGCTCCGGGACCGCCATGAACATGGACGACTAGAGGATATTTTTTAGAGGGATCGAAATCGCGCGGATAGCGAAGCCAGCCCTGAACGTTGAAGCCGCCGTTTTTCCAGTGGATGCTTTTGGCTTCACCCCAGCTGGGCTTGATGTCTTTATTGAGTTGCGTAATTTGAGCCCAAGAGCCGATGGGCCCGGCCCAAACTTCGGGCGGAGCGCTGTAGGAACTGCGAATCACAGCGGAGGATTTGGCATCGCGAGAAAGCGAGAGATTGATGCCCCAAGCGCCTGCGGTGATTTGGCCGGGCTCGCGAAAGATCTGGGCGATTTGACTGTCGCTGGGCTTGACGGTGGCAATGGCGGAATCGCCCTCGAGGTATTCGCCGAAGAGGATTGAGCCTTGCGGCGTCCAGGCCAGCCAACTGGCGGAAGCTTTCATTTCGGGAGTGATATTTGTGGCGTCGCCGCCGGTTGCGGGGATGGTGAAAATATCGCCGCCGACGGAGGGTTCGTCGCTCATGAGGCCGCCGATGAAAGCGATGCTTTGACCATCCGGAGACCAGGCGGGATTGGCGATTTGCAGAGGGGGCTTGTAGATGGATTTCATCAAGCCAGAGGCGGCGTCGAGCGTGTAAAGGTCGGCGATGTACCAATTGTCGTCACCATTTCCGAGAGCGGCGGTGACGGCGAAATGGCGGCTGTCGGGAGACCAATCGTATTCGTAGATATAGGTGTCAGCGGGAGAGACTTGGCGGAGCTTGTGCGTGGCGACGTCGACGAGGGCGAGACGCTGTTCGAAGAAGGAATCTTTGATTACACCGGTCTCGGGAGTTTCGGCGACGAGCGGGCCGGCGGCGCGAGTAGCGTTTTCGGTGAAAAGGAGAGCGATGGTTTTGCCATCGGGGGACCAGCCGGGAGTGGAGAGAAAACCTGTTACTTGCGTAAGTTTGCGCGCGGGACCGGCGGCATCCATGACATAAAGTTGAAGCTGGCCGGATTTTGCGGCGTCGGAGAGAAAGGCGATTTTTTTGCTGTCGGGCGACCAAGCGACACTGCCTTCGGCGTGGATGGCGTCGTTCGGACTGGCGGTGATACGTTTTGGATGGTCTTTGCCGTCGACGTTCGCGACAAAAATAGCAGAGTCGCCGGTGGAGACGCCGTGCTTGGTGATGACATCTTCGACCCAAGCGAGTTTCTTGCCGTCGGGAGAAATGGAGGTCTGCTCGAATCGGTGCGTCAAGGAGAGCAGATTGATGATCTGTTGAGCGGAAGATGACGAATGCGGCTTGGCATCGGCGGCGAGGCGCGCTTCGACGGCGCGTTTCGTGTGATTGGTTTGCGGTGATGTAAGCGCGCTTGCAGCTGCAAAAAAGAAAATCAGGGATGCAACAATGGCGCGCTTTGGCTGAATGAGGGTCATCAGAATGTCCTCTAGGGCTGCGGATTCGGGCGCGAGTACCATAATCCGACTGACGATGGGCTGCAAGTTCCGCAGTTTGACGCACCGGTAGTTGAATTCATTGCCGAGTCGCAGGTTTTATCCCGTGTGCCATGCCTCTTAGGTAAAAGTTGACGGGCCATCAAAAATACCCGATGCTGATGAGCAGGCAAGAGGAGCGCAAGTTATGACCGAAAACCTCCGAGGATTGGCTGCGTCCGCTGTCTGAGGCCACTCCAGATTGGGCGTTGGCAAGCGTAATCCTTAAGAAGGCCCCAGAGATAAGGCGCGCGCTCACGACGAAAGGCGAGTACGTGCTAACGGATCAGAGCGGCAACAAATACCACATCAAGTCAACAAACGGCCAGGAAAGCGACACGAAATAAACTTTCCACGGCCCGACGAGGATGATCGCGCTCATCGCATCGGCCTGCTTGATTGTGTTTCTGCTGGAAAGAATCTCTTCATCTTTGCGGATGAGCTTTCGACGCTAAACCTGAGTTACCTGCCCCCGCCCTCCACCATTCCGGACATCCTCCAACAGATACTCAAGAAGCTGAAAATCGACGCTCGCGTCTCCGTGGAGAGTGCGCCGGCCCGCCATCGAGGGGATTAGATGAGCGCGAAATGCGTCCCGGATGGAAGGCACATGCCGCGATTTCTTGACCCTGCGCGCTGGGGTCGACTACACTACTAAATTCGAGGCCTGTCGCTTGTGCGGCTTGATGGCCGCTTTGTGTTTACAGGAAGAACCGGCCGGTGTTGGGCAATTTTGGCCGCTGAACTAAAGGGGGATTGCTTTGCCAAAGCGCACATTTCAACCGCGGAAACGACGCCGCGCGAAGACGCACGGATTCCGCTCGCGCATGAAGACGGTCGGAGGCCGCAAAGTCCTGGCGGCACGCCGCAAGAAGGGACGCCATCGCCTCACGCCCGAATAGTCCCGGGCGCCTGGAATTTCCGCGCGAAGTTCGGCTGGTGCGACGCGGTGAATTTGACGCCGTGTACCGCGCCGGAAAGCGCCGATCCAGTTCCCATTTTACAGTTTTCTTTCGCGCCAACAAATTGCCGGTGAGCCGCTTCGGCTTCAGCATCAAGAAGGCGCTGGGCGGCGCGGTGGTGCGCAACCGCATGCGGCGGCGAATTCGAGAGATCGTGCGCTGCCACCGCGAGGAGATTCCTGCGGGGTGGGACATCGTGATTCATCCGAGGAGCAGCGTGGCGCGAGCCGAGTTTGCGAGGCTGACGGCGGATTTGCTACGGCTGATGAAGAGCGTATGAATGTGGCGACGACTATGAGCGTCGGAACCGAAATGAGAGCAGAAGAAAGGGACAGACTGAAGTCTGTCCCACCGCCGGGGGTGAAAGCGGCGCTGGCGGTGCTGCGTATTTATAAGGTGTACTTGTCCGCACATATGCCGGGAGGCTGCCGATTCGAACCGACTTGCTCCATGTACGCCTATGAGGCGATCGAGCGGTTTGGAGTGCTGCGTGGATCGTGGCTGGGGCTCAAGAGGCTACTGAGGTGCCATCCGCTATCGCGTCGGTTTGGTTACGACCCCGTCCCCGAGAAAACTGAAGAGATCGAGTCGAAGACCGGCGAGGCGGGACAAGATGCGGGCCGAGGCGGTATCACTCCCAGAGAGGCCCATTTGTGAGCGAGCCGGAAAAGAAAAAAGAACTTTCTTCAGAGATGCGCATTCTGGTCGCCTCGATCCTCTCGATGGCAGTGATTCTGCTTTGGGTGAAATTCTTCGCGCCGAAACCGCCGGCAAACACGGCGCAAGCCAACAAGCCGGGGATTACGGCGCCGGTTGCAAGCAGCGCGACTCCGACGACTACTAGTTCCTCGAATGCGTCTTCTCCCGGAAATACCAACGCACAGAATCCCGGCCGAAACGCGACGGCAATCGCGCCCGTGCCTGCCGTGGTCGTGCCGGTGAAAACGGACACGCAGGAGCGGACGATCGTGGTGGAAAACGCGCTGTATCGGGTAGAGTTTTCGAACCGCGGCGGGGTAGTGAAAAGTTGGCAATTGAAGAAGTACATGGATGATGCGAAGCCTCCGCGCGTACTCGACGTCGTGCATCCGGAAGCCTCGGCGCAAGTTGGAGGGTGGCCCTTCTCGGTGGTTCTAGATGACCCGCAGCTTGAAGCGCAAGCCAACGCTGGGCTTTATGTGGCTGAAGTTGCCGAGCCGAAAGAGCCTGACTCCAAAGAGGGGGCGAAATACGGAGCGCTTACGGGGAAACCGCTGGAAGCTCCCGCGGAGTTGCAATTAACGTGGAGCGACGGGCATCTCGAAGTCACGAAGAACTTCCATTTCGATCATTCCTACGTGCTGCGCGTGGAAACGTCTGTCAAGTTCAACGGGACGCCGCTGAATGCCGGTCTGGCCTGGCTCGGCGGATTTGGGGACTTGACGGTGGCGAATCCTGCGCCTGTTGAGACGGTTTTCACGTTCTTCAGCGAGAACGGGTCGCTCAGTACCGAGGCATACAAGAAGCTGGAAGGACCGGAGAAATGGGGACCTGGACTTTGGATGGGCGGAAAGGATTATGCGGGGATTGAAGACCGCTACTTTGCCGCGGCGTTTTTGCCCCTCAAGGAGCCTTCACCCGGTTCGATAGAAACGCGCTACTGGAAAGTGATGCGCGCAGTGAAGGGAGCGGACGGGAAAGAGGAGCAGGAGCCAGTTTCTGAGGTAGCAGTGGCCACGTCGGCCAAGCCGCTCGCGCTGCGCGTCTATGTCGGTCCGAAAGACTACGACATCCTGAAAGCCATGAAGCCTCCACTGCAGGCGCTGGTGAGTTTTGGCTGGCTGGAGATCATCGCGGACCCGCTGTTTCACGGCCTGAAGTGGATCCACAACTACGTGCCGAACTGGGGCTGGTCGATCGTCGTTTTGACGCTCGTCATCAATATGTTGCTCTTCCCGCTGCGCATATCGAGTTACAAGACGACATTGAAGATGCAGCGCGTCGCGCCGGAAATCAAGCAGATTCAGGATCGCTACAAGAAGTACAAAATGAACGATCCGAAGAAACAGGAGATGAACAAGGAGGTGATGGCCGTTTACAGCCGGGAAGGAATCAATCCGGTGGGCGGCTGCATCCCGCAGCTCCTGCAGATGCCGATTTGGTATGCGCTGTACCGGGCGTTGAACGGCACGATTGAATTGAGGCACGCTCCGTGGTTCGGTTGGATCACGGACCTTTCCGCGAAGGATCCTTACTACATTTTGCCGGTTTTGATGGGCGTGTCGATGTATCTGGCTTCGAAAATGACTCCGATGCCGGCAACCGACCCACAGCAGCAGAAGATGATGAAGATCATGCCGATTGGCATGGCGGGACTCTTCATGATTATTCCTTATCCGAGCGGGCTTGCAGTGTATATTTTGACCAGCGGCGTTGTGGGTGTCTTTCAACAGTGGTACTTGAATCGCAGGCACCCGGCGATTCCGCCGCCGAAGCAGTTGCAGCGCGGCAAAAAGTCCTAGTCAGGCCAGGTTGAAGAAATAAACAGGAACCACTTCCACTGAGGGAGCATGGCACAAGAGTTTATCCAGGGCGGGCGGCTCGACCGGCAGGCGGCTGCTGAGGCGCTGCGGAAATTTCTGGAAGAGATTCTGCGTGTGTCCGGGCTGGACTTGAAAGCGAAAGTGCAAGCTGTTGGCTCGGACGCGTCTGAGGCTACGGGTGAGGCAGAAGTCATCGCGGACCTCGACGGGCGGGACAAAGAGATTTTGCTGGAGCATAACGGCGAAGTTCTGAAGGCGATCGAGCACCTGGCTTTCCGTGCCCTGCGGTTGGAACCCGCCTATCACGAGAAAATTCACCTGGACAGCGGCGGCTACCGCGCGCTGCGATTTGAAGAGTTACGCATGACGGCGCGCGTGGCTGCCGAACGCGTGCGGGCTTCCCACCAGCCGTTCCGGTTGAATCCGATGTCTTCGCGTGAGCGGCGGATTGTGCATTTGGCGCTGAAAGAGATGCCCGGCGTGCGGACCGAAAGCGTCGGCATGGGAGAAGAGCGCCAGGTAGTCATCCATCCTGCAACGCCGAAGTGATTTTGTGTTTACGAAAAACCTGCCGAAGAGTCGAACCGTTTAGTCCCGTTCCCATCCTTGTGAGACCACGTTGCCGGATAGGTCCATTATCACGCGGTAGGTGAATCCCGGAGTGCGGCCTCTACGCATCGATTGAAAACGAATGTCGGAAACCTCAACGATCGCATCGTCGCCTTCTTTGTGAAAACGGATGACCGGAAAACGCGCGAACCATAGGACAGTCTGCACGTTGGGAAGTCGCTTAGCTGCTTCGATGTATCGATTGGAGAAGGCATCAGGGTAGTAGCGATGCTCGATGGAATCGAGAGGCGCCGACTCGCTGAGATCGAGGCGCACTGCGAAAACGCCATGCGGTGTGTTGACGAGTCCGTCCCAATGCCACACCGAGGGTGGAATCGGCAAAGCAGCAAAGGAATCCGCCTTGAGCTGAAAAAGTGAGACGAACTTTTCTACACGATCGAGAGCGACGCGATGAGCGTAGATGGCGCAGCCGATGTAGATGATTGCCGCCGCGAGACCCACGCGGTTCCAGGTGGCGTAGCGGACGCGGAGGCCCATCTCGCGAAGAACGGGCAGCAGAAAGAAAACGGCAAGCAACATGATGACGAGGACGGCAGTTTGTGCAGAAATCGGCGCGCCGACATTTTTCAAAAGTGCGTCGATGCCGAGCGAAATAAGCGAGAGCACGGACCACATGATGATCGCGCGATTCTTGAGGCCTTCCGCCTGGCGGTAGACCCACGCGAGAAGTTGCGGGGACAAAAGAAGGCCGGTGAAGGACAGGTCGATGATGAAAAGCAAATCCCATGCGGGGCGCGACCAGCGAAGCGGCGACCAGACCATTGTGCCGAAGGATGTGGCGAGGTCCAGAAGAATATGACTGAGAATGCCAATTGCGTAGATTCCGGTGAGCGCGGCGAACGAAGGCGCCTCCCATTTGCGCCAACGGGCGAGCCCGCGAGTGAGCGCGGCCAGCACCAGTGCCCAGATCGGCATGCAGACCAGTGAATGTGTGATGCCGCGATGCCACGTCAGAATGAGCATGGGGTTGCGGGAAAAAAACTCGCGAAGCATGTCCGCATCGGAAAAGATGGCGCCGAGCATCAGCGACCATGTGACGATACGGGCGCGGTTGATGGGGCTGGACGAAAACATGTCTTCGCCGCGGAAGACCGCTTTGCCGATCAGCGCACCGGCTATGCCATGGGTGACGGTGTCCATGTTTGTGAAATTTCTAATAAATGGCGAGCAAAGGAGCGGCCTTTGGAATTACGCGGCCAACACGGCGCGCGGAAACACCATGGCGGATGAACGCTGCTAGAGCGGCATCGGCGTGATCCGACGCAATGGCAACGAGAAAGCCGCCCGAAGTCTGTGGATCGAAAAGTAGGTCCTGGTATTCAGACGAGACGTTCGGGGCGAATGCGGCGCATTCGCCGACGAAAGCGCGATTGTTTTTGAGGCCGCCTGAAAGATGGCCTTCGCGAGCGGCTTCGAGAGCGCCCGGAAAATATGAAAAGGATGCGTGGTCAATTTCGAAGGACACTGGTTGTAGGCCATGAGCAGGATCGCCGAGTGCCATCTCGCGGGCGTGGCCGAGAAGGCTGAAACCGGTCACGTCGGTGAGCGCGTGAATGGGTGTAAGCTCTGTAACGCTTTCCTCCAGTTCGTGAAGCGCAGCAGCAGCCGCGGAATTGAGCGTGCTCATCGCCGATACAGCGGCTGCGAGCGACTCTGCAGTAACGCGATCTTTCTTGAGAGCGGTGGTGATGACGCCGGTGCCAAGCGGCTTGGTGAAAAGAAGCACGTCGCCTGGTTTGGCTCCGACGTTTCGCCAGACGCGGTTCGGATTGATGGTGCCCGTTACAGCGTAGCCAAAGAGCATGTCTTCATTGCGGATGGAATGGCCGCCAATCACACTGCATTTCGCTTCCATCATCTTCTCAAGACCGCCTCGAATAATCTGCTCGAGGATTTCGGGGTCACCCTTTTCCGGAAAGCCGACGATCGATAGAGACGTGACCGGCTTGCCGCCCATGGCGTACACGTCGCTGAGAGAATTGGCGGCGGCAATTTGGCCGAAGAGAAAAGGATCATCGACAATGGGCGTAAAAAAATCGACGGTCTGAACGAGCGCGAGGCCTTCACTTAGGCGGTAAATTCCGGCGTCGTCGTTTGTGTCAAAACCGACGAGAACGTTCGGATCTGTTTGTTGAGGGAGCTTGCGTAAGACGGCATCCAACGTCGCGGGATTTAGTTTTGCCGCGCAGCCGGCCGCCTTCGCCATCGATGTGAGCTTCACTTGTGCCGCCATGATGCACCTCGCTGGTTCGAAGACCATTATAGCGATGCGGAGAGCGTAGCAGAGGTGACATCGCGCTTCGCGGCGAAAAATCAGCCGCGAACAAAACTGGCGTAAGCTTGCGCTGCGCTACTGAACGTGGTTTCATCGCCGGATGCCATGGGACTTCTGGTTGATCTTTTTCGTGCTTGGTGTGCTGTTGCCGTGGCGCGGGCGCCTGCGCCTGAAAAAAATGCTGACGATTCCGAAGATGAGCAGCCGGGACCGGCTTGCACTCTACGGCTCCACGATTGCCTTTCAATGGGCTGCGGTGGCCGTGACAGGATGGCGGGCTTGGGCGAGGGGGTTGACCGCTGAACAGTTGGGCTGCTTGGTTCATGGCCCCTGGAGAATCTTTTTTGCGGCAATCGTCGGCGCTGCGACTTTAGGCGGGCTTCAGTGGCTGAATCTGCGGCGCATGGGCCGTTCGCCGAGGAAGACGCACGAGTTCATGCGGTCGCTCGCCGAGCGAATTTTTCCGCAATCGCGCGCCGAACTGCTTCCGTATTTGGCTCTGGCGGTGACAGCCGGGTTGTGCGAGGAGTTTCTCTACCGCGGATTCGCGATGGCGGCTTTAGTACGCGCGGGCTTGCCCGTTTGGGCGGTCGTGCTACTGTCGTCCGTGCTTTTTGGCTTAGCGCATGTTTATCAGGGTCGCGGAGGATTTGTGAGCACACTGGTCATCGGCACAGTGTTCGGAACGGCGAGAATCGCGTACGATGGTTTGGCTGCTGTCGCAGTTTGGCACACGGCGGTGGATGCGGTTGCGGGAGTAGCGGGTCCACGATATCTGCTCAGGGCAGGAGTGCGGTCGATCGAAGAAGAAATCCACAGTTCCACAGGACTCTAGTTACTCTTATGACAACGCCAAGCCCAGTGGTGCTTTCAGCGGAGACGATTCGCCGTGCTCTTGGCGAATTCCAATTGGAAGCAAGCGACCAGCAAATGATTTGTATTCAACAATATATGAGTCTTTTATTGGCGTGGAATGAAAAGATAAATCTGACCGCCATTCGCGACCCGCTGGAGATACTATATCGTCATTTTTGCGAAAGCATGTATGCCGCTGTGGCTGTTCCTGTGGAAAACGGTCGGCTCGCCGACGTTGGTTCGGGAGCAGGATTCCCAGGCATCCCGCTGAAAATTATGCGCCCGGAATTGCAGGTCTTTCTAGTCGAATCGAATATGAAGAAGGCTACATTTCTCGCGGAAGTCCTTAGAAATATTGAACTTCCGGACACACGAGTGCTTGTGAGCCGGTATGAGGAGTTGGGGGAAGAATTGGCGCCATTGGATTTCGTTTGTTCGCGGGCTTTGGGGGAATTCGAGCCATTCCTGACGTGGGCCGCTTCGGAACGCATTGCAGCTAAACAAGTTATCTTATGGATCGGGGGTCGTGACCTGGACCAGGCCCGCAAGGCTTCCGAGTGGGAGTGGAGAGAGCCCATCCCCGTCCCGCACTCTTTACGCCGCTATCTATTGCTGGGCACCAAAAAAGGCTGAAAGTGTCGGCGCAACGACTTGAAACAGAAAGAGTTATACTCCTTCCATGGAATCCCGAAGATTGGCTAGAATTCAAGCCAATTGCCACCGATCCACGTGTGATGCGGTATATTTCTGACGGGACTCCTTGGCCGGACTCCAAAATCATCGAGTTTGTCGAGCGTCAGCGGAGGAATCTTGCAGAGTTAGGATACTGCCTCTGGAAACTAATGCGAAAAGGTAAGATCGGAATTGGCGGATTTTGCGGGCTGCAGCCGCTCGATGACTTGCCCGGAATTGAGATCGGTTGGTGGCTAACCCCCGACCTCTGGGGCCAAGGGCTCGCGACAGAGGCGGGAAGTACTGTAATCGCTGATGGATTTAATCGCTGCGAGCTGAATCGGATAGTGGCAATCACGCGCCAGGAAAATAGTGCCTCGAGGCGGGTCATGGAGAAATTAGGAATGCACTATGAGAGAGACGCCAGGCATCACGAGTTTGAAGTAGTTCTGTATGCGATAGAAAAATAAAGTAGTTAGAAGTTGTCCCGCCGACTAAAGCAACTTAGAAATACCTCTCCACTGAAAATTGAATCAGCATTAGGGTTCGTGGGCTCAGGAGGGGCGTTCCACGTGGAACGTCGTCACTTTGTGCGAACGCTGACAGAAGGCGCGTTCAGTGCAATTGCCTTGCAAGGTTCCACGTGGAACATCAAAGGAGCATTCCCGAGTCCTCAACGTGTTCCACGTGGAACAGAAATGATTGAATTCCACAGTTCACAGACGTTCCACGTGAAACAAGTTGCATCCCCCACGCATTTCTGCTAAGTTTCCGCGACTTGGGGGTCTCGTTGGCGCGGATCATCGCGGTTGCAAACCAAAAAGGTGGAGTCGGAAAGACAACGACAGCGGTGAACCTGGCGGCCTGCTTGGCAGCCGCTGAACAATCGACTCTCCTCGTAGATTGCGACTCCCAGGCCAACGCGACGGCCGCGATCGGATTTGCCAAGGATCCTTCCCGCAGAACTCTGTATCACTGCCTGATTTTGAACGAGTCTTTTGATAAAATCGTCCAAAAATCGCAGGTCGAGGGCTTAGATGTCGTCCCCGCCGACAAAAACCTTGCCGGTGCCGCAGTAGAGCTGGTTTTGGCAGAAAATCGCGAATACAAGCTGCAGGCGCTGCTCAACCAGATACGAGATCGCTACAAGTTTATCGTACTCGATTGTCCGCCGGCGCTGGATTTGTTGACCTTGAATGCCTTGGTCTCCGCTAGCGCCGTGCTGGTTCCCATCCAATGCGAATATCTGGCGCTTGAAGGCGTTTCGGAGCTGCTGGACACTTTAATGCGCATACGGCGCACGCTGAATCCCAGCCTGGAAATAGAAGGCATACTGCTTACGATGTATGATGAGCGAACCACCCTATCGCGGCAGGTTGCCACTGATTTGCGCAGCTTCTTCGGAACACAGGTCTTTCAGAGCGTCATTCCTCGCAACGTCAGACTCGCCGAAGCCCCGAGCTTCGGAAAACCAATCATTTTTTACGACATTCACAGTAAAGGGGCGGAGGGTTACACCCAACTCGCCCAGGAGGTCATTGCCAATGCCGAGAAACGCACTGGGACGGGGGCTCGGAGCGCTCATTCGGGAGCCTGAACCCCAGGCTTCCGCGCCAACCGCTCCGGTTCAGGCTCATGCAACAAACGCAAGCGCCGCCGCCGCTGCGCCCGCACGCGAACCAGCACCATCGGGCCCATTACAGCTAGACATAGACTTGATCGAACCAAGCCCCTACCAACCCCGCACACGCTTCCGGGAAGAGGCGCTCGACGAATTGGCGCGCTCCATCCAGTCGAGCGGAATCATTCAGCCACTGGTGGTCCGTCCCATTGGGCATCGCTTTCAGCTGATTGCCGGAGAACGCCGCTGGAGAGCAGCGCAACGCGCCGGGTTAACTAAGGTGTCCGCGATCGTTCGGCAGGTGCCTGACGAGCTGGCGCTGGAGATGACACTCGTTGAAAATATCCAGCGAGAGGATTTGAATGCTATCGAAGCCGCTCGCGCTTTTGAAAGATTGATGGACGAATTCCAGCTGACGCAAGAGGCGGTGGCGGAAAGAACCGGCAAAGACCGCGCCACGGTAGCAAATTCGATCCGCTTGCTGAAGCTTGAGCCCACAATTCAAGATTGGATTGAAGAAGGCAAGCTGACGGCGGGACACGGCAGAGCTCTGCTAGCTGTGGCTGATTTGCCGCTAAGGATGCGCTACGCACAAAGGGCTTCGCGCGGGGGACTGACGGTACGGCAAATTGAAAGGCTTGCTTCACGACGCTCGCGCGGATCGAGTCCAGCAATAGAAGCTCACATGGATGCGAACATCCGGGCGGCAATTGACGAATTGCAGCGGCACCTCGGTACCAAGATTTTGCTCCGCCAAAAGACAAAGATGAGACCCGGGCAGCTCGTGCTCGAATTTTACGATGACGCCCAGTTGATGGGAATATACGATCGATTGATGAAGTAGCCTCTCAGATTTCGCAAAAATCGACTTATCCGCTTGTTCCAGCGTATCGTTTGGACAACTCGCTGCTTTCCATCCGTTGACATGCCCGCGTGGAACGCTACAGTAGGAGAGTCTCTCCAGGAGAATCGTGATGGCTTGGAAGTGGGGTGGTTCCTCGAAGAACGGTATAAGTGAGGAGTGGACCGGATTTATCGATCAGGGCGTGACGCTCGAGGGCACGTTGCAGCTCACGGGAACATTCCGCATCGATGGCAATGTGAAGGGCAACATCATTTCGGAGCAAACCGTAGTGCTCGGCGAGGGCGCCAAAGTTGAAGGGCAAATCGAGGGAAACCGCGTGGTGATCTCCGGAAGGTTCGACGGGGTGATTTTTGCGAAGGGGCGCGTAGAAATTCAGGCAAAGGGCGTGGTCACCGGTGAAGTTCACTCACCCTGTATGGTCGTTGAACCAGGCGGAATTTTTGACGGCCGGTGCCACATGCTGGCTTCCTCCGATGCCGCTTCCGGCGTGACAATTCCAATCAGAGCTGTTGGCCAAGCCTAGAAAATGAGTTTCCCCAACTCCGGCAATCTCAAGGGAGTTGCTTGCAGAACTGTAGCTCCTGCGAATGCTCAGAGGCCGCAACTAACCATTAAAAATATACAAGACGGTTAGGCATTCTCATACAAGCTTCTCGCTCATTCAGCAGACACTGCCGATACCGCGATCGCAGCGGTAGCTTCCTTGATACCTCCTTGAATATTCGACTCCCAATCCAGATGCGGCACTGTAGAAGCTGAAGCCGCGCGATAAAAATGCAAGGCCTCAGCAGGGCGACTCAATTTCTTCAGGGAAAGCCGACCCGCAGCCATTAGTGCGAGCAGTGATTGTTTTTCCTTTGGATAAGCGATAGCGAGCTTATCGTACTCCGTGACGGCACGATCAAAATTCTGTTGACCTTCAAGCCAGCGGCAAAGTTCCAGCCAAATAGAGGCGGGCAAATTCTGGCCGCCAGTATTCAGAAATTCTTCGTAATCACTCCAGGCCGCTTCGCCATCTTGATGCTTCAAATGAAGCTGACAGAGCTTAACGGTTGCATTCTGGTGACCGGCTGAGTCGCCCTTGCGCCAGCAAACTTGTTGCAGGAGCACGAGCGCATCGGCCGAATCTGGCTTGGCGGCAATGTGTGCGCGAAGTTTCTTGATGGCTTCCTCTGGATTTCCTTGTTCCATCGCCTCCGTCGCTTGAACTATCGCGGGCTCCGCTGTCCAACTGACCTGCTCTTCAATTTTAGAACTGACCTTGTGCTCCAGGCCCGAGCGAGATAGCACCAGAGCCCCAACCATCCCGAACACGAAACCGCCGACGTGCGCCCAGTGGGCGACGCCAGAAGCCTGACCGAATAGAGAGCCGTAAAACAGTTCCATCGCCCCCCAGAGAGGCAGGAGCCAATAGGCCGCGGCTTTGAAGCGGACACGAAAGAAAAATGCAAACCACAACATTTCGATTTTCAACTTGGGAAAGCGGACGAGGAAGGCTCCCATCAAAGCTGCAACTGCCCCAGATGCGCCTAGAAGCGGCACAAAGCTATCTGAGTACATCCAGCCGTGAAACTGAAGTGCAATCGCTCCAGCGAGGAGATAGAACGTTGCGTATATCGCGCGACCCCAATTGTCCTCTAAGATGAAACCTGCAAGCCAGAGGAACCACATGTTTCCGATGAGATGTAGCCAACCGGCATGAAGAAAATTAGCGGTTAGGTAGGAGAGCGCGCTTGGATGCGCTGGAACGTATGCGTAATGGCCCAGGATCGAGCTCCGTTCGACGTCTTCAAATTTCAGTGACAGATTGTCCATCTCGGTTTGAAGCGTGTCCGGCTCATCTATTTGTCGAATATTTGCGTCCCAAGCGTCGACGGGCTTCCTTGAGGGGGAAGCCAATTGCTTCCACAGTTCGGGATATTTGGCAGCGAGAGGATCGATGAACTTGTGGGCCTCATCGCCCATTTTCAATTCCGGGTGCATGGCGGCAAGAAACAGAAGATGTGTCCGCACCTCCGTGCGCTCCGGAGTCTGTTCGTCAATCGTCCAATGCGTGGCAAGAAAGGCGACGATGTTGAGCGCAATCAGAGCGAAGGTGACTACTGGCCAGCGGCGCCCCCGCATGTTTTCGTGGCGCAGGGGGATGAGGATCATAGACGTTCCTTTCCGGTCTAGACGGATTCGAGGATGGTCCCGGTTACTATCCATTGTAGATGTTGCCTGCGGCGACAAATTGAAAAGGGGGAAGTACTAGTCGCATCGGTAAAGATTGCGTCTTACGCTACACAAACTCTAGGCCCATTTCATTGCCGGAAAAAGCAGGGCCGAAGGTGATGCTTGAAAATAGCTCGAAGTTGACACGCTCTTGCGGGCCGACTATCGTTCGAGGTGAATTTTTGGAGAGGCTTCCTGGATGAAGATTCTTGTGATCGGTGGCGGAGGCCGCGAGCATGCCCTGGTTTGGAAATTAAAGCAGAGCGCGCGTGTAGATAAAATCTGGTGCGCGCCGGGCAACGGCGGAATCGCGGCGGACGCGGAATGCATCGCGATTGACGTCGGCGACGTCGAAGCGCTTTTGGCATTAGCCGAGAGGATCGCTCCAGATTTAACTGTAGTCGGACCGGAATTGCCGTTGGTGAATGGTATTTCAGATGCTTTTGCAAAGCGAAGTTGGGCAATTGTCGGGCCCTCACAGCGTGCGGCGCAGCTCGAAGGCAGCAAGATTTTCTCCAAGGAATTTCTGCTTCGGCACAAGATTCCAACCGCGAAGATGTATGGTGCGTATGATTCCGCGCAAACTGCCTACGCCGCGCTGAACGGCGTGAATTGGCCGTTGGTGATTAAGGCCGACGGCTTGTGCGCGGGAAAAGGCGTCTTCCTCGCGCAGGACCCGGCGGATGCAAAGCAATTTCTTGAACGCGTCATGGAGAAAAATGAGCTCGGCCCCGGGGGCCATCAAGTCTTGCTCGAAGAGACGCTCGAAGGCGAAGAACTGTCTTTTATCATTTTGACGGATGGTCAACGCTACGCCCCGATGGTGCCGACGCGCGACCACAAGCGGGTTTTTGACGGCAATCAAGGCCCGAACACCGGCGGAATGGGGGCTTTTTCTTCGGATGAACTTTTGCTCCCGAGTTTGCGCGACGCAGTGATCTCGACGATTGTAGAACCTACGCTTCGAGACCTTGCTAAAGACGGGATCCCCTATCGAGGCTTTCTCTACATTGGCCTGATGCTGACCAAAGCCGGGCCGAAGGTCCTGGAGTTCAACTGCCGGCTGGGCGATCCAGAAGCTCAAGCGATTTTGGCCCGAATGGAATTCGACCTCGCTGAAGTACTTGACGATGTGGCGGCAGAACGACTCGATCCGGTTAAGTTGCGCTGGAAAAAGGGTGCAAGCGTCTGCGTTGTAGTGGCCTCCGGTGGATATCCTGGGAAAATTGAACTTGGAAAGAAAATTGAAGGACTAACCGCCATAGCTAAAGATACTGGTGTGCAAGTTTTCCAAGCTGGTACCAAGTTACAAGGCGGTTCGCTGGTGACGGCTGGCGGTCGCGTGCTCGGCGTGACTGCTGTCGGAGAGTCTTTGCAGGTGGCTTTAGCCTCGGCTTATGCGGCAGTAGCGAAGCTCCACTTTGACGGTATGCATTACCGCAGAGATATCGGTGCGGCTGCAGGTCGCGCGATCGCCTCAAAAGGCTAATCCAAGAATCGAGGAACGATTTACGGATTCGGCCTGCGAAGTAAGCTAGGTGCCTGGGGCGGCTGGTTCTTGTCTTTCGCGACTTTTTCTACGGGTTCGTCGGGCGGAACGACCCATTCAAATCCGGCGTCGGTCATGGTGCCCAGAATAAAGCGGGACTTGCCGGCAATGATCGGCAAGGCAGCGCGCATAAAATCCGTGGCGTCCTGCGGAACCGCTTTATTTGCTTGGCCGCGCTCAATCTCCTCGACGACCTTCAGGAACTTTGGATCGCCGTGGGATAAGGCGTCGATGTCCGGATCATTTCCGTCAATCAATTGCAGCAGCGTAGGCACCTGAATCATGCTCGGATAGCGAACTTCGATCAAGGTCTTGGGCGCGTGCTTTTCTGGCGGATAAAGCTGCGTGAACCGCGGCCGAAGAATCCGAGTCTGCCAGAAATCGCCGCGCGTCGAGATCTCCTCCTGCTGAATCCGGAACTCAATGGTCCAGACTTCTGGTCCATAGTCGTCAGGCGCAAAACCAATGAGAACGACTTCAAGGATGGGCTCGTCGGGCTTGAATTCAACCTTGTGCTGAAGCTGCGAAACCAGCGGGCGCAGGCGTTCGAGAAAAGCGACGCCAATCGTGTCCAGATCGGGGGCGATTTCGTCGGGATTGCTGGCATAGTGCGGATCCCTAACGGAGAAGCGGGGAAAATCCCTGTCAAGGCGTACGGGCTTAGGATCAGCCGTGCGGCGCCATTCCGAAGCTCCCAAGAGAACGCCAACGTGGGTGGAATCGACGCTGAGGACGCGCGGCGGAATGGAGTTCGCTTCGATAGGCTGGTCGATGGCTGCAAAGACAATCTTATCGTGGGCCACGTGAACGATGACGCGGCCTCCCGCAAGATTCGCGACGATTTCGTTGTCGATTTCGCGGTCCTGGGCTGTGGCGACTCGAGCCGAAATCATGCACGCCAAGAGAAACAGCCAGGGAAGGAGTGGAAGGCTCAAACGGCGACGGTGTGCGGCTGCAACTTTCATTTGTCCACAGCTCGGTACAAACATTCTCTTACGAACTGCCGGGCGAATACACCAAGTTTAGGGCTTTTGCCCGGTAACAGCGGCGGCCGCCGCTTTCGCTTGGGCCAGCATGGCATCCAAGGCGCCGCGGTCGTAGTAATTGCCATGACGAATCACAGCCCAAACGCTTCGCGTATTCGAGATATTCTCCACCGGGTTCGCACCCAACAGAACCAAATCAGCAGCGCGGCCCGTTTCCACGGTGCCAAATTCTTTCTCCCCGCCAAGAAATTCCGCGGCACCGCGAGTCGCGGCTTGCAGAACTTCCATGGGCGTAAATCCCGCGCGGACCAACTCGGCAAGTTCGTGATGGAAACTATCACCAGGAAAAACGAACGGATCGAGCGAGTCCGAACCGACAAGAAGATTCGCGCCCGCACGATGCAACTCGCCAGTGAGCTTCCAATCATTGGATGCCTGGCGCGCCAGCCACGCCGCCCGCTGCCTCATCTGCTGATCGTTGATGGACTCGCGCCATTCTTTCGCCATCGCGGGCGGGACGAAAGCAAGCAGCGGGTCGTCAATTTTCCAATTTTCCGGATGAGATGTGATATCGAGCGAGGCCAAGGTCGGCGTGACCCAGGTGCCGTTTTTCTTGAGCGTCTGGAACAGGACAGCGGCTTTTTCCGGGCTGTAGCTGGCGTCTGCTTCATGCGCGATCTCCTCCCAAGCCGCGGAGTCGCCACTTTTCTCCGCTAGAACCAAGCGAGGGCGAAGTTCGGCTTCCTTCGAGGACAATGAGAGTGAGAACGCGCTGTAAAGCAGATGCTCGATGCTGTGCATGCCGACGTCACTTGCTTCCTTCGCTCCGATTTCGAAGGGCAGGTGGCCGACAAACGAAATGTCTTGTTTCTTGCATTCATCGGCGACGGCGAAAAATGCATCGCGCGAAGGCATCGAAATAATCTTGATGAAATTCGCGCCGCGCTTTTTCAGGTCATCGACTGCAGCGCGCGCTTCAACTGCGTTGTGAACGGGATATTGCTCCGGGGTCTTCCTGCCGCTCGCGGCGAGGAAAGGGCCCGCCGCTACGATATCCGGCCCAAGCAGAGCGCCGGATTCAATATCCCGCTGCCAGGAGAGCAGCGCATCGAGATCGCCACCCATGTCGCGCACGCCCGTAATGCCGTTGGCGAGAAGGAGCGGGAGAAGGACCTGCTTGCTCCACGAAGGATCCGCGTTGATGCCGGCGATGTGGACGTGCATGTCCCAAAAACCGGGAAGGAGAAATTTTCCAGAGCCATCGATGGTGCGCGAGTGTTTAGGGATCTTGATTTTTCTTGCAGCGCCAACAGCTGTGATTCGGCCACCCTCGATCAGCACGGTTTGGTCCGGCTGCGGCGGCCGGCCCGTCGCGTCAATGAGCGTTACATGGGTGATAGCCAGTCGAGTAGCAGGCTCCGCCGCAAAGAAACTAGGAACGAAGAGGAGAGCCGCCAAAAACGGTAAGAACAAAATTCTAGAATTCAAGGAGACACTCACCTTCCGGGCAACAGCACCTTTCCTGAAAGCTATCACAAACAGCCGCGTGGGGCGCGGCGACTTCGTTAGAGGACGACAAGAGAGCCTGGAGCCTCGTCAGCGCGGCGGAGAGCTAGTAAAATGGAGCGCTGGATGAAGGAGTGGAACGGAGACCATGGGATTGAGAAAAACAAAGAGCATTCAACACAACGGCAAGCGGCTGACGGACATTCTTGAGGCGCATGCCCTTTTCTTCCGCGGCAAGGAAGGTGGCGCCCGGGCAAATTTGGCCGGCGCTGATCTTTCCCGTGCCGATTTGCAAGGGATCAATCTGAGCGGTGCGATTCTCAGCGGAGCGAACTTCGAAGGCTCGGACTTGCGCAAAGCGAAACTCCCGGGCGCCGATTTGTCCGGCGCGAATCTTCGCCAGGCCGACCTTCGCAACACGGACATGACGGAAGCGATTCTGCCGGGCGCTGATTTGACGGAGGCGCAGGCCAGCGGGGTGGAGTTTTTTCGCTGCGACCTTTCCAACGCGAATTTCCATCGCGCGCATCTGCGAAACGTAAACCTGCGGCTGGCAAACGTGAACGGCGCGAAATTCAGCGGAGCTGACATGGGCGTGGCGATTCTCCGCGAGACGGATTTGACCGGGGCGGATCTTTCCGGGGTGGATCTTTCCACGGCGCTGATGCCGCGTGGGTACTCCGCGCCAAAAGCCGCACAGAAAAGCGCATAGGCGCCACGGCGTGCTCCTTGGAACAGAGGTCCGCAGGCGTTAATGGCAAACGGCATCGCCGCGTGGTAGCCTCTGACGAAAGCGAAATTGTCCCCCGTGCGTGTGACCCGTGGCTACTCCCGGAACACAACTCGACGCCTCAGGAGTACGCGAACGCGTGCTCGAAGTCATACGCAACCTGCTCGAAGAGTTAGGCAGCCGAGGTGCGCTGCCGATGCTCAGCGTCGCGTCACAGCTCGACCGTGATTTGGGGCTCGGCAGCCTGGAGCGCGTGGAATTGCTCGCGCGGCTGGAAACAGCGTTCGGAGTGCGGCTCGCCGATCAGGTCGTGGCCGAGGCAAACACTCCCGAGGATCTTACGAAAGCCCTTCTAACCGCTCCGGGAGCGGAGACTCATGAAAACGAAGCGGCCTCAGCTCTGCGGGCGACCATCACCACACAACGTTTGCACGCTGATGCGAAGGATAGAGGCGTGTTCTCGGCGGAGACTTTGCTCGACGTGCTGCGATATCGTGCCGCGCATGACGCCGAACGCGCCCACCTGCTCATCACCGAAGAGATCGAGGGCCGAGAGAAGAGCGTAATACTGACGTTTGGCGAACTGTATGCCGCGGCGCAGCGTTGCGCGGCAGAATTGGCGCGGCGCGGCGTCCCAGCGGGCGGACGCGTAGCATTGATGTTGCCAACGTCGCGCGCGTTTTTTGTTTCTTACGCAGGGATTTTGCTGGCAGGCGCGATTCCCGTGCCGATTTATCCGCCGTTCCGGGCGGATCGAATCGAAGAATATGCCGCAAGGCAGTCGGCAATCCTGAAAAATGCGGGCGTGTGTTTGCTGCTTACGTTTCGTCAGGCCGAGGCGGTAGCACGTTTTTTGAAGCCACGCGTGCATTCGCTCGCGGAAGTCGCCGATGCGGAAAAGTTGATCGATGCGGCAGACAAGACGCCGCCGTTGTCGCCCGGCGCGCTGCCTCTGCACCTTACGGGCAGCCGGGCCCGCAAAGGGAGCGATATCGCGCTCTTGCAATACACCTCCGGCTCTACGGGCGATCCCAAAGGCGTCGTGCTATCGCACGCCAACCTACTGGCAAACATCCGCGCGATCGGCGAAGCCATCGAGCTAAGCCCGAATGATGTCGGCGTGAGCTGGCTTCCGCTGTATCACGACATGGGATTGATCGGCGCCTGGTTGACGCTGCTGCATTTTGGCATTCCGCTCGCCGTAATGTCGCCGCTGGCGTTTCTTACGCGGCCAGAGCGCTGGCTCAAAGCATTTCAAAAATTCGGTGGAACGATTTCCGCAGCGCCGAATTTTGCATACGAGTTGTGCGTGCGAAAAATTGCGGACAAGGATATCCAGGGATTGGATCTGAGCGCGTGGCGGGCGGCGCTGAATGGTGCGGAACCGGTGAATCCCGACACGCTCGATCGGTTTGCCGCGCGCTTCGGACCGTATGGTTTTCGTCGCGAAGCGCAACTTCCCGTGTATGGACTTGCCGAAGCTTCACTGGCTGTGACTGCGCCCCCCCTGAATCGCGGACCTTTGATCGACCGCATTGAGCGCGAAGTCTTTACCGCGGAGGGCCGTGCAATTCCGGCAGGCCCGGATGATGCAACGGCGATTGCCTTCGTTTCTTCCGGAAAACCGATCCAGCTGCACGAAGTCCGGATCGTGGATTCGAGCGGTAAGGAAGTGGGCGATCGGACCGAGGGCTTCTTGTGGTTTCGCGGGCCATCAGCAACGAGCGGGTACTACCAGAACGCGGAAGCGACGGAAAAATTGCTGCCGCTTGGTCCCGCGTCGGACGACGGCGAGTACGCCTGGGTGAATTCTGGCGACCGCGCCTACCGGGCGGACGGAGAAATCTACGTCACGGGCCGCGTGAAGGACATCATCATAAAAGGCGGCAGAAATCTTTATCCACATGAAATCGAGGAGTTGGCGGCGCGCGCGGAAGGGATACGGAAGGGCTGCATCGTCGCATTCGGACTTAAAGATGAGGCAACAGGAACGGAAAAGCTGATCGTGGTGGCGGAGTCGCGCGAACGCGAGGCCGCGCGGCGGGCGGCCATTGCGGCAGCCGTGACAGAACTGGTTTCGCAAGGGCTGGGCTTGCCGCCAGACCGAGTCGAGCTGATACCGACGGGCAGCATTCCCAAAACATCGAGCGGAAAATTGCGCCGCGAGGAAACCAAACAACTCTATCTCGCGGGAAAGTTGTCGGCAGGCAAGGCGCCAGCTTGGATGCAGATCGCACGACTGGCATCGAGCAGTGCGGCGCGCACGGGCGGCGCCGAGATTTGGTCCGTCGTGCGGCGGGGCTTGGAAATTTTGTACGGCTTCTATTTTTGTGTCGTATTCCTTTTGTGGATTGTGCCGACTTGGATCATCGTGCATTTCATCAGCGACTATCGTAAAGCCGGCCGGTTTACGTCCGCGGCGCTCAAGGTTTTATTCGCGCTGATTGGCTGCCGCGTGCGCGTAGTCGGCAAGCGATACATGGACGTGCCCGGTGCAAAGGTTTATGCAGCGAATCACACGAGCTATTTTGACGTTCTGCCGTTGATGATGGGCCTCGGTGTGCCGTATCACTTCGTCTCCAAAATGGAAGTGGCCGGATTGCCGTTTATTGGCGCCTTCATGAGGCAGATGAAGCACACGCAGTTTGACCGCAGCGACCCACAATCGCGGCTGCGGCAATCTGCGGAGATAGAGAAGTTACTGCGCGAGGGAGAATCGATTTTTATTTTTCCCGAAGGGACGTTTGGCAGCGAGGATGGCGTTCGGCCCTTCCAGCTCGGTGCGTTCCGTGCTGCCGTGGATGCCGGCGTGCCGATCATTCCGGTCTCGCTGGCGGGCACGAGACGATTTTTGCGCGACGGAACTTATTTGCCGCGGCCGAGCAGCGTGACGATTACGGTGTCTCCGCCGATTTATCCGGAAGCCGCGAAAGACGTTGCCAAGGCGAAAGATAATGCTGCATGGCATGCGCTTATATGGCTTCGTGACGCCACTCGCGAGGCGGTCGCCCGCCATTCCGGCGAACCGCTGGTCTAATAGACGTCCATTCTTCCGATATTTCGCAGCGCACCCGAAACGAAAAGGCCACCCAGAAGAAGGAGCGGCTTTTTTCGTCTGCATCAAGGCTTTGTAAAAATTGTTCTTCGCCTAGTGCTGCAGGCTGTAGATGACTGTGATATGCGTGTCGATTTCCACGGGTTGGCCGTTGAGCACCGTGGGGCGGTAGCGCCACTGACGAACCGCATTCAGTGCGGATTGCAAGAAAAGTGGATCGCCGCTGACGATCTGCAAAGATTGAATCGTGCCGTCGGTAGCGATAATGGCGTGCAGTTCCACCTGGCCTTCGCGATGAATTTGTCTCGCGAGCGGCGGATAGAGGGGCTCGATGCGCTGAATCAACATGGCTTGTTCCAGGTGGGTCATCTTGAGCCGAGGTGGCGTCCGCGGCCCCGCATCCGCAGGGCGCTCGGGTTGTCGCCTGGCGTCGTCAATACCGATTCCCCAAGGAGGCTGGGGGCCATTTCGCCCGTCAGGGCCGCCGATGCCAGGAATCGGATCCGGCGCTGGCGGGTTGTCGTCCGTTGAGGGGCGATTGGGAACGACCGGCGTGTAGCACGTTGAACAAAAATTTGTCTCGTGCCGTCGCGGTTCACTTGGGGCAGTTTGAGGATGCTCCGGTGCGTTTGAATGGTAGTACGGTGGAATCGGAGTCATGGCGAAAGCCAGACGCTCCGGTTTTCCAAACAGCGGAATCAAAACGATCGCGGTGACAATCGCGCACTGCGTGGCGATAGAGATAGTTAATGCTCGCCGACGAATGTGCTTTTCGCGTGCGCGTTGCTCGCCGCTGCCTTCGACAAAACAGCCTTGAAGCGAACCAAAATCGTTCTTCGGACTTGGGCCGAGTTCAATCGACATCACACACCTCCACAAGAAAGTTCTGCGAGGGGAACAGGAAATTTTGCGGCGCCGGTCTCCTGAGGGTTGCTCAAATTCCGCAGGTGGCCGACGCCGCGCTCGCAGGGATGTGAGGTGCGCGCGTCCTCTGTGAAGTTGGACACCGGCGAGGAGGACAAGTTCCCGAATGTCGCCAGCGAAGCCACGAAGCTTCCGCTCCGAGTGAATCGATACGTTAACGTGAATGATGGTTTACGAGCCTGTTAAGACGCGACTTGGCAGCACCTATTTAGAGCTATCTTATTGAATATACTGCACTTATTTCTATGAATCGGAAATGTTTTGGCACGCATCTTATAGTTGTGGACGTGGATCTAAAGGAGGGCTTTTCCCATGGATGGGCGCAATACAGAAGTCATTGGCGTGCGCCGCACCGGCTGGGCTGCTCTAGACCGCGATCCGCAGCAGGACAAAGTTGAGTTCGTCTGTCCCCACTGCGGCGCGCGGGACCAGAAAAATGCCAGACGCGAGCGGACACAATATCGTTTCACGGACGGCTTTCTGCAGGATTTGCAAGGCGAAGTGACACAGTGCCATTCCTGCAAGAGATCGTTGCGCGTGGTTCCGGTGGTGCTATTGCACGACCAGGACGAAGAACGGCGGTTTGAAGCGGTTTTTTCCGACGAATTAGCGGGCTCGCGAAACTGAATCAATCTGTCATCTGGAAATAAAAACGGGGCGCAACTTGTTGCGCCCCGTTTTTATTTTTCAACTCGCCACAAATTAATACGAATGCCAAAAGCCGAAACGGTTGCGTCTCTTAATACGCCTGTAGGAATGGATCGGCATCCATGTGGTACTTCTCGAGGCCGGCGCGGATGTAATCAAAAGCTTCGTCAACCGTGTCCGCAAACTGCAGCATTTTGTACTCGTCTTCGCTGATCGTGCCCCAATTGACCATGGCTTGCCAGTTCAGCACCTTGTCCCAGTATTTGCGGCCGTAGATGAGAATGATGTTGTGCTTGGCGAGCTTGCCTGTTTGCAGCAGCGTGAGCATTTCCCAAAGCTCGTCCATGGTGCCGAACCCGCCAGGAAATACGATCAAAGCTTTGGCCATCTGCGCAAACCAAAGTTTGCGCATGAAAAAGTAGTGGAAATTAAAGCTGAGCTCGGGACTGATGTAGGCGTTGGCAAATTGCTCGTGGGGCAGTTCGATCGAAAGGCCGATGGACTTGCCGCCCGCTTCGCTGGCGCCGCGATTGGCGGCTTCCATGATGCCAGGCCCGCCGCCGGAGCAGATGACGAAACGGCGGGGCCGGGGCCCGAGAGTTAGAGACCAGTTGGTGATCTTGTGGGAGAGCTGCCGCGCTTCTTCGTAATAGCGGGACATTTCGAGGAGACTCCTGGCATGGCGCACTTCCGCCCGGTGCCTGGCTTGCGCTGCCTTGGAAAGTTTTCTAAGGTTTTCGTTTTTCAGCCGCGTGCAGCGCGCCTGGGCCGTTTCGTGGGATTCGATGCGAGCGGAGCCGAACATAACGATGGTATCGGCAATGCCTTCCCGTTTGAGCTGCACTAGAGGATGCAGATACTCGGCCATGATGCGGAGGGGTCGAGCGGGAGTGCTCTCCAGGAACTTGGGATCCTCATGTGGCGCCTTCGGCGCGTGCTGCGGCTTCAGTTTGGGATGTCCTGCGGACATGGGTGTGCTCTCCGAAAGATGCAATCCACCATTGTAGGAATCGCGGAGGTTCGCGGCAACGTCTTCCGGCGCGGTTGCGTCGAATTGAGTACACTCCTTGCGTAGACAGCGGGAAACGGGCCTCTTCGATCGGAGAGACGGAATGATGGAAACAATCAAGAAATTTGCGCCGCTGTGCTTGACACTGCTCGCTGGAGCCGTAGGGATGCGCGCGCAGGCGCCTGTAGGCCCGATTGCTCCAAGGCCGGACCAGCCGGTGCAGCAAGCACCGCCGGAGGACCAGGCGAAGGTAAAAGTGGGCGTGACGCTGGTGAATATGCCTGTGACCGTGCGCAATCGGTCAGGCGCAATGGTGCACAACCTGGAGGCGAAGGATTTCAGGATTACCGATAACGGAGCCGAACAGAAAATCTCGCACTTTGAGGTCGGGGGCGATCCTGTCTCCGTGGTTATTTTAATCGAGACCAGCTCGCGCATTGACTCGCTTTTGCCGGCGATCCGCAAGAGCGGGATTCTGTTTACGCAGACGGTTATGGGGAGATACGGCGAGGGAGCCGTGGTTGGTTTCAACGATGCCGTGGACAAGCTGCAGGACTTCACGAGCAGTTCAGATTCTATCGAGAACACCGTCGCGCAGTTGCAGACGGGAACTTCCGGGTTGAGGCTCTACGATGCCATGGCCGTGGGCGTGGAGATGCTGAGCGACAGGCCACAACCAATGGGGGATAAGCCTGGGAGACGCCGCGTGCTATTAGTGATGTCCGAGGCCATGGATACGGGAAGCGAAACGAAGCTCGGCGAAGTACTGCGGAAGGCGCAGCTTGCGAACGTGACGATTTACACTGTGGGGCTTTCCACCACGCGTGCGGAATTCCACCAGCAACGTGGCAACACGCCAAGTCCAATCGCTCCGCCCGGGATTTCGACGCTTCCGACGCCTCCGGGAACGGCGCCAACTCCGGCGGTCCAGGCAGCAAGCCAAGGTGGCGGAGCCGATCTGCTGGGAATCGCGAAATGGGCAGTGCAGCACATCGATGGAGAAGTGAAAGACCGGCCGCTAGAAGTGGCGACTGTAGGCACCGGGGGAGCGTATTATTCCACCTTCAAGGACCGCTCGATTGAAAAGGCGATCGATGAAATCGGCGGCGAACTGCACGCGCAATACACTGTCAGTTACATACCGAACGATACGGATCAGTTTGGCTACCACGAAATCAAGGTGGAACTGGATCGGAGGGACTTGAAAGTTCGTGCGAGGCCGGGATACTACGTCGCGCCGCCGCCGGACTAACGGACTTCCTTTGTCTAGACTATAGGACTTGCTTCCAGAAGGTGACGTCGCGCGAGGCGAGGAGGGCGTCCTTTCGGGCATTCCAGCGGAGGAAGTGCGGCGTGGTGGTGTGGCGGGAATGAGCTTCGCGGCTGGCCCATACTTCGTGAAGCAAGAGGGCGTTTGGGCCGTCGGCGGAACGGTGCAGGTCGTAGGTGAGGCAGCCTTCTTCTTTGCGCGTGGGGCCGACAAGAGCGCGCAGTTCGGCTTCGAGGAGGATTTCCTGGCCGTCGCGCGGACGAAGAAGCACGATGAGCGTCACCGCGTCTTTTGGGAGCTTGGCGACCGTGGCCGAGCGGGATTTGTGGGGACGGGCTAACTTCTTCGCGGTTTTGCGCTTGGGCATAGTGCGCGGGATTCTACTCCAATACCGCTGAAAAGTCCCAAATTCGCTGGAAAACGGAACTGGGTCCGTTTCCAACTTTGCGAGGGTACAGGGACAAATGGATCGCTGGGTTGGAAGTTTGGCTTGACGAAAAATCAATGACTTGCAGCAATCTCGACGAGCTTAAACGAATTTCCACTAAACTGTGCGTGCCAATGCGGGCCAAATAGCATTGAGACGCTCGGATCGAACTTCATCGAAACTCGTGGGTTCGCAGGTGGGCATAAAGTGAGCAGAGGAGGGCGTGATAAGGTTCGGAATCCGCAAAGGCATTCAAATTGTAAGGAATGCGATCTAAAGGAATACGATCTATTCGAGATCGGGCGGAGTCACCTTGGCAATCCAGGTATCATAGTCGGACGTGAAGCCGACTCTTTGCTGAAGGGCGTGAACTTGGCGCTCCACCTTCGTCATCTGGTCATCTGAAAGCGGTGGGATGACTTCGATATGCTTCCCAATGGCGTCCATCGCACTCGCGACTTGCTGTTCTACGCTGGTGGAAGCGTCCGAGATTCCATCGCCCTGCAGGAGAGTTATCACGCGGGTAGTCACTTTCTGGCTGTGCACCAGCGACACACGAATGTTGCCCTGTCCCGTGACTACGTTTCCGACCCCGAAGACGCGGTCCATGCCGGTGTACCGCGGCAGTTCCTCGCCAGCGAATGTATAGTATTCCCCACTCATGTTGATTCCGAAAAGTTTCTCCGGCACCGAGCCGATCGAAGACACAACGAGAGGGGCGCGGAGTTCGTGTTCCGAGCCGGGAATGGGTTCCGCCTTACGGCCTTCAATTTTGGTTTCAACGACCTTCAGACCTGCGAGCCGTCCATTTACCGCGATGATCCCCGTCGTCAGCCTGCGATCCTGGAAGCGAAACAAGTATTTGTCGCGCGCCAGGCGCAACATTTTCTGCCGAACCTGTTCCGTTTTGGCGATTTGCTCGGGCGTCGCGTTGTCTGGTGGCTGCGCCAACGGCATATCCTGTTCGCGGCGGCGATAAATTAAAAGGCAACCCTTTACCCCCAACTCTTCCGGCTTGATGCCGTGCGCCTTGCATACGACCGGAATACCCTTTTCCAGCTCATGCATGCTCGTCTGAATCCCGCGAGCCTTTAAAGCACGTTCGTAGTTTTCGAGCTGGAGCACCTTGACCACGTCAATCGATGCCAAGCCTCCGCCCACCACCAGGGCTTCGTCGGGCGTTTCATAACGCGGTCCCAGATAGCCTTTTTCATTTTTGTGGTTGTACCAGTAGATAAAGGGATTTTGGTACACGAGGCCGTTGCCGACGTACTGCTCCGCTTCCGGCACGCCCAATTCCCGGTCGCGCCAGGCGCCATTCGCGAGAATCACCGCGGAAAAGCCCCACTCGAAAAGCTGGGGGAGACTAAAATCCCGGCCAAGCCTGGTAGAGGGGATGAAAGACACATTCGGCTTCTTCATGCGCGCGTCGATTCGTGCGTATTCCTGTTTGCGTTGCTCGACGTGCCAGCGCGGCAAGCCGTCTTCTATCTTGCCGTACGGCCGCGTGTTCTGCTCGAACACGGCGACCCGAATTCCGTGATCCGCCAGAATCTCAGCCGCCACCGAGCCGGAAATCGCGCCGCCAATAACCGCCACGAAATGATGCCCAGGATTCGTCATAGCTCCGCAGCCCCTTGCATTAAGGCGCGATTGTATAACGCCAGTCGTGCAAAGTGTCCCTTAGTATGGAGGGTTCCAGGACGGTCAGCAAAACACGTGCCTGGGACACGCCGCGGGCCCAATGCGAACAGCGCTGGGAGACAGTTCTCGTTGAGACGCCGGCTTATTTTTTGTCGAGCTTGCGGCCGGCGTTGAGGTTGTCAAAATTCAGGATGGTGTTGAGCACGAGAGAGTACGTCCCGCGGGTTTCGCCGCGATAGACGGGGTTGATCGAGAAGAGCACGACGTGGCCATGGCCGGTGGGCACATCCACGACCGCGGGATGTTGCGCGATTTCATCGCCGCCTTCGACAAGGCCGGAAATGAGCAGATCCTTGCTGTCCGCGTAACGGAAGATGACGCGCGCGCGATCGGCGGGAGGAATGACGCGGAAATTGTTGTGCAGTTGCTCGTCGGTCAACGGCTGCGCTTCCCAAACTTCAGATTTAGGTTCTTCGGGCGCCTGTACGTCGGGGCGTCCGACGACGAAATCGGGGTCGTTCATCGTGCCGCGGCCAGTGGGACGCGTGCGCATCTCGCCGCCCAAGCGGCGGAAGCCACGTGCGCCAACAATGCTGCTGACCGAGAAAATCGGCCCGTTATCGCAATAGGCGGCGAGCTTTTCGTCGTAGCCGTAGGCGATGGGGCTTGCGCCGTCAACGAGGCGCGTGCCAACAACGGAGCCGACAATTTTCATGCGCTGGCCGTTGACGGCGCTGACGCCATCGGCAAGGCCGATGGAGAGAGCGAAGCGCGAAGTGTCGGTTGCCGTGAGAAGCACGCCACCTTTTTGGACGAAGGATTGGAGATGCTCGACACCGTCCCAACCGAGGCCGGGGCGCATGTCGTCGGTGGAATCATTTTGGCCGACGAGATTGGGCGTCTCGGGCGTATTTTTCCACGGCAACGGATTTCCCCACGAGCTCGGGAGCCCGTTGATGATGAGAGTTGGGCCGGAGAAAAAGCCGACGGGCGGAAAGAGGATGACGTCGTATTTGGCATTGAGGTCGGGGATCTTGGCGACAGTCTGTGTGCTGATGTAGTCGTAAGGAATGCCGAGGTTATCGAGGCCGATGCGCCACCAGCCTTCCGCCTGGGTGCTCAGCCAGGTGTGAACCAGCGCCACCCGCGCGGCGCGGAGCGGATGCGTTTTGACCATGGGCATCGCGGAGATGGAAACCGCCTCCAGCCCGAGGCTGGAAACCGCGTCCTTGAGCTGCTGGCTGCTGACGTTGCGGATCAGGAAGGTTCCGCGGTTTAACTTCTTCCCGCCGCTTTCGAATGGCTCCTCGGCGGCATCGATGGAAGCGTCGCGGAGAGTGTAACGAAGCGTGGCGAGCGTGGGCTCGGCGTTGTTGTTGATCGCAAAAATAGTTCCGTCGCCGCTGACTCCCGCGGGAGCGTGGATTTCCTTGACGCGTTCCATCGGAGCATCGAGAACTTTCGGATCGGTAACACGAGTCACTTTGACGTCGAACAGCTCGCCAAAGGTCCACCCGGTGTCGTCGTAAGGAGTTTTCTGTGGATCGTCCGGGCTCCAGTATTGGTGATCGAGAAGCGCGTCGGCGATGCGCGAGTAGGGCTGGTCCATGCGGATGATATAGCTGCCCGCGGGGAATTCGCGGGTTGTAGTGGCTGGAGCTTCTTTATTCTCGTCTTTCTTTTCGTCCTTCGTTTGTTCTTCCTTCGCTTCCTTTCCAGGCTTTGTGGATTTTTTCACAGGCAACTTCACGGTGAAAGCGGAGGTTGCGCGGGAAATTTCAACCGCCTGCTTTTGCAGGACGCGCAAGAGCTCGGCTTGCGAGTCCAATCTGGGATCGTCGGAAGGCAGGACGTACGCTGCCGGGCCTTCTTCGTGCGGCTTCATAATGGACCGCTTAGATTTCAGATAGAAATTCTTCAGGAAGAGCCGCTTGTTCTCGTTGAAATAATGCAGCGAGGTGAGCAGGCCAGTTTCCTCGTAGTTGTTATTGTCGCGCTGTGACCAGAGCGTCTTCGGAAGCGGGGGATTTTGCTTGTACCAGGTGCGCGCATACTCGTCCGGGTCGAGGGTACGCTCAAGCGTATCCGCGCCGCCATTGCCAAACGTTTCGTAGAGACGGCTGATGCCGTTGTGCATGGCGGCGATGAACATCAAATAGCCAGGGGACCAGGTGTCGAAAACGCCGTGGGTAAAAACGCCGGGCATTCCGAACTTGGTCATGTCCGCGACATTGCGCCAGCCGATCATTTCCCATTCGTCAGTGAGAATCGGATCGACCCAGGCGTTGAATGGGCCGTCGCCGGCGGTATTGTCGTAAAGATATGGCACGGATTCGTGCAAGTCGTGGAGAACCTGGGCTTTCCAGCCGACGTAAGTGTTCAAAACATTTTGCGTGAGCTTGAGCGTCATGCCCATGGCGTCGCGGTTGTTGTCGTGGGCAACGTATTTGCCCCAATAAATGAGCGGAGGATAAAAATCCTTTGGGTGCGAAAGATGCCAGTGATAGATGTCCACCATCCGATCGCGGCCATCGACTTCGACGACCGGGGTGATGAGCGTGATCATGCCATCGCGGATTTCGCGGATGTAGGGGCTCTCGTCGACGGCTAGGCGATAGGCCAGTTCCATTAACGCGGTGGGCGCGCCGGTTTCGGGCGAATGGATGGTGCCGGTGATGTAGTAGACCGGAACGGCTTGGGCGACGAGTTTGTCGGCTTCCGCGTCGTCGAGTTTGA
>Ga0335085_10002706_pt1 | contig 32441 bp, 26 predicted proteins | sample Lox_Sample_45_FD_206712 | JGI IMG/M metagenome (GOLD analysis project Ga0335085, IMG submission 206712) | Soil microbial communities from Loxahatchee National Wildlife Refuge, Florida, United States - Lox_Sample_4.5 | ecosystem: Environmental > Terrestrial > Soil > Wetlands | place: USA... | reverse complement strand
GCGTCCAGAAACGCTCTTTCGAGCTTTCCATGGAGGGTCCATTCGGCATCTGCGCGAAGTCTATCTCCACCTGACACTATCAACCGGTTCTGGTCAATGCGCTTTTCCTCCGCCTTGATAAACTGCCATACGGCCTCCGCTCCAGTCAGAATGCTCTCAAGTTTCAGACGTTGCTGCTCTATCATTCGACGGCTTGAAGCGACTTCCATAGCCAAGCCACTTCTATCCGCTTCGACCGCCCTCAACGCCTTTTGGAGCTGCTGAATTTCCTTTCGCAAGCTCATGCTGGTTGTCGTTGACGTCTTTGCCGTGCGTTCGAGTTCGTCGTTCGCAACCCGCAATAGTGCGAGCTGGGCGTTTGCCTGCTCCAGCTCCCGGATGGCAGCGTCACGCGCTCTGCGCGCCACCTCAATCTCCCGCGCAGCTTTCTCCCGCGCTTGGTCCTTAGGCTGGATGCTTCGTTTCAGTTCTTCGAGCTTTCGCTGAGCTTCCTTTCGCAGCTTGGTCTCGTCGCGAACCCGGTCATTGAGATCTCTGATTTGTCGGCCTTCAGACTGTCGCCCAGCCAGCCTGCCTGGTGCACCAAGTGCTTGCTCAAGAGCAACTAGGCGCCGAAATGTCTCTTGCGCAGCTGGGCCGTCGAAATCTCTCGCCCACAGCACCGCAGCAAGTACCCGAATCGGGCTGTCTGGCAGTCTTTCCAAGACATCGCTGAGCCTCTGCTCATCCCGGAGAACACCAGCCGCGATCGCCTCAGACACGTCCTTGTGAGCGGCCAAAATTGTCTTCTTAATTCGCTTAACCAAGAAGCAATCAGGCTCATTCCACAGAGCCCGATACATCGGGTCCCGGGCCTTGCGGATCGCATCCGGCCGCATGCCGCGCCTGTACATGCGAAGATGCACTGGCAGATGATCACAGTTGAGATTCCGGCAGTGCTTCATGTGGCTGATAGCGTCAGAGATCGCCAGGGAGAGTGCCAAGTCAAGCAGAGCGATCGGTACTGTGTCGGGGCCCAGCGGCCCTGTAGGGATGTACTGACCAAGCGCAGCGCGCATAAGACTGTCGGTAGTGCCAAAGCGATCCGGCTCCGGCGCGACGTCGTGACCTGTGGATGCAACGGGAGAATCTGACACGACCGCGGCGGGCTGAGTTGGCGCGCTGGTAGCCGCCTCCGACTCCTGCGCAACGGCTGGTTCGGCAGCTGAGGCACCCGTGGGTAGCGATTCACCTTCACCCGCGGCACCGTCGTCGTCGACTTGGCCCGCCGAATTGCCGACTGGCTCCTCAGCGGCCGCATTCTGGACTGAGCCATCCGAAACGCCACCCTCAGTCTTCTCTTGGGGCAGCGCACTGTCTGGCGTGCCCGAGAGAACGCCGGGCACCTCCCCGGATGCGCGCGTCGGTAAGGCCTGGCCACCTGCTCCCTGAGCGTGCTCCACTAAGCATCATCCCGCGCTGCCGGCGCCAACGACAAGGCTGGTCAGGCGCTGTGAAGTGGCAATTTCAGTCTGATGTATGAGTGCCTAACTAGGTCGCCTCGCTGATAATGCATATCGCACCACAGCGGGTCAAGAGATTCCATCCAACCGTTGTTCGTCGTCGTCGTGTTCGGCATTAGGGCCTCGCGTCAGCCTCGGGGACTCGCCAGCAGTCGCCGAACGCGCTTGAGGAGAATCGTCGGGTTTCGAGTCTGACACTCCCAGATCACAAGAACGCGCCATCCACGCTGAACCAGCACGCGTCGGACACGCCGATCACGCGCCTTGTTGGCGAGTAACTTCCGCTTCCAAAAAATGCGCCGCGTCGCGGGCCAAGGCTTGCCCAGACTACAGGTGTGCCGATGCCAGTAACACCCATGGACGAATATCGCAGTCTTCCTCTGCCGCAGAACTATATCGGGCCTACCCGGAAGATCCGTCGCGTTCACATCGAATCGCAAGCCGCACCGACGGAGAACAGACCGTGCGATCTGCTCAGGCACAGTACCACTGTCCTTGATACGGGACATGCACAAACGCCGCTGTGCTGCACTAAGGACGTCCGCCATTGCTAGCTTGCGTGGACCCGATTGCGGGGCTTTCTGGCTCGCGACGTTGGACCTGTGAGATGCTTGATTATCGACGTGATGACGGGCGGACAAACAGCATTGCCGAGCAACTTGATGCTATCGCGTCGTGTCCCGCCATTAAGGGCAAAGCGCTTCGGAAACCCCATCGCCGCCTTTATCTCGGGCACTTGAAGCATACGCATGACGTGACCCTGCTTCGAGGGCTTCACCAACGCGAATCGATCAAGCGTAGTCACCGTTCGAAGCGGGGCATTGACCTTCTGCCAGCCGCCCGCCGCATCTGAACCATAGTACACGATCAGAAAACGCCGATTGGGACCAACTTCTCGCAGTGCGCGGTTGGCGCGCTGAAGTGTTGGCTTAGCACGGCGCTCGGTCCGTAGCGGAGAGAACGAATAGTCGCCGTTACTGCTCAGGATGGCCGCGGCGGTCTTGCGCTTGCGTACGCTCGGAAGAACTGCGGGCGGTTCTCTCTTTCGATCACACATGATGAACAAGCGCCGCCTCGCCTGAGGCACTCCATGATCGGTCGCGTCAATAACCTGCTCTCGTACACGGTAACCGAGGGCCTTGATCGCCTGGAGCCAAGAAGCGTACCGCCTCCAGGAACGCATATGAACGACGTTTTCGACGAGAATCCATCTGGGCTTGAAAAGGCCTGCAAATCGCACCACTTCAAACGCCGTGCGCCTGCTGATCTCCGAACGCTTGGCGGAGCCCTTGGCGCAAGTGTGACTGGTGCACTCGGGTGAGGCCAAAAGAAGGTCAATCTCGCCTAATGCACGCTTCATCGATGCGACAGAAAGATCCTCGCATCTCTCGTGGTAGAATCGGACGCCTGGGAAGTTCGCAGTGTAGACGTCCTTGGCGCGCCCCCAGTAGTCAACTGCAGCGATAACGCGGACGCCTGCCGCCATGGCGCCTGCCGTTGTGCCGCCCGCCCCGGCGAACAGATCAATGGCTCTAAGGGCACGCCGTTTCTTGCTCATTCGGCAAGCCGACGGACCGAAATGGCGTCAGGGCGTAAGAAGGAGTAAGCGTCCTCGAGTATGCGCGATGGGATGAGGTTGGTGGTGTTTGCTTCAAACCATTGCGTTTCGCGATTGAGGAGCTCCTCAATCTCGATGCCCTCTTTGGTCAATACCTCAAGGAGGACTTTCGCCACACGCCTACCATTTATAAGCAGGATCGGATACCGATCGACCTGAAGCTCCGTTTGAGCGGCACGAGAGAACACCCCAGTGGTTACAAATACGCCGATCCATCCGCGCTGCAGGCGAGCAACGACCCTGGCCAAAGCATGGCCACCGATTTCAGTTCCCGGTGCCACACACTTGGCTTGGCCAAGCACCACAGCCGAAGCGCGACTAAGCCTCTCGGTTGGATCGCCGAGGTCAAGACGACAAACAAAATCAATGCCTCCGTCGCCGGACCGCTTCGTAATCCACCCTCGCCTGCACTGCTGCCCAAGAACCCGGTGCGCAACAAACGAGGCTAACCCCTCAAAAGCATGTTTCTGGCCCGCGTAGTACGAGACGACTGCATCGAGGATTCGGCGTTCCTGAGTGCCAAGGCTCTGCTGCTCCGAAGGCTTGACGATGGCCTGCCGCGCCACGTTCCTTCTGCAGTTGTCTATCGCCAACTCACCGTGCTTCACCCACGCCTGCCACGACGCGGGCGCGAACGTCAAAGCCTGCTCTGCCGTGACCGCCGGGTCACGTCGCTTATCAATCCAGTCCCACGAAAACCACTCGTTCTCCTGGTCAAGCCTAAAGAGTACGAGTTCGACCACAAGATTGGTGAAGTACGCTCCACGGAGTTCTTTCTGGGATGCGATAGAATAGCGCACGGGCACACCAAAGCCCGCAAACCTTCGGTATCCGCGGCGAGAACCCTTAAACTCCACCTGTTCAAAGACCAGTACCGGCGGCGCAAAGATTCTCAGGTCCGGAGAAGCATAGAACTGCACCGCTTTGGTGAACTCGCTATTACCGCGTGATGAGTTAGGCTCCACGTTGGGGCGACGATTGTCGCCGTGAAAGAGGCAATAGCCCTCGTCGGACTCGACCACGTCCAGCCACGGTGTGACCTCTGTGCCGTGCTTGAATGAGTTGGAGTGGAAGATGAAGGCAGGTACCCGTGTCAGAGCGTGGCCCGGTTCAGGGAACTGCTTGTACCAGAACATCCCCTTTTGAAAGTCGGCGGGTTTAGCATGACATCCCTTTGTGAGGGTCAGATAACTCGGGATGGAATCGCGGCTACTAGGGCCGCCACGATAGGGCACTCGAAATATCTGACCGACTCGAATGCGTTGCGTCAAGCGTGCTGCCTCACTCTGGACTAGTTGACAGGCGGGGCGATGGTCGTGCCAACGCAACAGTATTCAAAACGGGCGCTCTCAGCAATTGCGAACCCAGGGAAGTCGCGGCACCGTTCGTCACAAATCAGGGCGACGCGGCGGGCGTATCTTGCAGGAGGGCAGCGTAGCAAGGACTAGCCGCCTACCCGTTCATCCAAGCCGCTTTGCGGCCGTTTGGTGCGGCAACGTAGCTGCCAGTGAACCGGCGCCGCCAGCTGTCGCCGATGCCAAAATCCCTTATCAGACCGCCACTTAGGTTGAGTGTGTCGGCTTGCTGATCGGGCATGGCGCCGGATGTCGTTAGGCTCTATGCCTGAATGGGGTTCAGGGGGTCGCGGGTTCAAATCCCGCCGTCCCGACTAAGGCCTCGGCCCTCCGCCGGGGCCTGTTCGTCTCCGCGCCAGCGACCCACCGCAGCTCTGCTCACACCGCCGCCACCCCTACATCCACGGCTCGTCCCCGCTCGGCCCATAAATGCTCGGCACCTTCCCATCCGCGATCCTGAGGTAGATCGAGAACTGCCCCCGGTGATGGATCTGGTCGTGCAGCAGGAACCACAGCAGCCAGTGCCGCTCCACCTCGCCCATCGTCTTGGGCCCGACGAAGAACTTCACCTTCTGATGCAGCTGCTCGTCGCTCAGCGCCGCCACCGTCTTCGCGAAGTCGCGGTGCGCGGCCTCGAGCTGATCCAGCAACGCGTTCCAGTCCTGCGGCGGCTTCGGCCCCGGCCCGCCCTGCAACATCTCCATGATCCTGTCCGCCAGCGCGACCTTCCCGAGCAGCCGCTCGGCCACGAACACCGACGCGAGCTCGCGCCGGCCCGCCACCGCCGCAATCGAGCCGCCGAACGCTACGCGGCGGAGCCGGCCACCGGTTGCTTCCGGCTCACGATCCCCGCGCTCACCAGCGTAAACACCAGCCCCACCGGCAACGGCTCGATCAGCGTCATCGCGGCGTTGAACAACGGGTTCCGGTACATCCGCGCGAACTGCGCCAGCTGCGTCGCCTTCGCGGCCAGCTCCTGCGCCGACGCGCCCGCCGCCCGCGCCTTGGCAAGCTCGAACGCGGCGTACTTGTCCATGAAGTCCGGCGTGACGAAGAAGTAGATCAGCTCCCACGTGACCACGTAGCACAGGCTGCCGATCAGCGTGATCCACAGGCCGACCAGGAACGCGCGCCCGAACGTCACCCGGCCGCCCGCGGCGTTGTCGCGGTAGGTGCGCACGCCGAAGTACACCATCAGGAAGGCCAGCACCATCGAGGTGTACCCGACGATGTAGCCGGCCGCGCTGAAGCCGATCTGATTATGGAACGGCAGCGTGAGCAGCATCATCACCGACATGATGCCGCCCGCGATCAACCCGAACGTCCACACGATCTTCTTCATCACATCACTCCGGTTGGGGACGGCCCACCCTACACCCTGGAGCCGCCACGCACATCACCCGAACGGGTGAGACGAGGGCGCCGGCGGCCTGTTCCACCCGAACGGGCGACGCCCGCGTCAGGGAATGAGGCGCTGCTGCCGCGCGAGCTGGACGGCCTGGGTCCGCCGCCGCGCGCCGAGCTTGGCGAACAGCCGGCCGGCGTGGCTCTTCACGGTGTTCTCGCTGACGCCTTCCCGCGCCGCGATCTCCCGCGTGCTGAGACCCGATGCGATGTGCGCCAGCATCTCCAGCTCGCGCGGGGTGAGCCCCAGCCGCTCCACCTCGGCGTCGTCGCGCACGAACGGCCCGCTCACCACCACCTCGCGGACCACGGTCTCGCGCCGGGTGAGCTTGAGGCCCAGCCAGATGCCCAGGCCGGCGAACAGCGCGGCGATCAGCCCGCCGTAGATCTCGAAGGAGTGCTCGACCACGAGCCAGCGATACTCGATGAGCCGCAGCAGGGCGACGAGGACGCCGCCCAGCAACCCGTACAGCAGCACGTGCCGGCGCATGGGGTGAAACCTATCGCTAGATTGGCCCTCGCGTGACATTGACACCCTCCGCGACGCCATGGTACAACTCGGCGCCTGCGAGGAGGTATCGTGACGGACGACATGGGCACGTTCCGCGTGGACATCGAGGTCGAGAACCCGGCCCGCCCCGGCGAACGCCGCACCCTCACCGGCGTGCTCGTGGACACGGCCGCCGAGTTGTCATGGGTGCCCACCGACGTCCTCGAGTCGCTGGGCGTCGAACCCAACAACCGGTGGCGCTTCCGGCAGGCCGATGGGACCATCCTCGAACGCTGGACCGGCACCGTGGTCACGCGCGTCGCCGGCCGGCGCGTCGGCGACGAGGTCGTGTTCGCTCGGCCCGGCGACATGACGCTCCTCGGCGCGCGCACCCTCGAAGGCCTCAACTTCCGGGTCGAGCCGGTGAGCAAGCGACTGGTCGACGCCGGACCCGCACCCGCGGCCGCCGCCGCCGCGTAACAGCGCGCCGTCGGCGGCTTCACTGGCCGGCGCGCGCCTCTTCGCCCGACGACCCAGGAGCCCATGTCTTCCATCATCGGCTGGTACGACCAGACCCCGCGCGGCGGCGCGCTGCGCCTCGCCGAAAACAGCTACCTGCCCGGACCGGGCGACCCGGGCGTGCGCCTGCCGGGCCTGCGCCGCGGCGACCTGGTCGTGCTCGAGCATGGCCGCGTGCAGTCGGTCAACGGCCGGCCGCCCGAGACGCTGCGCGACCGCCCGGAATTCACCAGCCTGGGCGCGGTGCACCCCTCGCGCCCGCTCCGGCTCGAGACGCCGAACGCCTCAACCCCTCGGACCGCCGACCTCCAGCGCGTCATCGACCTGATCTGCCCCTTCGGCTTCGGCCAGCGGGCGCTCATCGTGTCGCCCCCCAAGGCCGGCAAGACCGTCATGCTCCAGGCGGTGGCCGAAGGCGTCGCGCTCGCACACCCCGACGCCGAGCTGCTGCTGCTCCTCATTGACGAACGGCCCGAGGAAGTGAGCGAGCTGGTGGACTGGGGGCGCGGGGAGGTCGTCGCGTCGAGCTTCGACCTGCCGCACGAGCGGCACGTCGCCGTGGCCGACATGGTGGTCGAGCACGCGCGGCGCCAGGTGGAGATCGGCCGCGACGTGGTGATCGTGCTCGATTCGCTGACCCGCCTGGCGCGCTCGCACAACACCGCGGGGCGCTCGAGCGGCCGCACCATGAGCGGCGGCGTGGACAGCGCGGCGCTCGCGCGGCCCAAGGCGCTGTTCGGCGCGGCGCGCGCGGTCCCCGGCGGCGGGTCGCTCACCGTGATCGCCACGGCGCTCGATCAGACCGGCAGCAAGATGGACGAGGTGATCTTCGAGGAGTTCAAGGGGACCGGCAATGCCGAGCTGCGGCTGTCGCGCGCGCTGGCCGACCGGCGGCTCTATCCCGCCGTGGACATTCCGGCGAGCGGCACGAGGCGCGAGGAGCTGCTCGGCGAGCCGGCCGAGGTGGCGGCGCGAGAAGCGCTGCGCAAGCGGCTCGCGGGCCTGGCGCCGGCCCAGGCGGTGGAGGCGCTGCTGGCGCTGCTGCGGCGGTCGAAGACCAACGCCGAGCTGCTGGCGGGCGTCACGTGACCGGTCGTGCTTCGCGGTTGACTCGGCGTTCGTGGTGGAAACGAAAGTCAGCTCGGGCACCGTCGTTCGTTCGCTTATCTCCCCGCTGACAGGATCGCGCTCCTGATCCGCACCGCCTTCTCCGCCGCCCCGTCCACCGGCACGATCCGCGCCCGCACCCGGGTGCCGCTCGTGTCGGCCGCGAGCCGGAGCCCCGCGAGCGCCAGCACCGAGTCGTACGGCAGCGGCTCGCGCCCATCGACGTACGCCCTGGCCCACGCCTCGAAGTCACCCACCGGCCGGCCCGCCGCCCGCGCCACCGCGCTCCACCAGTCGGCCGCGGTGAAACCTCGGCCCCGCTCGTACGTGCTCTGGTAGAGATTCCGCATGACGTCGTCGAGCGAGTGCGCGTTGTCGCTCGCGTCCCTGATGCAGATGTCCAGCAGGAAGCCGGTCACCTCGCCCTTGGCGTAGTAGATGCCCGCGCTGCCGTCCTGATCGCCGATCCACGCGTCGAGCGACGCGTCGCCCTCCGAGGTCGGCGGCGTGCTCATCACCGCGCCCGCCGCGCCCGCCATCCAGCCCCAGAACCGCGCGCTGTCGGCCATGCCGCCTCTCGCCTGCGCAAGCGCGCCGTAATACGATGTAATACCCTCGCTCACCCACAGCAGCCGGGTCGGATCCATGTCGTCGTAGCGGTAAGGCACCATGTCGGCGGGACGGAGTCGCTTGACGTTCCACGCGTGGAACATCTCGTGCGCGTAGAGGCCCGGCAGGTTGGGCGAGTCGAGCTGGTTCAGCGTGATCTCGTCCATCTGTCCGCTCTGGTGCTCGAGCCCGCCGCCGTTCACCACGGAGTCGCTGACCTGGAAAATGGTGTAGTTGCGGAAGGGCATGACCCCGAACACCGCCGCTTCCTGCGAGGCGATGTTCCGGATCCACTCGAACGTGCGCTCGCGCCGCGCCGGCGTGAGCGAGCCCACCGGGTACCACGCCAGGCGGAACCACTTGCCCTGCACCTGGGTGCTGTCGTAGTCGAACCGCCCCACGAAGAAGGGCATGTCCACCAGGTCGTGATAGTTGTCGGCCCGGAAACTGTTAGGCTCGGCGCCGGGCTCGAGGCCGTTAGTGACCCGCCAGCCGGGCTCGGTCTCGACGATCACGCTCGCGGGCCAGTCGAACCCGCGCCCCACCGGGTAGAGAAACACGTTGGTGCCGAGGAAGAAGGCGAAGTCGTCGGCGGTCCACGCGGTGGCGCGGTCGATGGTGTTGGCGATGTAGCCGAACCGCACGCTCACCTGCCCCGCTCCGCTTGGCACGATGCGCCAGGTGTTGGCGTCGAGCTTGCCCCACTCGAGCGCCTGGCCGTTCTCGGTGGGCTCGAGCCCGACCACCCGGCTCGCGAACCACAGGAGCACGTAGTGCCCCGGCGACCACGCCGGCAGCGCCAGGACCACCGGCGCGGCATCGGTCACGGTGAACGTCATGGTCACGCCGAGCATTCGGTTGGCCACCGCGGCGGAGTCCGCGCGTACGGTGTAGGCAACGTTGGCGATGGGCGCCGAGCGGGTGCCGGGCGGGAGCTGCGCGGCCGCGGCCGGGGCCAGGGCGGCGAGGGACACGGCGGGCAGGGCGAGCAGAGCGCTGGAAATGTTCATGAGGATCCCCTAGAACACCACGTTCGCCAGGTTCCGCCCCCGCACGAACTGCCGGAAGCCGGCCACCGGCCCCGCCATCGCCGCCGCCACCCGCGCCTGGGCATCGCGCCCCTGGCCGCCTAACTGCTGAGCCACGTCGCGCTGCGAGGCCGTGGGCGCGAAGTCCGAGCCGGTCACCTCGCGCTGGGCGATGTTCACGGCCGGCACCAGGTCGCCCGTCTCGATGAGCGCGTACACGCGATTGGAGTTGGCGCGCGTCATGGCCAGGCCGATCTTGCCGACCGGCCGCGTCGGCAGGCCGCTGCCCGTCAGGCGCGTCCAGGTCGCCCCGCCGTCGGTGGACTTCCAGATGCCGCTGCCCGCCCCGCCGCTGGTGCGGCCCCAGGTGTGGATCTCGGCCTGCCAGAATCCGGCGAACAGGATACGCGGGTTGTTCGGGTCCATCACCAGGTCGCTGGCGCCGGTGCTGTCGTTGACGAACAGCACGCGCTGCCAGGTCGCGCCGCCGTCGGTGCTCCGGAAAATGCCGCGCTGCTGCTGCGGGCCGTACATGTGCCCCTCGGCCGCCACGAACACGATGTCGGGGTTGGCGGGGTTGATGACGATGCGCGCGATGCGGCCCGTGCTGTCGAGGCCCATCTTCCGCCACGTCTTCCCCGCGTCGGTGGAGCGGAACACGCCCCAGCCCATGGAAATGTTCGAGCGGATGAACGGCTCGCCCGTGCCGACCCACACCACGTTGGGGTCCGACGGCGCGACGGCCACCGCGCCGATGGACTGCACCGGCTGGCCGTCGAACAGCGCCGTCCAGTGCACGCCGCCGTCGGTGGTCTTCCACAGCCCGCCCGACGCGGCGCCCGCGTAGTAGACGGACCGGTCGCCCGGCACGCCGGCCACCGAGCTCACCCGGTTGCCCTCGGGCCCGATGTAGCGCCACTTGAGCGCGGCCCACGCGCTGGAGTCGAAGGGCGCGGCCGGCGCCGCTGCCGTGGCGGCGGGCGCGGGCGCGGCCGCGCGCGTGTGGCGGCGCTGAGCGAGCGCGGGGCGCGCGGCGGCGAACGCCGCGAGCAGGAAGGCGAGCGGGACGGCGCGACGGCTGGGGCGGATCACGGCGGAAGCCCTGGCGTTTGGGAAGGCGTGAAGATGGGCGCCGGGGCGGGCGCCCGCTAGAGCGATGGGGCTAGCGCTTCTGACCTTCCGCCGTCGCCGCGGCCACCAGCCGCTGGAACCGCGGGTCGCTGCGGATCGGATCGAACTCCGCCCGCCGGGTCCAGTACGCCAGCCAGGCATCGGGAGGGTTGAACCGCCCCAGCACCGCGAGCGCGCGCTCCGTGGAGCCGACCGAGGCGAGCGTCATGGCCAGCTCCAGGCATTCATGGCTGAGATAGCAATCGCGGTGCGCCATGCTCGAGTCCACGCCGGCCATCCGGGCGCGCGCGGCCGCGCTGTCGCCCGCGCGCGCCTCGAGCAGCGCCAGCAGCTCCTCGCGGCCGACCGCGCTGCCGTGCGCCGCGGTGAGGGTCGCCATCGCGCGCGCGCCGGCGGTGTCGCCCAGCTGGAGCTTGTTGAGTCCGTCCTCCAGATAGTAGAACGACGCCTCGGGCTGGAGCGCCACCGCGCTGTCCAGCCACACCGCGGCTTCGGCGAACTGCCGCGGCACCAGGTAGGTCTGCCCCAGGTTGAGCAGTGAGATGACGCGGTCGGGCTCCAGCGCGATGGCCGCCTTGAGCTCGGCCACGGCGGCCGAGTCCTGGCCGAAGTCCCGCAGGGCGATGCCGTAGTCATGATGCGCGGTGGCGTCGCGCGGGTACCTGGCCACCGCCTGCGCGTAGAGGGGGAGGCTCTCGCGCAGGTGCAGCGCCCAGGTGCGCGCAAGCACAACGTAGATCGAAGTCGAGTCCTGCCGGAACGCACGCTCGACCAGCGCCTGACCTCGCGCGAACAAGGTGTCGCGCGGAATGCCGACCGCCTGATCGTAGTAGATGCCGCTCAGCATCGTGTAGGCGGTGCCCTCCCCCGCCACCGCCTCGGTGAGCCGCGGGTCGAGTCGCGCCGCCTCGTGGTAGGCGCGCACCGCCGCGAGCAGGCCCGCCGACGTGCGCCTCTCCAGGTCGAACCGCCCCCGCAGCAGCGCGTCGTACGCCGCGGGATTGCTGGTGGGGCGCTCTTCCATCCGCCGCCGCTCGGCCGGCAGCAGCGCCGCCCCGACGTTCACCGCCACCGACTCGGCGATCTCGGCCTCGGCGCCCAGCAGGTCGTCGGCCGGCCGCTCGAAGGAGCGCGCCCACTCGCTGTTGCCGCTCGCCACGCTGGTCAGGTCCACGGTGATGCGCAGCCGCCCCCGCGCGCGCACCACGCTGCCGCTGACCAGGTGCGCCACGCCCAGCGCGCGGCCCGCCGCCAACGGGTCGCCGGCCGCCCGCGCCCGCTCCCGCTGCACCGCCGCGCGCGATTTGACCTCGATGCCCTCGACCTGCACCAGCCGCGTCATCAGCTCTTCGGTGACGCCGTCGGCCAGGTACACGTCGCCGGTATCGCGCGAGAGGTTGTCGAAGTAGAGCACGGCGAGCGAGGGAACGGCCGGCCCGGCCGGCGCCCGCGCGGCCACGCGCGCGCCGCGGCAGGGCGGCGGCGTGCCGTCCGGACACTGCGCCGCGAGCGACCGCGGCGCCGCGGCCAGCAGGCCCGCGGCGCACAGCACCATGGACAGTGAGCGCGTCACGGCCGCCAAGATCGTCGCGCGCGGCGGAGCGCGCCAGCCCGGCCCCGCCCAGCGACGCTAATCGGCCCGCAGGGCGATCAGCGGATCCACCCGGGCCGCCCGCCGCGCCGGCAGCGCGCTGGCCGCCACGGCCACGCCCGCCAGCAGGACGCCCGCGCCCAGCACGAAGTACTGGTTCTGTCCGGCCAGCCCGAACAACGTGGCGGCGATCGCTTTGCCGCCGCCGAACGCCAGCGGCGCGCCCACCACCACGCCGATCGTGACGAGCGCCAGCGCCTGCTTGAGCACCATCCACACCACGCTCGCCGGCGCCGCGCCTAACGCCATGCGCACGCCGATCTCCCAGGTGCGCTGCGCCACGCGGTACGACACGACGCCGTACAGGCCGATCGCCGCGAGGATCAGCGCCACGGCGCCGAACAGCGTCGCCAGCTCGGCGGTCAGGGTCTCCCGGTTCAGCGAGTCGTTCAGCGACTCCTCGATGGTCTCCGGGCCGTACACGCCCAGCCCCGGCGCCTCGGCCTGCACCGCCTTGCGCAGCGGCGCCGCCGTCGCGCCGTCGTCCCCGCTGGTGCGCACGGTGAGGGTGAGCACGGGAATGTGCGCGGACCCCGGGATCTGCTCGAACTGCGCCAGCGGCACGTAGATCATCGGCGGCGCCGGATCCCGCAGGTCCATGTAGCGCGCGTCGCCCACCACGCCCACCACCTGCATGACGACGGTGTCCGCATCCCACGCGGACCGGATGGTCGCGCCCAGCGGATTGCGGCCCCGAAGGTACTGCTGCACGAACGCCTGGTTGACGATCGCCACCTGCTGCCCGGTCCGATCGCTCGGCGAGAAGTCGCGCCCGGTCCGGAGGCCGATGCCGAGCGTGGCGAAGAACCCCGGCGTCACGGGGTCGAACCAGCCCTCCATGCGCTCGTCCTGGCTCGGCGTGTAGCCCTCGACCGCGATGTCCGCTCCGATCCGGCGGCCCCCGAACACGGGCACCATTTCCGAGAGGGCCGCCGACCGCACGCCGGGGATCCGCGCGACGCGCGCCATCAGCCGGTCGGCGAAGCCGGCGATGCCCGTGCTCTCGTACGCGGTGCCGCGGGCGTCGACCTCGGTGCTCACCGAGCGCTCGGTGGCGAATCCGCCGTCGACGTTGCGGAGGTTGCGGAGCGTGGCGACGAACAACCCGGCGCCGTTGACCAGCACCAGCGCGATGGCGACCTGCGCCACGACCACGCTCCGGTCGAGCCATCCGCCCCGCCGCGCGGTGGTGGGCCGGCCGACCTCGTTGAGCGGCGCGATCAGGTTGGTGCGCGTGGCGCGCCACGCCGGAAGGACGCCGAACAACAGCACCGCGGCAACGGCAACGGCGGCGGTGAAGCCGAGCACGTCGCCGGTGAGTTGAAGCCCCACACGATCGACGACGGGGCCCGGGAGGCGGTGCGCGATCAGGCGCAGCGCCCAGTCGGCCAGCCCCAGTCCGGCCACGCCGCCAAGCGCCGCGAGCACCGCGCTCTCGACCAGCATCTGCGCCGCCAGGCGCCGGCGCGAGGCGCCGAGGGAGAGGCGCACGGCCAGCTCGCGCTCGCGCGCCGCCGCGCGCGCCAGCAGCAGCGTGCCGAGATTCGCGCACGCCGCGAGCAGCACGGCGGCCGCGGCGCCCATCAACTCGAACAGGATGCGGCTGAACATGGCGTACACGTCGAACTTCGACGAGGAGATGCCGCGCTCGAGGCTCGCCAACCCGACGCCGACAACCTCGCGCGTGCCGGCGGCGCCGGTTCCCGCCGGCGCCTGGGCGCAGCACGACTGGTAGACGGCGTCGATCATTCCGGCGGCGCGCGGCGCGTCGGCGGGACTTGCCAGCCGTCCCACGATGGTGAGCGTCGCGGCATTCGCGCCCGCCGCCTCGGTTGGGGCGCCGCCCACCAGCGGCAACGCGCTCAGCGGGACCGCCGCGTCGAACGACCCGGGAAGCCGGAGCCCCTGGTACGACTTCGGCGCCACACCGACGACGGTGAACGCGGCGCCGCGCAGCGTGATGGTGCTCCCGAGGGCGGCCGGCGACCGGTTGAACCACTCCGCCCAGCGGTCGTCGGAAATCACGACGACGGGGGCGCGGCCGCGCTCGTCGTCGGGCCCGATCAACCGCCCGCGCAGCGGCGCGATGCCGATGGTCGAGAAGAAGTTTCCGTCAACCGCGTCCACATTCACGGACGTGTGCACGCCGCCCGCGACCACCTGGACGTCGTCGGCGCCGTCGAACGCCGTGAGGCTGGTGAATCCCCGGCTCTGCCGCAGCGACTGGTACTCGGCGTACGAGAACGCGTCGCCCCGTTGCTCGAGCCCGGTGTGCCGCACCTCGAACAGCCGGCTCGGGTGCGAGACCGCCAGCGGGTTCAGCAGCAGCGAGTAGATGAGGCTGAAGATTGCCGAGTTCGCGCCGATGCCGATGGCGAGCGACGCCACCGCCACGGTGGTGAACGCGGGCGATCGGCGCAGGTTGCGCCACGCGTAGCGCAGGTCCTGGCCCAGCGCGTCGAGCCAGGCGAGCGCCGTCATCCGGCGCGTCTCTTCCATGTAGTAGGCCGGGCTGCCCAGGCGGGCCCGCGCGCGCGCCGCCGGATCGTCGCCCTCAGGGAACTCCTGCGCGCGCAGCTCGAGGTGGTGGCGGAACTCCTCGTCCATCTCGCGGTCGAAAGCGCGGCGCCGAAGCAGCGGGCGCAGCCGGTGGCGGAACGCGTCGAACACGGACATGGCGGCGCCGGCTCAGGCGCGCCCGAGCACGCGGGAAATGGCCAGCGACAGCTCGTCGAAGGCCGAGATCTTCTGGCCGAGGCGTTTGCGGCCGGAGGCGGTGATGGTGTAGTAGCGCGCGCGGCGGCCGGTCGGCGACTTGGCCCACGCCGAGGTGACCCAGCCCTTGCTCTGCAGCCGCTCCAGCGCCGGATAGAGCGACCCCTGCTCCATCCGCAGCACCTCCTCCGAGGAGTGCTCGATGTGCCGGGCGATGGCGTAGCCGTGCAGCCGCCCGAGGGTGAGCGTCTGGAGGATGAGCAGGTCCACGGTGCCGGCGAGAAGCTCGGTCCGGGACTTCGGCTTGGGAGTCATGATAGGTAGTATGACTACCTATCTGACAGGAAGTCAAGCTACCTATGGCGGCTAGAATCCCTTGAGCGCTTCGGCTTCGGCGGCGAACACGGCCAGGATCTGGGAGAACCCGGAGATGTCGAACACCTCGCGGACCGTCTCGTTGAGGCCGAACAGGTGCAGCCCGCTCCCCGCGCCCTTGAGGCGCTTGGCGGTGCCGAGCATGACCCGGAGTCCGGCGCTGCTGATGTAGTCGAGCGCGGTGAAGTCGAGGGCCACCCGGGTGGCGCCGCCCGCGAGAATGCCGTCGAGCGCCTGCTGGGCGGTGGGCGACGTGTTGCTGTCGAGATTCCCCGCGAACGCCACGATGGTGACGCCGTTCGCCGTGCGCGTGGTGATGTCCATGCTCATCCTCCGCCGTCCAGGCGCTTCGCCAGCGTGACGACGTTGCGATCGGCGCGGCGCTGATAGTCGACCTCGTCCATCAGCCGCCGCACCAGGTGAATGCCGAGCCCGCCGATCTGCCGCGTATCCACGGGAAGCGCGGTGTCGGGGGCCGCCAGGTCGAGCGGGTTGAACGGCCCGCCGTCGTCGCTCAGCGTGACGCGCAGCCGGTCCGGGCAGAGTTCGACCTCGACGACCACCTCGCCGCCCTCCCGCGCCTGCCCCGCCTTCGCGAACCCGTGCCGGATGGTGTTGCTCAGCAGCTCGTCGAGCGCGACACCGACGCTGCGCCGGATCGCGGCCGGCAGGGCCTGCGCGTCCGCGAACTCGGCGAACGCCGCGTTCACCCTGCCGACCTCGCCGGGACCGGCGCCGATCGTCATACGGAAGCCTGGCCCCATCGCGTCCTCCGGCGTGCCGCTGGCTGACACCAACCGCGCCCTAATATTGCTGCGGGGCGTTCCACGGTGCACGTTTCCCCCTCGGCGAGGCCTGTCGAGCGCCCTCCTCCAACCTTTGGCGGTCTGGGTTGTAATTGAAAGAGACACTGCTACAGGCGGATGAACAGGACCGCGCACTCGTGCAGCGGTGCCTGGAGGGCGATCAAGGCGCGGCCGGCGCGCTCGTCGACCGCTACCAGCAACGGCTGTTCAACGTCGCGTTGCGGATGCTGGGCACGGTGCAGGATGCCGAAGACGTCACGCAAACGGTGTTTCTCAACGCGTTTACGAAGCTGCGGACCTACGACCCGAAGTACCGGTTCTTCAGCTGGATTTATCGCATGGCGGTGAACGAGTCGCTGAACGCGCTCAAGCGCCGCAAGCCGATCGTGACGCTGGAGCACGAGATCGGCCTCCAGTCCTCGGGAGCGGCGGCGGATGGTGCGGCGGAGGCGGCGGACCGGCTCGGGAAGGCATTGCAGACGCTGAAGCCCGACGATCGGGCCGTGGTGGTGCTGAAGCACTTCGTGTCGTTCTCCTACCAGGAGATCGCCGACGTGCTGGAGATCCCGGTCCAAACCGTGAAGTCGCGCCTGTTCACCGCTCGCGAACGGCTGCGGCTGGCGCTCGACGAAGGAGTCCGGTAGGCATGCTGACGCGGGACCAGATCGAGCTGATCCACCAGGAAGTCGACGGCGCGAACACGGCCGAAGGCAGTGCCGCGTTCCGGTCGCTGGTGGCGCAGGACCCGGAGGCCGGGGCGCTCGCCGCCGCGTTGCGCGACCTCGCCGGGATGTTCACCCAGGTGGGCGAGCGGGACGTGCCGCCGCACCTGACACGCACCATCCTCGATGCACTGCCGCGGCCGTCTCGCGCGTCACCACGCGCGATCCTGCACCGGGCCGTCGAGCGATTGAGACTCGTCACTGAAGGAATGGAGGCCGTCATGACCAAGAAGACCGTGCTCATCGGAAGTGCCGCGGCGGCGATCGTGATCGTCGTCGCCGGCATCGTCACCGGCTTCCCGCCGAGCGGCCACGACGCCGGCACCATCGGCGGCGTGGAGCCGGCGACGCGGTATCATGGCCGGACCATGACCGAGGCCGACGTGTCGCTCAAGAACCCCGACATCTCGGCGCTGTTCCAGAACGACCAGGTCCTGCACCTCGTGCAGAGCGACGCGTTCCGGTCGGTCATGCAGAACGACGCGTTCCGCCAGCTCATGGCGAGCGACGCGTTCCGGCAGGTGATGGCCAGCGACGCGTTCCGCCAGGCCATGGCGTCCGACGCGTTCCGCCAGATCATGGCCAGCGACGCGTTCCGCCAGATCATGATGAGCGACGCGTTCCGCACGCTCCAGGCCAGCGAGGCGTTCCGCCAGATGCAGGCCTCCGACGCGTTCCGCCAGCTCGCGGCGCAGGACGCGTTCCGCCAGATGGCGGCCTCCGACGCCATGCGCCAGCTCGCGGCCAACGCCGCGTACCGCACGCTCCAGGCGAACGCCGCGTTCCGCGACGTCATGGCCAGCGACGCGTTCCGCCAGGTCATGATGAGCGACGCCTACCGCCAGATCATGGCGAGCGACGCGTTCCGCTCCGTCATGGCCAGCGACGCGTTCCGCCAGGCGATGGCGTCCGACGCCTTCCGCGCGGCCATGGCCCAGGACGCGTTCCGCCAGGCCATGGCGAGCGACGCGTTCCGCACGATCATGGCGAGCGACGCGTTCCGCCAGCTCCAATCGGCCGACGTGTTCCGCTCGCTGGCGCAGAGCCAGGCGATGTCCCAGGCCTTCATGCGCGAGGCGATGTCCCAGCAGCAACAGTAGCCCGCCGCACCGGGATCCCGGCTCGGGTTACCTGAGCCGGGATTCCCGGGTAGCTTCTCCGTCTCACATCATGCACCGACTCCGCTTCGTCCCGGCCTTGCTGGCCTGCGCGGCCGCGTTCGCGCCGGCCCGGCTGCTCGCGCAGTTCCAGATCGTCCAGACGCCCGACATGCGGCTGGTGTACACCTCGCCGCTCCAGTCGTACCTCGTGCCGCAGGTGGCCCGCGCGTTCGAGAACTCGCTGCGCTTCCACGAGCACCTGTTCAACTACGCGCCGCCGGGCCCCATCAACGTGCTGATGCACGACCTCTGGCACTACGGCAACGCGGGCGCGAGCCCGTTGCCCGAGAACCACATCACGATCGGGATCGAGCCCTACGGCCACGACTACGAGTCCGCGCCGGCGCAGGAGCGGATGATCTCCTCGCTCAACCACGAGATGGTCCACATCGTCACCGTGGACAAGGCGACGCGGTCCGACCGGTTCTACCGCGCGCTGTTCTTCGGCAAGGTCACGCCGAACGCCGAGGTGCCGCTGTCGATGCTGTACGGCTACCTGACCACGCCGCGCTGGTACTCGCCGCGGTGGTACCTGGAAGGGATCGCCGTCTACCTCGAGACGTGGATGAACGGCGGCGTCGGCCGCGCGATCGGCCCGTACGATGAGATGGTGTTCCGCACGCTGGTCCGCGACACGGCCCGGATCTACGACTTCGTGGGGCTCGAGTCGGAAGGCACGACGATCGACTTCCAGGTGGGCGTGAACTCGTACCTCTACGGCACCAGGTTCGTCAGCTACCTGGGACTCGCGCACGGCAACGACAGCCTCATCCAGTGGTTCAACCGCGACCAGGGCAGCAAGCGCTACTTCTCGACCGAGTTCCGGCGCATCTACGGGCGCTCGCTCGAGGACGAGTGGTCGCGGTGGATCGCGTGGGAGCAGGGCTGGCAGGAGGACAACCTCACGTCCATCCGCCGCCACCCGGTCACCCGGTTCCGCACCCTGACCGACCACGCGCTCGGCTCGGTGTCCCGCGCCTACTACGATTCGACCTCCGGCACCGTGTACGTCGGGATCCGCTACCCCGGACAGGTCGCGCATATCGCGGCGATCGACCTCGCGAGCGGGCAGATCCGAAACCTGCACGAGATCCTCGGCGCCGCCGGGTACATCGTCACCGCGCTGGCGTTCGACCCGCGGACGCGGACGCTGTTCTACACCACCGACAACGCCGACTGGCGCAACCTGTGCGCGCTCGACCTGGCCACCGGCCGCTCGCGCGTGCTCATCCGGAACGTGCGCGTCGGCGACATGGCCTTCGACCCGGCCGACAGCGCGCTGTGGGCCGTCCGCCACGACAACGGCTTCTCGACGCTGGTCCGCATCCCCTGGCCCTACCGCGCGTGGAACCAGGTCCACACCCTGCCCTACGGCCGCGACCTGTTCGACCTCGATGTGTCGCCCGACGGGCGGAGCCTCATCGGGTCGATGTCGGACATCAGCGGGAGCGAGAAGCTGGTGCGGTTCGACGTCGCCGCGCTGCGCTCGGGCGGCTTCGAGCACGACGTGCTGTTCGATTTCGGCGACTGGGCGCCGTCCAACTTCGTGTACTCGCGCGACGGGCGATACCTCTACGGCGCCTCGTACTACTCGGGCGTGTCGAACATCTACCGCTACGAGTTCGCGCGGCAGGACATGGAAGCGCTCAGCAACACGGAGACCGGCTTCTTCAAGCCGGTGCCGCTGCCCGACGACTCGGTGCTGGTGTTCCGCTACGACACCCGCGGGTTCGTCCCGTCGCTCATCGCCGATTCGGTGGCCGACAGCGTGAGCGCGATCCGGTTCCTCGGCAACGAGGTCGCGGCGCGGCGCCCCGAAGTGCAGGGCTGGATGGTGCCGCAGGACACCAGCCTCAACGTGGACTCGCTGGCCGGCACCGCGCGCACCTATCGCTCGCTCGCCCACCTCACGCTCAACAGCGCGTATCCCGTGCTGGAGGGCTACCAGGACGCGGCCGGCCATACCGCCGTGGCGATCGGCGAGCGCGCGAACGTCTCCGACGAGATCGGCGCGACCGCGCTCAGCCTCACCGCGTCGTACGCGCCCGACCGCGCCCTGCCCCAGTACGAGCGGCTCCACCTGCGCGCGGACTACCAGTCGTGGAACTGGCGCGTCACCGCGGCGTTCAACCGCGCGGACTTCTACGACCTGTTCGGCCCGACCAAGGTGAGCCGTCGCGGCTACTCGCTCGCCGTCCAGCACAAGAGCACCCTGTTCCTCGATGGGCCGCGGAGCCTGACGTCCACGCTCCGCCTGGCAGGCTACGGCGGCCTCACGACCCTGCCGGAGTTCCAGGGCGTGGCCGCGCCGTTCGACAAGCTCCTCGCCTTCTCCGGCGATCTCGCCTACTCCTCGCTCCGCCAGTCCCTCGGCGCCGTCGAGGACGAGATCGGCGTGAGCGCGACCGCGACCCTGCACGGCAACTACGTCGACGGGACGCTGTTCCCGCGGCTCGACCTGGACGCCTCGCGCGGATTCCTGCTGCCGATCAACCACTCGTCGCTGTGGCTCCGGGCCTCGGGCGGATCGGCCCTGGCCGGCGACCGGAGCGACCCGTTCGCGCAGTTCTTCTTCGGCGGCTTCGGCAACAACTGGGTGGACTACCGCGACGTCAAGCAGTTCCGTGACACCGAGAGCTTCCCGGGCATCCCCATCAACGCCGTGGGCGGCGCGAGCTACGGCCGCGGCCAGGTGGAGTGGGTGCTGCCGCCGGTGCGGTTCCGCCGCGTGGGGATCCCGAGCTGCTACGTCCAGTGGGCCGACCTCTCGTTCTTCACGACCGCGCTGACGACCGACGTGGATCACGCCGCCATGCGGCGCACCCTCGAGAGCGCGGGCGCGCAGCTCGATTTCCGCCTGGTCACCCTCTCGCACCTGCAGTCCACGCTGTCGCTCGGGTTCGCCGTGGCGCACGAGGCCGGCGTCCCGACGCACTCGGCCGGGATGTTCTCCTTCAAGATCATGTGACGACCGTTCTCTCCGGCCTGGTCAGCGTCCTGCCCGTGTTTCTGTTCCTCGGGGCGCTGCTGCTCATCGACAGCTACAAGCTCGTCGCGCTGCGGGCGATCCTGCTGTCGGTGGCCGCCGGCATGGTCGCCGGCCTCCTCGCGTACGGCGCGAACGTCTGGTTACGCCCCGCCCTGGGCCTCGACTGGGACCAGTATTCCCGCTACGTCGCGCCCATTGTGGAGGAGTCGCTCAAGGCCGGCTTCGTGGTCTACCTGCTGGCGCGGAACAAGGTGGGCTTCGTGGTCGACGCCGCCATCCACGGATTCGGCATCGGCACCGGCTTCGCGGTCCTCGAGAACCTGTGGTACGTGCACGCCACGCCCGAGGCGACGCTGTGGACCTGGATCGTGCGGGGCTTCGGCACCGCGATCATGCACGGCGGCGCCACGTCCATCGTGGCGATGGTCTCCAAGGCGCTGCACGACCGGTCCGGCATCTTCCGGCTCTACCAGGTGCTGCCCGGCCTGGGCGTGGCCATGATCCTGCACTCGCTGTACAACCACTTCCTGCTGCAACCGCTACTGGCGGCGGCGCTGATCGTCCTGGTCTTTCCCTGGCTCTGCATCGCCGTGTTCCAGCAGAGCGAGCGCGAGACGAAGTCGTGGCTGGGAGCGGGATTCGACACCGACCAGGAACTGCTGCGGGCGGTGCACACGGGCCAGGTCTCGGGCACTCCGGTCGGGCGGTACATCGCGACCCTCAAGAGCCGCTTCCCGGCCGAGGTCATCGTGGATATGATGTGCCTCCTGCGGCTGCGCGCCGAGCTCGCCATCCGCGCCAAGGGCGTGCTGATGATGCGCGAGGCCGGGTTCGAGGCGCCGCCGGATCCGACCGTCAAGGCCAAGCTCGACGAGCTGCGCTACCTGGAAGGGAGCATCGGGAGGATGGGACTGCGGGTGCTGCATCCGTTTCTCCACGCCAGCACCCGGGACCTCTGGCAACTGACGGTGATCGACGGATGACCGGCCCCCGCGGCGCGCCCGACGCCGAGCGGCTCGCGCGCGAGATGGAAGTCGCGCGCAACATCCAGCGCGACTTTCTCCCCGAAGCGCTGCCGCTCGCGATGGGCGTGCAGCTCGAGGCCGTGCTGCGGCCCGCGCGCGAAGTGTCCGGCGACTTCTACGACGCCTTCGTGATCCCGCCGGCGGGCACCATCGTCATGGTGGTCGGCGACGTGTGCGACAAGGGCGTGGGCGCGGCGCTGTTCATGGCGTTGTTCCGCAGCCTCATCCGCGCGTCCGCCGATCCGGTCGGAGGCGGCGCGATCCAGATGATCGGCGGGCGGCGCACTCTGGTGCGGCAGGCGCTGGAGGCCGCCACGGCGGCCGACCTGCTGGTCCGCGTCGCCGGCTTCACCAACGACTACATCGCCCGGCTGCACGGGCGCACCAACATGTTCGCGACGGTATTCCTGGCGGCGCTCGACCCGCGGGACGGGCAGCTCGACTACGTCAACGCCGGCCACGATCCGGCCATCGTCGTCGCGCCGGACGGCTCCACCCGCGAGCTGATGCCGACCGGCCCCGCGCTCGGCCTCATGCCGGAAGTGGAGTTCGGCGCCGGCCAGGCCAGGCTCGAGCGGGGCCACAGCCTGTTTGCGTTCACCGACGGGCTGGTGGAGGCGCGGAACCCGGCCGGCGACGCGTTCGGCGCCGAGCGGCTGCGGGACGCGCTGCGGGCGAACAACCGTACCGTCGCGACGCTCGTCGGCGGGGTGATGCGGGCGCTCGACGCGTTCACCGGGCCGGTCGAGCCGCACGACGACGTCACGCTGCTCGCGGCGATGCGGACGGTCTGAAGCCTCCCGGCGAACTTGCCGGTGCAATGCAATTGCATTACATTGCACCGCATGGAAGCGCAACTGACCCTCCGGCTCGATCGCGATCAGGCCCGCGCCCTCGCCCGGCTCGCCAAGGCGCGCGGCGTCAAGAAGTCGCAGCTGGTCCGCGAAGCCGTGGCCGGCTATCTCGCCGCGGCGGCCGAGCCGACGCCCGAGGAGCGGTGGGAACGCCTGCGCCCGTTCGTCGGCTCCATCGCCCTCGACCATGACGCGATCATGGCCGACCCCATCGCGCGCCAGATCTACGAGCACAACTTCCGTGACTGACGGCCTTCTCGGCCGCGATACCCTGCTCGATACCGGACCGATCGTCGCCCTGCTGGATCGACACGAAGTCCATCACCGCACCGTCGCCGATGCCTGGCCCGACTGCGAGCGGCGCGTCGTCACCACCGAAGCCGTGCTTGTCGAAGCCGCACACCTGGCGGCACGACGCGGAGGCAACCACGCGCTTGCACTTGAGTTCCTCATCTCCGCGCAGGTGCCCGTCATCGCGCTGCACCTGCCGATGCACGAGCAGTGCGTGCACCTGCTGCGCCGGTATGCAGATGTGCCCATGGATTACGCCGACGCCACGCTGGTGGCGCTGGCCGACCGACTGCGAATCACGAGGGTGTTCACGCTGGACCGCCGCGGTTTCCGCAGCTATCGCGGCGCGCGGGGCGTGCCCTTCGAGCTGCTGCCTACGCCCTGAGTCTCGGAAACTCCGTGATCCGGATGTTCGTGCAGCCATGGGGAGGCAGGCGGCCTCTCAGCGCAACAGGTCACTGAGCCGCGACGATCCCACCGCATTCCCCGGCGCCCGCACGCCCAGCCACGCCGAGACCGTCGGCGCGACGTCGATCGATCGCATGGCGGCGAAGCGATGCGGCCCAACGCCCGGTCCCACTGCGCAGAACAGCGAGCGCATGTCGGGCTCGACAGAAGGGAATCCGTGCTCGCCCTGCACCGGCCCGGGACTGAGCACCGGGCCACGGGTCGCACTGCTCATGTAGACACCGGGGCGCACGCCGAAATACAGGTCGCCGCCCGCCGGCCCGCCGATGCCGAGGGAGTCGTTCGCGCCGCCGGCACGCCACGTCCGCGTGACAATCGGCGCGCCGGCACTGTCCCGGGCGCCCACCAGCGCCCGCTCGGCGCGCGCGAGCACCGCGTCCACCGAATCCGGCGGCACGATGCCGTCGCGCCGCGTGGTGCGATTGACCGTGACCCAGAACTCGTTCGGCGCCGCCGCAAGGGTGCGGGCCAGATCGATGCGCCCCGCGCTGTCGGTGGCGAGGAGCCCCGCGCTCGCCAGGACGACATTCGGGCGAAAGGTGGACCACGTGGCCCGAAACCCGTGGTCCGAGGTGACCACGAGGAGCGTACGCGGATCCTCGCTGGCCAGCGCGCGCAGACCGGCCAGCCGGAGATCGACCAGCGCGTACGCGCGGCGGAGAAACCGCGTCGCGCGCGCGCGCACCGCGGCCGGCACGCCGGGCGTCGAGGAGTCGGCGGCGCCCAGCCAGGTGTGCAGCACCTCGTCGGGATACGGGAAGTAATCGATCTGGAGCCGCGGCGTGAGCGTATGCCAGGCCCACGCGCTGCCGCGCTCGAACTGGCGCGTCACCAGTTCCACCGTCTCGAGGTAGCGCCACTCCGCCGCGCCGTCGCCGCCTTGCGAGATCATCGGCCCGAGGCCGCCGCGCAGCATCAGCCAGTCCGACCCGTTGCCCAGCATGCCGCGCACGGCGTCGTCGTAGCGCGCGGCGAGGCTCGCGCGATTGGCCTCGACCACGCGCGCTTCGCTCACATACAGCATGAAGTGGGAGAGGTCGGGCGCGGCGTCGAACAGCCGCGCGTACACGAAGGTCCGTCCGCCGGGCACGTTCACGCGGAGCGGCGGCGAGAACAGGCGGGCGAGCGGACGATGGCGCGGGCTGGTCGTATCTACCGGCGCGAGGCGCACGGCGACACCCGCCGCGACGTCGCGCGTCGCCGACACAACAGCGTGATCGTAGCCGTGCGCGCCGTAGAAGAGCGCGAACAGGGAGTCGGCGCCGAACGGCCAGGCGATCTCGCGCGGCGCGAGGGTGTGCGCGCCCAGGCGATCCAGACGCCGCCAGCCCACCGCCGCGCGCGGCACGCTGTTCGCCTCGGTGAGCGTGCGCGCCTCGGCGATCAGCCGGTTGTAGCCGTTGACGACCGCCAGATTGGGCCGCACGAACGTGCGGGCAGCGGCGGCGCGGGCGGAGTCGAGCGTGGCACGCTCCGTCGGTGAGTCGTCTCCCGAGGGCGGATAGCCCGGCGGCTGCGGGCTCTGCGTGGCCATGTGCGCGAACACCCGCACGCCCTGGCGTGCCGCCGAGATCCACAGCGGCTCCGCGCGCAGCGCCGCCGCCCCGAAACCGTCGGTCGTCTCCAGTATGGTAGTGGAGTCGAGGGGAAGGGCGCCGTTCCGGTGCGCGGCGATGCCGTTGATGTTCCCGTAGGCGCCCGTCCAGATGGAGGCGTGGGCGGCCGGCGTCACGCTGGGAAAGGCGGTTCGAACGCCATCGGCACACGCGCCCCCACGCACGAAGCTCCACAGCGCCGGCGCGGACTCCGAATCGCTGAACGCCGCGAGGTCCTGCTCGCTCAACCCATCGAAGCTCACGAGGATGGCGCGACGCCCGGGAGTCTGCGCCACGGCCAACCCGCCGCCGAGGGCAAGCGCGGCCGCGGTCGCGAGCAACGTGGACGACGCGAGCGACACCGGCTACGCCTTCAACCTCGGAAACTCCGTGATCCGGATGTTCGTGCAGGCGTAGGGGAGGAGCGTCACCGTCTCGACCGGCGCGTCCGACGCGTTGTCGCCCGGCGCCAGCTCGCCCGCCCAGCCGTGATCCAGCTTCCAGTCGGGCATCTTCCGGCCCTGGACCCGCGCCTGCATACCCGCGCCCTCGGGCGAGAACGGCCGCGCGCCGACCGGCCGCTCCGCGAACGTGAGCCCTTGCGCCGGATGCGCCGGGTCCAGGATCAGCCCGTAATTCCAGTCCGACGCCGGCCGCACCTCGAAGTCGCCGTGCGGCAGCTCGCGCTGCGGCGCGTCGGCCCGCACCCGCGTCCAGGTCTCCGTCGGGCTCAGGCTGTAGACCAGCGGGCCCCGCTCCACCGCGATGGCGCCGTTGTAGCGCACGCTGACCACCGGCCGCATGGGGAAGCGGATGGCGACGTGGGTCGGCCCGCGAGCCCAGCGCTGCTGAATCCGGTAGAACGCGCCGGCCCGCATCGGCCGCGGTGCCCCGCCGCCCACCGCGACGGTGGCGCCGTCCGCCCAGCCGGGCACGCGCAGCAGCAACGGGAACGACGCCTCGGATTCCGGCGTGACCGTGACGTCGAGCGTCTCGCGGAACGGGTAGTCGGTGTCGAGCGCGACACTCACCGGCAGGTCGCCCACGCGGAATCGCGCTTCGCTCGGCGCGTACGCGACCGCCGCCAGTCCCTGATCCGGCGTCGCCATCCACAGGTGCGACGTGAGCTTGGGCCAGCCCTGGCTGAAGTTCGACGTGCAGCACCCGTACTCCGGCGCGAGCCCGTAGATGTTCGCGTCCGGGCCGTTGGTGCCCCACATGTGGTCGTCATTGATGGTGCACTGCGCCTGGTTCACCTGCTGGTCGTACTGGTGCGCCCACATGTCGGGCGTGATCGCGGCCGGGAGCGCGTTGAAGGCCACGCGCTCCAGCCGGTCGGCCCAGCTCGCCTCCCCCAGCACGGACGCCACGCTCTCGCACGCGTACAGGTACTCCACCACCGTGCACAGCTCGGTGCCCTGAATGGGATTCACGCCCGCCAGGCACTCGTCCGCCGCGAACATGCCCGTGACCTGGCCGTGGTACCGGTCGAGCACGGCGAGCATGTGCGCCGGCAGCGCGCGATCGGCGGCGCGGCCATCTAACCGCCACGCCAGCGCGCCCGCCTTGAGCGCCATGGCCGTGTTGACGCCGTGCCGGTCCCACACCCAGCGCCCGCGGCGCGGGGTGGGCTCGGTGATCAGCTCGCCGGCGAACAGCGCGGCGTAGTCGGTGCCCTGGGTGCGCAGCGTGCGCGCCAGCTCGAGCAGCCACGGCTCGCCGGTGCGCTCGTACACGTGGTAGATGGGCACCAGCCCCTCGAACCAGCGGTACTTGCCCCAGTCGAACAGCGGCGTGGCCGCCACGCTGGATTGCAGGTCGCGCAGGCTCGACTCCAGTGCACGGAACACGCGCTCGTCGCCCGTGGCGTCGTGGTACTGCGCGAGCATCTTGTCCACCAGAAACACGGCCCACACGTCGTACGGCCGGCTGCCGCTCCACGCCGCCATCGGGCCCCAGCGGCCGTCGGGCCGCTGCGAGCCGAGGATCTGCTCGACGTGCGCCGACACCTTCCGCTTGAGCGCGTCGTCGTCCAGCGTCCAGGCCAGCGCGACGACGCCGTCCATCCAGTACGGCGCGCGCTCCCAGCCCTCGGCGGCGCCGCCGAACCACTTGCTCTGCGCGACGTCGGGCCAGAACTCGTCGAGATGCCCGCTCAACCCATCGGCCTGGAGGCGGAGCTGGCGCTGGAGCCAGCCGCGCGGTTGGATGGCGCCCAGCGGCAGCGGGCGGAACGCGGGCGCGGCGAGGCCGGCGGGTGGGTTGCCGGCGCCCGCGCCGATATCGGTCGTGCTCGCGGCCAGCGCGCCCGGCGGATCGAGGCCCGGCAGGCCCGCGGCCGCCAGCGCGGTGCCCGCGGTGACGCGGCGAATGAACCCGCGGCGGTCGAGCGGCTCCACGTCACTCTCCCTTGTAGATGACGCCGTCCTTCATCACGAACGCGACGTGCTCCACCGCGGTGATGTCGGTCAGCGGGTTGCCCGGCACCGCGATCACGTCGGCAAAGTACCCGGGCTCGAGCCGGCCCACGTCGTTCTGCCAGGTGAGGATGCGCGCGCCGTTGAGATAGTCGGCCTGGAGCACCGCGAGCGGCGTCATCCCGTAGCGCACCATCAGCTCGAATTCCTCCGCCTGCGTCCCGTGGGGGAAGGGCCCCACGTCCGACCCCACCGCCATCGGCACGCCCGCCGCGACCTGGCGCCGGAACTCGTGGATCTTGTAGTCGAGCATCGCGTGCTCGCGGGCCGCCGCCGCCGAGTCGGGCGCGTGGTCCGCGAAGTACTCGAACACCGTGAACGTCGGCACCGCCGGGATGTTCTTCTGCTTCATCAGGTCCATCGTCCCGTCGCTGAGCTGCGTCGCGTGATCGATGGACGCCACGCCGGCGTCCACCGCGAACCGCGCCGCCGGCTCGCCCTGGCAGTGTACGCCCACGTTGGTGTTCAGCCGCGCGGCCTCGGCCACGGCCGCCGTGAGCTCGGCCTCGCTGTACTGGTAGGGCGTGTAGAAATCCCAGAACTCGGGATCGCCCGCCTGCTCGCCGATGCCGAGCTGGGCGCAGATCGGATTGCCCAGGCACGGGGCCGAGCCGCTCGGCACCATCCGGTCGGTCCCCGTCTCGTAGATCTTGACGAACGTGGAGCCGTCCTTGTGCTGCGCGCGGATGGTCTCGATGAGCTGCGCGACGTCGTCGGCGTAGTCGGCGTTGCCCAGCACGTGCTGCGCGGGGTTGAAGCCGATCGCGTCCTCGTGTCCGCCCAGAATGGAAATGGCCATGCCGCTGATCCGCAGCCGCGGCCCGGGAATCAGGCCCGCGTCGATCGCGCGACGCACGGCCGCATCCGCCGGACCCGCCCCCTCCGTGCCCATGTCGCGCTCGGAGGTGAAGCCCGCCATGAGGTCGGCGCGCGCCGCGAGCGTCGCCTCGATCGTCCGCTGCGGCACCGATTCGTCCACCGTCTGCATCCCTTCGGAGGGCGGCGCCGGGTGAAGGAACAGGTGTACGTGCGCGTCGATCAGTCCCGGCATCAGCGTCCGGTCGCCCAGGTCGATCACGCGCGCGCCGGCCGGGTGCGGCACCGAGGTGCCGGCGGCCTGGATGCGGTTGCCCACCACCAGCACCTCGCCGGGGCTGACGATGCGTCCCGGCGTCACCTCGAAGAGGCGCGCCGCGTGGAGCACGATGGGCGGGCTCGGCGAGGAGGCGGTTTGGGCGGATTGCGCTCGGGCCGCACGCGGGGCGGCACCGAGGATCACCAGAGCCGTGGCCAGACGGGCAATGCGCTCCATCGATCCTCCAAGTGGATACCCGGAAGATCTGGGGAATGGCGCGCGAGCGCTACCAGTCCCCCGCGACGCTCGACAAGGTGCAGCCGGCGCCGCTTTGACGCGGCGCCGCCGCTTCATTCCGGCCCCGACCTACATGCCGCCGCGCGGCAGCGCCGAGGGCGGCACCAGGTTGTTGATCCGCATGTAGTTCGCGATCTGGCTGTAGTGATCGGCGAGGTCCGTGACGAAGATGACCATCACGCGGGCCCGCGAGGCGGTGCGGCGCCCGAACAGCGGCACCTCGCCCGGGAGCTGCGCGTCGGTCAGCGTCGCCAGGGCGCGATTGCAGAACTCGAACGACGCCCGCAGCCGCGCCACCAGCGTGTCCTTGGGCCACTCCGCCTTCTGGTCTTCGGGCACCGAGTCCGCCGCGGTTCTGGGGTGCGTCATGCCGCTGACGTTCCCGCAGAACAGGTAGTTCCCCTCCTCCAGGTGCACGGCGATGTGCCCGACGGTCATCTGCACCGGCGTGGGCTTGTAGCCGTACAGCGACGCGGGAATCGAGTCGAACGCCGCGACCAGCCAGGCGGAATAGGTGTTGCTGCTGGCGCGGAACGCATCCGCCACCGGATTGGCGGATGGCTGCATCTGGGCACGCGCGGCCACGGGAAGCAGCGCGATGCCGGCGGTGAGGAGAAGGGCGCGTCTCATTGTGGGACTCTCCGATAGGCGAGTGGGTATGTCAGGAATCTCCGAACCCGGCGGCCGCCCGGTCAAGTCTGCCCGCCGCGGGGCCCTCCCGCCGCGTCACCTAACGCTCGGTCAGGCCCAGGTCCCTGAGCAGCGGACCGATGTCGGGGTCCCGCCCCCGGAACTGCCGGTAGATGGTCGCCATGTCGCCGCTCCCGGCGCGCGCGAGCACCAGGTCCCGCCACCGCTGCCCGTTCGCCCGCGTGAGGCCGCCGTGCGCCTGGAACCACGCGTACGCATCGTCGTCGATCAGCTCGCTCCAGATGTACGCGTAGTAGCCCGCCGCGTAGCCGCTGCTCCAGATGTGCGAGAAGTAGCTGCTGTGATACCGCGGCGGCACCAGCGGCACCAGGACGTTGAACCGGCGCAGCGCCGCGGTCTCGAAGGAGTCCACGTCCGCCGGATGATCGTCCGGACCCAGCGTGTGCCACGCCATGTCGAGCAGCGCGGCCTCGAGATACTCCGTGGTGGCGAAGCCCTCGTTGAACGTCGCGGCGCGGCGGATCTTCGCCACCAGCGCCGCCGGCATGGGCGCGCCGGTCCGGTAGTTCCGCGCGAAATGCGCGAACACCGCCGGGTCCATCGCCCAGTGCTCGTTGAATTGCGAGGGCACCTCGACGAAGTCGCGCGGGAAGTCCTCGAGCCGCGGATACGGCGCGGCGTCCATGAATCCCGCCAGCGCGTGCCCGAACTCGTGGAACATGGTGACGACGTCGTCCCAGGTGATGAGCGCGGGCTGGCCGGCCGCCGGCTTGGTGAAGTTGCAGGTGTTGGTGACGACCGGGCGGGTGCCGAGCAGCGCCGAGCGCGGCATGAACTCGCTGGTCCACGCGCCGCCCTCCTTGTTGTCGCGCTTGAAGTAATCGGCGTAGAACAGGCCCAGCGACGTGTCGCCGTCGAACACCTCGAACACCCGCACGTCGGGCTGGTAGACGGGCAGGTCGTGGCGTTCCCGGAACGTCAGGCCGTAGAGCTGATGCGCCGCGTAGAAGACACCGTTCTGGAGCACGCTGTCCAGGTCCAGGTACGGCTTGATCTGCTCCTCGTCGAGCGCGTACCGCGCCCGCCGCACCTGCTCGGCGTAGTACTGCCAGTCCCACGGCTCCAGCGCGAACCGCCGCGCGCGCGGCTGGCCGTTGATCAGCGCCTGCATGGCGGCCGCCTCCTCGCGCGCCTTCGCCGTCGCCGGCCCCGCGACCCGCCGCATCAGCGCCAGCGCGTTGTCCGGGTTGCGCGCCATCTCGAACTCCAGCGAGTACGCGGCGTAATTCGCGTAGCCCAGCAGCCGCGCCCGCTCGGCCCGAAGCTGCGCGAGCCGGAGGATGATCTGCCGCGTGTCGTTGCTGTCCCCGTGCTCCGCCCGCCGGCTCGACGCCTCGAACAGCCGCTGCCGGAGCGCGCGGTCCTGAAGCTCCGCCTGCCACGGCTGCTGGGTGGTGTTCTGGAGCGGGATCAGCCAGCCGGCCGCGAGGCCGCGGGCTCGCGCGGCGCCCGCCGCCGCGCCCACGTCGCCGGCCGAAAGCCCGGCCAGCTCGGCCGAGTCGTCCACTTCCACCGCGCCCGCCCGGGTCGCCGCCAGCACCCGCTGCTCGTACGCGTTGACCAGCGACGCGATTTCGCCGTTCATCGCCCGCAGCCGGCTCTTGTCGGTATCCGACAGGAGCGCCCCCTCGCGCACGAAGTCCTTGTAGTAGCGCTCGACCACCAGTCGCTGGAGCGAGTCCAGCCCGAGGCTGTCCCGCCGGTCGTACACGCTCTTGATCCGCCGGAACAGGGTGTCGTTCAGGTTGATCGCGTCGCGGTGCGCGGCGAGCCGGGGCGCCATGTCGGTCTGGATCTGCTGGAGCGTGTCGTTGGTGTTGCTCGACGTCAGGCCGTCGAACACCATCTCCACGCGGCTCAACAGCTGTCCCGAGCGCTCGAGCGGCAGAATGGTATTGGCGAAGGTCGGCGCCGCGGTGTCGTGCACCACGGCTTCCACTTCGGCAAGCTCGAGGCGCATCCCCTCCTCGATCGCCGGCGCGAAGTCGTCGTTGTGGATCCGTGTGAAGTCGGGCGCCTGATAGAGCAGCGGACTCGGCCGCGCGAACGGATTGGACGCGGGCAGCTGCGCGAGAGCGACGGCCGCCGGCGCAAGCAGCGCGAGGGCGGCGAGCCGCACGGCACGACGGGTCGTGGTCATGCCCCAAAGCTCCGCGCCGCGGCGCGGCGCCGCAACCCGCCGGCGCCGGCACACCTTACGCCAGCTTCGCCATGACCTGCCACCACCGTGGGTCCCAGCTCCCCTTGGCTCCCGCGGTGGTGCTCGGGCACACGAACAGCTTCGTCGTGCCGATGGAGTTGGGCAGCAGGCCGAAGGCCACCGTCGGCATCTGGAAGTAGTCCTTCGCCACCTGCTTGCCGTTGAACACCAGCATACCGGGCGCATACTGTCGGATTTTCCGCCGCAGCTCCTTGCCGCCCTCGAACCGGACCCCGCGGTCGGCGCCCGACGGGTCTATTTCGGCCA
>Ga0335085_10002702_pt1 | contig 32449 bp, 27 predicted proteins | sample Lox_Sample_45_FD_206712 | JGI IMG/M metagenome (GOLD analysis project Ga0335085, IMG submission 206712) | Soil microbial communities from Loxahatchee National Wildlife Refuge, Florida, United States - Lox_Sample_4.5 | ecosystem: Environmental > Terrestrial > Soil > Wetlands | place: USA... | reverse complement strand
ACTTGGAAGAGTCCCGGCTAACTGAGATCTACACCGTGCGGGATCTCATTGATGCAGTGCTGCAGAGCGCTGCCAGCGGCGGCGGTGCTCCCGGAGGGCGGGTACCATTCGCCGGATGGAAGGCGATTCTTGCCGAAGATCCCACCGATCCTGAGGTTCTCGCGCTAGCACAGCCCACTCAGTTCAAGACCAAGTTCTGGTACTTGGTATCGCGGTTGGTACAGGTGATCTCCCTTGACGTCTTTGACTTGAAAGTCAGCGGGATCGAAAAGCTGCCCAAGAGCGGACCGTTTCTCATCTCCTCGAACCATCAGAGTTATCTCGATCCGCTGATCATGACGAGTGTATTGCCCGCCGAAGTTTGCATGCGCGCCTTTGCCGTCGGCACCAGCGAAATTTTCGGCGAGGGCTTTATGCGCCGCATGGCCCGATCCCTGCGAGTAGTTGTGGTCGACCCCGATGCGAACCTGGTGCCCGCAATGCGTGCCGGGGCATTTGGCCTGCGGCAAGGAATGGCGCTGATTCTCTACCCTGAGGGAGAGCGGTCGATCGACGGGACGCCGCGAACTTTCAAGAAAGGCGCTGCGATCCTGTCGATCCACATGCAGGTACCGATTGTGCCAGTAGCAATCGAAGGCTTCTACGATGCGTGGCCGCGGAACAAGCGCTTCCAGGGATTCAAACCGCTGAAGATTCAATTCGGAGACCCGATCCTGCCCCCGCCGGAGTCAGAGGCATCAGAGCAGGCCTATGACAAGCTGACCTCCGAATTGAAGGCTCGGATCGTTGAGATGTGGCAGGGACTGCGCCCAGGCAAGTAGTCTCTAGACGCTCGCTGCTGTGGCTGCGTCTCCTCCAAAGACTTTGCTGAAGCCTCCGACCACCATGGAATCGTAGTGGTTCGCGGCACGCTTGATCACTTCCTGCCCGGCTTGCGACGGCGACAACTTCGTACCCCTAAGACCTGTTGTCAAAGCGTCGTACTCTTCCGCCAGCACAAGAACCTGCACTTCGAGGGAGGCGTCTTCGGGCCTTCCGCCGGATTGCCTCATTTGCCGCTGCGACAGGAAGATCGGGATTGCGCGCCGCAGTGAACCGCCCAATGCCCCCGCCTTCGAAGTAAACTTGCCCTGGCTTCCTTTTCCCTTTCGCAATTCTTCTTCTGAAACCTGCGCCGCCTTAATCAACACCTCATTCGTGATGCCCAGATCCTTCATATTGAAGAGAAGCGCCGCAGTCCGGATGTCTTCGACGCTCCCGCCATCGAGACCGACTGCCTCCGCGATCTTGGTGGCGCACATCGAAATCCGATAGGCGTGTGTATCGCTGTACTTCTGGTTGGCCAGGAAATTCTGCAGGATCACCAGCATCCCGTCATAGCCCTCTTGCATTTCACGGAGGCTCTTTTGATTGTGCTCGTAAAGCGTGCCCGTAGCGTACCCGGCCACCATCAGGATTCCGCCCCAAACGATCAGGTCAAACCAGAGCCCGAATGGGATCTCCACCCGGCGCGTGAACATGCCCGGATTCAAAAAGACCAGAAGCACCACAAGGATGATGCTTGCGACCGCCGTGAGCGTGGCATGCCGCCGCCCAAAGTGATAGGCGGAATACAGAGTTGGCAGGAAATAAAAGACCAGAGCCATCCGCTGCGACGCGACCACGAAATTCAGCAGCGCAGCAATCAACACCAGGAACAGCAACAGCCAGAGTTCCGGATTAATCTTTCTCACAGTGCCTCCCGGGGGTAAGAGGTACCGATTCCTGAAGCAAACGCTGGCTTCAGGCCCAAACTTGCCCGTTCTAATATTTTCCCGGAGTGCAACAAGGGCCCAAAGTTACGGAGGTAACTGTGAGGTACCAGTCCTATTTTGCCCGCGGATGTGTCTGATCGTAGACCTGCAACACGTGTTTCATGGAGAGTTGGGTGTATCGCTGCGTTGTCGCCAGGCGCTCGTGCCCTAACAGTTCCTGAATCGCGCGCAGGTCCGCACCTTCCTCCAGCATGTGGGTGCCGAATGCGTGGCGCAAGGTGTGCGGATGGACGTCCGGGGAGAGACCCTTTGCTACGGCAATCTCTTTGATGATCCGGCCAACACTGCGGGTGGTGAGCCTTCCGCCACGCTGATTAACAAGCAGCGCACTCGAGTTCTTGCCCGCATCGCCAAGCACCGCCTGACGCGCTGGAAGATAAGCAACGAGGGCAGCTTTTGCAGAGTCCCCGAAAGGAACGTAACGCTCTTTCTTCCCTTTTCCACGAATCAGGATCGCTTCCGCGCTCAGACGGATATCGTCGAGGTCAATGCCGGTTAATTCGGAATTACGAATTCCGCACCCGTAGAGCAGTTCCAGCATGAGCCGATCCCGCTCGGGAAAGGACGCCGTCTCCGGCATTGGTCCATCGAGAACGGTGTTCATTTCCTCGATGGTCGGCACGCGTGGCAGTTTCTTCGGCAGCCTTGGCGTAGAGACTAACTTGGCCGGATTCTGGTCAACCACTCCTTCCTGCGCCAGCCAGCGATAGAGAGAACGCACTGCAGCCAAAGAACGCGCCACAGATGTCTTACCCAATCCCTTTTCGAAGAGCTGCGACAGGAATCCCCGAATCGTGACGTGGTCGATCTGCCTCCATCCGCGCGATCCGGCATAAGCTGCAAAGTTCGCAAGATCGCCCGTGTAAGCCTTGATCGTGTGAGCAGAGGCGTTCTTCTCGCGCAAATGACAGAGGAAGTCGTGGACTGCGTGACCGACTATTGTGCTGGGTTTAGCTTTCATGCTCAATTCATGGCTGATTGATGATGGCTGGCTAAGACCCGACCAGCTTGGTGCCGTCCAATTAGTAATCAACAATCATCGATGCGTTTTCCTCGCTCTCGGATGGTGCTTCTGATACACACTCCGCAACCGATCCAACGCCAGATGTGTATATACCTGCGTCGTCGAGATGTCGGCGTGCCCCAGAATGGTCTGCACGGTGCGCAAGTCGGCTCCGTTCTCCACCATGTGCGTGGCGCAGGAGTGGCGCAGCATGTGCGGCGACGCATGCCTTCCGGATGCTGCCGAGGCCGCTCCGACCACCTGCCAGATGCGCTGGCGGGTCAGCCTGTGGCCGCCGCGAGCGATGAACAAATAGGGAGTCGTCGCTGGCATCGCGATGGCTCCGTTCTTCCCCACCCGGTGCGCCAGGATGGGACGCCCCTCGGTAAGATACTTCGAGAGCGAGTCCTGCGCCGGCTTTCCCAGAGGAACAATGCGCTCCTTGTCGCCTTTGCCGCGCACGAGCATGTAGCCGGCATCCAATTTCAAGTCTTCCAGAGTTGCGGTTGCCAACTCCGAAACACGGAGCGCTCCCGCATACAACAACTCCAGCATGGCACCATCGCGGGACGCCAGCGCCACTGCATCCTCCCTGTCCAACCTGGCAGCGCCATGAGGTGCGGCCAGCGTCGCCTCGACTTCATCCCGCGCAAGTGACTTGGGCAACACTTTCCACTGCCGCGGAGATTCAATATTCAAGGTGGGATCATGTTCAATTTTCTTGTCGAGCAGTAGATAGCGATACAGGTGTCGCAGAGCCGAGAGCTTCCGTCCCACACTGCGTCCATCCACTCGATTGGAAAAGAGCTGCTGGAGAAATTCCCTCACATCACTCCGCCGCGCATTGAGCAATAGGCGCTTGCGTTTCTCTAGAAACCCAGAAAACTGAGCGATATCGGTCGTATACGCGTCGATCGAAAGCCGCGCCAGCCCTTTCTCGATGCGCAAGTAGTCGAGAAAGCCGACAAGCAGGAGCGCATTCGCATCCGAGGCCATGAGAGGAGATATCCAGTATGCGTGTTATCGGACGCTGAGAGAAGTAATGAACAGGGTGCAGTTCAAGTGCCTTCGCGCCCGCTCACTTCTCGAAGTAATTCCACCGCATACAGAGCGCCCTGCGGCGTCTCTTCGTGCTTGAAGTAAGCAAAAACATCGCGCCCCTCCGCGATATGTTCGCCGATACGACCGACCATCGCCTGCCTTTCTTCACCCGTATAGGTCGGCTTGCGAAATCGGTAATACGCGAACGGCGCTGTCACAACGTCAGGGGTAGTCCTGGTCTCGGTTTCTGCCACGCACAGACCCACCCTGCAGGACTTCAAAAGATCCCACGTCACCTCGCTGAACCAGGATTCGTGGCGAAATTCGAAGGCGGCGGGCACGGTTCGCGGCAGAATGTTCAGAAAATCCTTCAGCAAGGCCATATCTGCCTTGAGATTTGGGGGAAGTTGAAACAAGACGGGGCCAAGCTTGCCCGCGGCTGCCAGGGGTTCGATCGTGGCCAGAAAGCGCGGAACGAAATCTTCAGTTCCTTTCAGACGCTTGATGTGCGTGATGACCTGGTGTGCTTTGATGCCAAAGCGAAACTGCGCCGGCGATTCCTGCAGCCAGTTTTGGATCGTCGTCTCCTTCACCAACTGCCGAAAAGTGAAGTTCACTTCTACAGTATTCAGTTTGGTCGCGTAATAGCCGAGAAACTTCTTTTGCGCCAGCTTCTCAGGGTAGAACTTCGGCTTCCAGCTTGGATAGGCCCATCCGGAAGTGCCCGCGAAAAGCTGCGCCATGGTGGTGTGTCGTCAGATCCAACTGAAAATCGACGGGATTATACCTTGCCTCCCTTTTTCCTCGTGCTGCGCTTTCTTGGGTCTGGCTTGTGTGCGGCCTTGCGTGGCACATGGGTCTCGTCGGCTTGTGCCGCGATCTCAATGACTTCAGGCTCTTGAACCGCCGTTGCAGTAGTCTTTGGATCCGGCAGTTTCTGTTTCAGTTCAAGCACAGGCTCAAACAGGTCTCCCAGTTTCTCAAAGCGTGCCACGACCTGACCGGCTTCAAACACCAGCAACCCGGCATCTTTTTTCTTCAGAGTACGTTCCACCTCGTCCCATGTCACCGGAGTGGACGCCGTGGGGCGCTCTCGTGCCCGCAGGGAGTACACAGAAATCGTGGTTTTATGCTCATCGTTCTGGCTCCAGTCGACGAACACCTTCCCGGTCCGGAGATTCTTCTTCATCTCCGACAACACCAGGTCGGGATGATCCTGCTCCAGCAACTGAGCCAGGGCGTGCGAAAAGAGCTTGGTTGCGTCAAACGTGGTTGGAGTGTTCAAAGGAACGTAGATCTGCAGTCCTTTCGATCCGGAAGTCTTCGGAAAGCTCTTCAGCCCAAGGTGTTCAAAGATATCCCGCAGCCACAGCCCGACCTGACAGCACTGCACAATGTTCGCAGGAGGCCCCGGATCGAGGTCGAACACCATCTCCGTAGGACGCTCGATGTCCGTAGCGAGAGCCAGTGAAGGATGCAACTCAAGAGCAGCGAGGTTCGCTAGCCAGATCAACGTCGCCATGTCGTCGGCCAGCACGTAGTGAATCGTCCGTCGGTTCCTCCCACTCCAGACCGGCGCCGTCTTCACCCAGTCCGGCTTGTGCATGGGAGCGTTCTTCTCGAAGAAGGGCTCGCCATCGACTCCATCGGGATAGCGTTTCCGGGTGAGCGCTCGGCCGTGCAGATGCGGCAGCAGAGCAGGCGCGATCCGCGCGTAATAGTCGATCACATCTTTCTTGGTGAATCCGGCCGAGGGATAAAGAACCTTCTCCAGGTTCGAAAGCTTGAGGTTTTGGCCCTGAATTTCGATGATGGAATCGGTCACGTGCGCTCCGCCCCGCCATTGTGCCTGAAAGCCCGGTGACTGCAAAATACAGGGTTGTTTCGAGCTGGCCTTCCTTCGTGAACCTTCGTGACCGTAGTGGTGAAAGTTTTTGGCTGGCTGTCCATCCTATCAAGTTTGACAAGCCCCCATCCGCCCACGTACTTTCAAACTTCTGCCCTGCTGGCCCGTCCAACACTTATGTTTTCAGCAGAGATATCCGCCCAACCATCGGAGGCCCGATGAAGCACCGCATCGTGAAACTGGCTTTAATACTGACCATTCTCCCGGCCATCGCTGCCGCCCAGGACATGGCATCTTTCGAGAAGCGCGTTACGGTCAAGAAACTGGGGAACGGTTTGACGGTGATCATCTGTGAGCGCCCGGAAGCGCCGGTCTTCTCCTTCTTCACTCTGGTCAACGCCGGCTCCGTCCAGGACCCTCTTCTCGGCACAGGTCTCGCCCACATGTTCGAGCACATGGCGTTCAAGGGCACCGACAAAATCGGCACCAGGAACTATGCCGCCGAAAAACTCGCACTGCAAAAAGTTGAGACGACTTACTCCGCCTACTTGGCCGAACGCGACAAAACCGTCGGCCAGGACCCAGCCAAGCTGAAGGAACTGGAGAAGTCGTGGCAGGACGCCATTACTGCGGCAAACCAGTACGTGGAACCGAACGAATTCGGCAAGATCATCGAAGAAAATGGCGGCGAAGATATGAACGCCAACACCAGCTTCGATGAAACCGCCTATCACTACTCCTTGCCCGGAAACCGCCTCGAACTCTGGGCCTACCTCGAGTCGGAGCGCTTTCTCCATCCCGTGATGCGAGAGTTTTACAAAGAGCGCGACGTCGTCAAAGAAGAGCGGCGCATGCGCACCGACAGCAGTCCCTTTGGCCGCTTGATCGAGCAATTTACTTCTGCAGCTTTCACGGCGCATCCCTACCATCGACCAACCGTGGGCTGGATGTCGGACCTGAACCATTTCTCCGCAACCGACGCCCAGACGTTTTACGACAAGTACTACGTTCCCTCGAACATGGTCATAGCGATCGTCGGTGATATTACGCCAGCGCAGGCACTCCCGATCATGGAGAAGTACTTCGGACGACTCCCCACACGTCCGCATCCGGACGAGGCGACTACCACAGAGCCTCCGCAGAATTCGGAGCGCCGAGTTGTCCTGACAGAAACGTCGCAGCCCATCTACCTTGAGGGCTACCACCGTCCCGACTACCGCAGCAAGGACGATGCGGTCTTCGACGCGATTTCCGATCTGCTCTCCGAGGGGCGCACCTCGCGCCTTTATCGCGCGCTGGTGCGCGACAAGAAGATCGCGTCTTTCTCCGAAGGATTCACTGGATATCCCGGCGTCAAATATCCACACCTGTTCGCCTTTCTCGCGGTCCCCCTGCCCGGCCACAAGCCGCAAGAGATTGGAGATGCGATCCACGTGGAAATTGACAAGCTGAAGAAAGAAGACATCAGCGACGACGAACTGAAGATGATCAAGACCCGCAGCAAGGCAAATCTGATTCGTGGCCTGAATAGTAATGAGGGACTGGCTTCGCAGCTGGCAACGTATGAAACTCTTTACGGTGACTGGCATGAGTTATTCCGGTCTGTCGACCGGATTGATCAAGTTTCGAAGGCCGACATTCGCCGCATCGCGAATGAAGTATTCGTCCAAACGAACCGCACGGTGGGGATGATCGAGAATTCGGGACGGGGCGGTGGCTCTCCGGGAAGCGACCAAGGCAGCGGTTCTGACGGCCAGGGAGGTGCGCAATGAAGCGACTTCTCTTAGCCCCGCCAGTTTTGATTCTTGGCTTGAGTATCAGTTGCACCGCGAAGCACCCCGCGACGGCGAATCCGCCAGCGGCACCTGCAATCTCAGCAAACGCAGATTGGAAACAAGTTCCTGTTCCTCCATTGCGAGACTTCAAACCGCAGCAGCCCAAGCGCATCGAGCTTTCGAATGGCATGGTCATTTTCCTGCAGGAGGATCACGAGTTGCCGTTGATCGACGGCACCGCTCGCATTCGCGGCGGTTCGGTGAACGAACCGGCAAATAAGACCGGCCTTGTGGATATCTTCAGCGAGGTGTGGCGCACCGGCGGCACGAAATCGCAGACCGGAGATCAACTCGACGATTTCCTCGAGGTTCGCGCCGCCAAGGTTGAAACCGGACCGGGGCCCGATTCCACCAGCATCAGCTTCTCTTGCCTGAAGGGCGATCTCGATGACGTGTTCAAAGTCTTCGCCGACGTTCTGCAAAACCCGGAATTTCGCGACGAGAAGATCGACATTGCAAAAAAAGGAGAGGAAGACAATATCTCCCGGCGCAATGATGATGCCAGCAACATTTCACACCGCGAGGCCGCCAAGCTTGCCTATGGAGCTGACAATCCATACGCCCGTGTGCCGGAATACGCCACTGTCGCAGCGATCACGCGCCAGGATCTCGTCGACTGGCACGGCAAGTACATTCATCCCAACAACATCATCCTCGGCATCAGCGGAGACTTCGATTCTTCCGCGATGGAAGCCCGGCTGCGCGCCGCTTTCGAATCCTGGCCCAAGGGACAATCCTTCCCGCCATTTCCCAAGGCGGAATTGCAATATGCTCCTGCAAAGCCAGGCTACTATCTCGTTCCTAAAGAGGACGTGAATCAGAGCAACATCCGCATGGTAGCGCTGGGCACAACCCGCGACAATCCTGACTATTACGCCCTCAGTGTTTTCAACGAGGCCTTTGGCGGAGGATTCTCCTCGCGCTTGTTCAACGATATCCGCACCAAGCGCGGGCTCGCCTACGGCGTCGGAGGTGGCGTGGGCACAAACTTTGGCCATCCCGGCATGCTTCAGATCGCCATGGGTACAAAGAGCCAGAGCACGGTTGACGCTATCAAGGCCATTGACGAAGACATCGACAACCTCTCCAAAGAACCGTTCACCGAAGCCGATGTGAAGCGCGCCAAGGACGACATCCTGAGCGCGTTCGTCTTCCGTCTCGATTCTCCCGACAAGATTCTGGGCGAGCGTATGGTGTACGAGTACTACGGATATCCTCCCGACTGGCTCGACAAGTATCAGGCGGAAATCAAGAAGGTCACCGCCGCCGACGTGAATCGCGTTGCAGCGAAGTACATGCACAAGGATCAACTCGCGATTCTGGTCGTGGGTAATACCAAGGAGTTCGACAAGCCGCTTTCCTCGCTCGGCGCGGTGAAGGAAGTTGACATTACGATTCCTCCGCCTGCCGGAGCGAAGCAGGAGCAAGCAGAAAAACCGACTGCATCGAATGCCGAAGGCAAGGAACTCGCTTCGAAAGTCATTGCCGCGATGGGCGGCGAGGCCAAATTTGCCAGCATCAAGGCAATTCAGGCTGAGTTCACTTTGACTCGCAATACTCCACAGGGCGATGTCGCGATGCAGATGCACACCACCATCGTCTACCCCGACCGGCTTCACGCTGAGCTGCAAACACCACAGGGACCGATGACCATCGTCGCGACGCCTGACGTCGGATTCTTCTCCATGGCGGGCATGGGCACTCGTCCGATGCCTGCGGCGCAGAGGAACGAGACCCTCGAGCAGATCAAGCGCGATCCGATTTTCATCGCCGCTCACTGGAAAGATCCCGATGTATTTTTTCAGGCGGGCGGAACCGAAAAAGTCGGTGACATCGAGTCGCGCATCGTCGACGTCAATGCAGCAGGCGCAGCCATTCGCTGGTTTGTGAACCCCGCCGACGGACACATCTTGAAGGAGACCTACCTTACTCTTGGGCCCCAAGGCCCAGTACAGGGCGAGACCACCATGGAGAATTGGAAAACCGTGGGCGGCCTCACTCTTCCCCTGCGGAGAAAGAACAAGCAAAACGGCGAGGCAACCGGTTCGTCGGAATACACGAAGATCGACATCAATCCGGCGGTCGATCCGAAGGTGTTCGAGAAGCCCGCGGACAAGACGCCAGCACAGTAGTTGAGAGGAGTGACCGATGAAACGGTTCGTCGTATTCTGGGCCTTTCTCTGCTCGGCCGCGCACTCCACTGCTCAGGTCACCACTTCGCAATACGACAATGCCCGCACAGGAGCCACGATCAGCGAGAAGATCCTGACGCCGCAAAACGTAAATGCCCGACAATTCGGCAAGATCGGAGCTTTTAAAGTCGACGGGCCAGTCTATGCGCAACCGCTGTTTTTGCCGGGCGTCCAGTTTCCCGGCAAGGGCATGCACGATGTTCTCTACGTCGCGACCGAGCATGACAGCGTCTATGCCTTCGATGCGTATCGCCCCAACGATCCCCCGCTCTGGCAGGTGAGTTTTCTCGACAAGTCACGCGGCGTCGTCGTTCCGTCGGAAGATGACGTGCAGTGCCCGTTCCTGCGCCCAGAAGTCGGAATCACCTCGACGCCGGTCATCGATCTGAAGACGGGTACGCTGTACGTACTTGCTCGCACCAAGATCCGCCACTCGGTTGGCCCGGACGAATACTTCCAGCACCTGCACGCGCTAGCCATAACAACCGGCGTCGAAAAGTTCGGCGGCCCAAAGCTGATCAGCGCCGCCGTTCCGGGGAAAGGCGCCGGTGCGAAGAATGGCCAAGTTGCTTTCGATCCTTGGAAGGAAAATCCTCGCGCTGCTCTGACTCTTTCCAGCAACACGGTCTACATGGTTTGGGCCTCTTCCTGCGATGTGGATCCCTATCACGGTTGGGTAATGGCCTACGACGCAGAATCGCTTCAGCAAAAGGCGGTGCTCAACGTCAATCCCGACGGTACGGAGGCAGGAATCTGGCTCAGTGACACCGGCCCTGCCGTCGACTCCGAGGGCAATCTCTACGTACCCACCGGCAATGGCACATTCGATGCAGGCTCAGGTGGGCGCGACTACGGCGACTCCGTGCTCAAACTCGACGGATCATCCCTCGCGATCCTCGATTACTTCACGCCGCGCGAGCAGGAGCGTCGCAAGAATTGTTGCGGTATTGGCGAGTGTTGTCAGCTGTCACGGATGACAGTTTGGAGGCACGCCCTTCGACTGTTGCTGATCCCACTTCTGACAAGAGAGGCCAGAAGTGAGGCACCCACTTTTACCAACCCACTTTCATTCACCGACGTTCATTAATCGGGACTGTGATGGGCGCTTGCAAAAGGCCGCCGACGATACATTGCGACGTCATAGGGCTTTGACGGCGTCGGATCTACCGAAGTATCCATCAGAGCATTAGCACTAAGCGCGATGGCAATCCCACCAACGACTCCTGCAATTATGATCGAAAATTTCAATGCCTTGCCTCGCATCGCCCACCCTATCCTAAATGATAACTGAGAAATCAGACTGGAAAGAGAGAAAGGGAGAGAGGTCGGTAAAAGGCGTTTTGTTTTCAATGACTACACCTGCATCACACCATCAATCCACACCACCACCATAGGTCACACCCCGCCCACATCGCTCCAATTATCACCATCCTGTTTATCAATTAATTAACAGCAATGTGTCGTTTCATCATCTCTATCTCCTATCCCCGTCCCATCTTGACTGCTCGTTTCCGGGCCGTTATTATAGGCGAACAAACGGCGAATACATGGCCAGCCTCCCGTTGCTCCCCCTTCCTAAAAAGCCACGCCTTGTAGGAATCGCTCGACTTGCTTCCGAGGGCGAGTCGATCCGCGAAGGTCACAATGTTGAATACTTCAGCCTTGTCGCCAAGTCTTTGCTCAACCGCTGCGTGAGCAAGCGGCAGATGCCCTTTCAGTGGACGATCAACCCCTACCGCGGTTGCGAGTTCGGATGCAAATATTGCTATGCACGTTATACCCACGAGTTCATGGAGATGCGCGATGGCATGGAGTTTGAGCAGAAGATTTATGTAAAGCAGCACGCCGCAGGATTGTTGCGCCAGGAACTTCGGCGAGTGAAACCGGACGAGTCCATCGCCCTGGGCACGGCTACCGACCCTTATCAACCGGCAGAGCGTCGCTATGAAGTCACGCGTGGAATCCTCGAAGAATTTGCCCGGCACCGCGGTTTTGCGCTTGGCATCGTGACCAAATCGAATCTGGCGGTTCGCGATCTCGATCTTTTGCGCGAAGTCGCGAAATCCAACCGGCTCTCGATTCACATCACGGTAACAACCCTAGATGTGGATCTGGCGCGAATTCTCGAGCCCCGCGCGCCGCGTCCGGACTTGCGCCTCGATGCGGTTCGTGAACTCGCGAAGGCTGGGCTGCGAGTGGGAATCAGCTGCTCCCCGGTGGTTCCCGGCATCACCGATTCACCTTCAGATCTCGAAGCACTCATCCGCGCTGCTGCCGAAGCAGGCGCCGACTACGTCTTCGCGAATCCGCTGTTTCTGAAACCGTGCTCGGCGGCGGTGTTCCTTCCCTTTCTTGAGCAGAACTTTCCGCATCTGGTGGAAAATTACCGTCAGCGTTATCAGGATCGCGCCTTTCTGCCACCAGCCTACGCCAAGCGGCTCTCGCAGCTGATCGCCCGGCTCCGCGAGAAACATAAGCTCACCCGCAGGCATCGTGCAGAGCGTCCGGCGTTTGCGACCAAATGGCCAGTGATGGATTTTGATCAACAAATGAACCTGTTCAACTCGGAGTAGTGCGGAGATGACTGAATTTCACACCTGCTCAATTCCCTAATTACTCAATCTTCCCGCCGCAGTTCTTCTATAATTCTAGTGACCCCATGGCTACGGCCTCCCAACCCAGCGGCCAGGCGCCGGCGCAGCCTGCCACCTTCGGCATGCACCTGAGAAACTTCTGGCAGCGTGTGACGGAAGGACTCGCGATCAGCCAACTGTGGTCGCAATTCGAATCCGAGGCCCGCGCCAGCTATCGGCTTTATTCCAAAGATGTCGCCGCCAAGACTCCAGAAGGCCTGACTCCCCGTGGCCACCATCTGCATGTCATCAAGGAATTTTTCTGGGCCGTGTTCGAGAAGCTCTCGCCGGCACGGCGTGTTTTGCTCCTTGTGGCGCTGGTGCTACTCCTCATTCCACGCGCCGCGATGCAGATCAATGGGCAGGGCAACCAGTTCTACGTTGGTGAATTCGATTTCCACTTCTGGGGCGGTCTGCTGCTCCTTCTTCTGTTGATCCTAGAAATCGCAGACCGCGTCGTCATGAAGCGCGATCTGCAGATTGCCAAGGAGATTCAAAGCTGGTTGCTTCCCGGCGCGCCGCCGCAGATTCCGGGGCTCTCTGTGGCATACGCCACCCGGCCCGCGAACACCGTAGCCGGCGATTACTACGACGTCTTCCCGCGGCCCGGTAAGACGAATGAAGAAAATCGTGTCGTGTTCGCGATCGCCGATGTTGCCGGCAAGAGCATTCCCGCCGCCATGCTGATGGCAACCTTCCAGGCAAGTCTCAAAACGCTGTCAACAGCTCAGGTGCCGCTGGCTGAACTCGCCTCGAACATGAACCGCTACGCCTGTTCCAACAGTCAGGGAGGTCTGCGCTTCACAACAGCGATCCTCGCCGAATACGACGCGGCGAACCGCAGCTTTCATTACATCAACGCGGGCCACAATAATCCCATTCTTCGCCGGGCCGATGGACGCATTGAGCGCCTCGATGTCGGCGGTCTTCCCTTTGGCATCATGCCCGAGGTCAAGTATGACACTGCGACCGTAACCCTCGCGCCGGGAGACTGGCTGGTCATCTTCACCGATGGCCTGGTGGAAGCCATCAACGCACGCGATGAAGAATACGGCGAGATGCGCCTGCTGAGTGCGATTGAAGCTGGGAAGTCGTCCGAACCGAATGAAATGTTGAGGCGCCTGATGTCGGAACTGGACTTTTTCGTCGGCAACACGCCCCAGCACGACGACGTGACCTGCCTGCTGTTGAAGTCGGAATAAGCTATCCTCTCTGCAACATGTCAACGATCGGTGATCGCAACTTCGGCATCAAGATTGAAATCGTTTGGTTTGATCAGGATGTGGTTGAGTATCGGTTTTCGTGTTCCAACGGACCATTTTCTGGATCCGCAGAAATCTATCTGAGTCACGATGACTTATCCAAAATGGCAGCGAGCCTCGAAGGCTTCCCGAGCTGTCCAAGCGACGTCCGGAACTTGGAATTGGGAACCTTCAATCCGAAGCACGCAGATGGGGGTGTACGTCTGCGCTGTTATTGCAAGGATTCGGTAGGCCATGCAGTGATGGAGGTCAAACTGAGGGGAGATGCTTGTCAAGCGCTGGGAGAACCTGAGTCGGTTGCCCTGCTATTTCCCATCGAAGCTGCGGCGATCGATTCTTTCCCTAAACAGGTTCGTTCGATCGATACCGAGCAAATCGGCGCAACTGCCATTCTCGCAATGACGAACTAGGGTGTCGATCAATGCACTCGCATGTTAATTTCAGCGCTGTCACTGCTCCTTCTCACTCTCATCCGCAATGCCAATCTTCGACAACCGATACCGCAGCGCATTCCGCGACAATCCCAACAACCGCGCCGCCTGGCTCTTATTCCCGTTCGCGCGCCGCAACGCCTCCTGCACCATCTCATCTTCATATTGCTCAAGAGTCAATCCCTCGGGAAGAAAGCCCGAAGTCCCATTCACAATCTTCGAGGGCCGCACATCAATGTGAATGTCCTCCGCCGATAACTGCGGCCCTTTCGACAACGCGCATGCGCGCTCCACAATGTTCTGCAATTCGCGCACATTTCCCGGCCAATAGTAGTTCACGAGAAGCTGCATCGCTTGCGGCGTAATGCCTTCAATCACCTTGCCTGACTCTCCTGCAAATCGTGCGACGAAAAGATCCACCAGATCGGGGATGTCTTCCTTTCGTTCGCGCAGGGGCGCAATGTCGATCGGCACCACGTTCAATCGGTAATAGAGATCTTCGCGAAACGTACCCTGTTCCAGCGCCTCGCGCAGATCCTTATTCGTAGCCGCAACCAAGCGAACGTCGACTTTGACCGTCTTCGTCCCACCTAATCGCTCAAACTCACGCTCCTGCAGCACCCGAAGCAACTTCACCTGCGTTGCCGGAGGAACGTCTCCGATCTCGTCAAGGAAGAGCGTCCCTTTGTCCGCCAACTCAAACTTTCCTGGCTTACTCGCCACAGCTCCGGTGAAGGCTCCCTTCTCGAAACCGAAGAGTTCGCTCTCCAGCAGATTCTCGGGGATCGCCGTGCTGTTGATTTTCAAGAACGGCCCAGAGGCTCGGCGCGATTTTTCATGAATGGCGCGTGCGATCAGGTCCTTTCCAACGCCACTCTCGCCACCCAGCAGAACAGTCGCATTGGTCGGCGCAACCCGTTCCACCGTGGACAAAACTTCCTGCATCTTCGGGCTGCGCGCCACCACATTGGGATGTGAAAAGCGTTTGCCCAGCGCCTCGCGCAGCGTACGGTTCTCCTCCCGCAGATTGCGTACGTCCAGTTCCTTATGAACCACCATCCGCATCTCGGCGAGTGAGAAGGGTTTCAATACGTAGTCGCTGGCCCCGGCTTTCATCGCATCAACCGCGGTCTCCACGCTCCCAAAGGCGGTCATTACAACAACCGGAAGTGCCGCATTCTGCCGCTTGACGGCCTGGAGGAATTCGAGCCCATTCATCCCCGGAAGTTTCAAATCTGTGACCACAAGGTCCACGGAATTATCGCGCAGCAATTTGAGACCGGTCTCGGCATCTTCTGAGGAGAGCGTACGGAAACCGTCGTCTCCGAGATTCAGCTCGAGCAACCGGCGCATCTTGGCTTCGTCTTCCACGATCAGTATGACGGGCATCAGTGTTCGATCCTCTACTTCCTGTTCCTCATGAGATCACAAGATGGGACTTGTCCGCTGCAACAGCGGCCTCTTTCGCGGCAGGCAGGAATATCACAAAGCACGCACCTTTCTCCGTACCGTCGGCCCTCGCGGCGTGATCCGAATTCTCGATGCGAATCGATCCGTGATGTCCGTCAATTATCTTCGAGACGATCGACAGACCTAGTCCCACTCCACTTTTCTTGGTCGTCACGAAAGGATTGAATATCTGCTCACGCAATTCTGCCGGAATCCCCGGCCCCGAATCCGCAATGCGGATTTCGACTCCATCGGAGGGCCCGCTGTTGCGCGTAGCGCGGTTCGCCCGTTGCGCCGTCACGCGCAACTGTCCGAGCTCATTTTCCGCCATCGCATCATAGGCATTCTGGATGATATTCAACAACGCTTGCTCGACCAGACCCTGATCCACTGTGATTTGGGGCAAGTTCGGCTGGTAGTCCTTTTCAACTCTCACCGGAGTGCCTTTCCACACTTGCGCAACGTCATTCAAGGCACGGTCAAGAATGACCGAAACGTCGCTCGGCATGAGGTCGGCATGTAAGGGCCGCGCGAAATCAAGGAAGCGTGTAACCAGCGCGCTGAGGCGGTTGGTCTCGCTTGAAATGTAGCCCGCCAGCTCCGTCGCCAGTGGATTAGTATTGGCAAGCTTCTGCGTCAGCATCTCTGCGGATCCCTTGATTACGCCCAGCGGGTTACGAATCTCATGCGCCAGGCCTGCCGAGAGCTGGCCAAGGGCCGCCAGACGCTCCGATCGCCGCGCTTCAGCCTGTGCTTGTTCCAGTCGCCGGTTTGTTTCCGCCAGGGTCTCCGCGGTTTCCTGATATCGCTGGGTCAGGCGGCGGCTCTCAACCACATAACGGTTGACCACCATCGACGCCAGAAAGAAAAACAAGACGCGAATGGCCAGAAGTGCGTAGCTTTCATCCGTGATCTCGAATTCCTGCAGCGCCGGGTAGAGGTAAGAACAATAAGCGGCAGAGGCCACGGCGGTCCATGCTAAGGTCGCCCACGGACCGAAATATTCCGCAGCTGTCACTGCAGGAAGAAAATAGATCGGCCAATAGCTGCTGTTGATACCGATTTCACCGGTATGGTCGATCAACAGTGTCGCCAACCCGATCTTCAGGAGGACGACGTACATCGGGCCGCGCCGTGGCATCTGCGCGACGAGCCAGCCCTCAACAAATTGCAGCGCACCAAACGCAACCAGAACGAACTGCTTGTGAATTTCCAGTACCGGCGGCAGGAAGGCCAACCCTGCCAGGAACAGGAGCCACAGGAAATCCATCCGATTGATTGCCGACCGCTTTTCTTCCGCCATGGTTTCGCCAGAACCTGACCAAAAAGTACGCCGGGAGAGGATCCCCTACTCCCGGCGCCTAAGTCATTCCTTTGCTGGTTCGCACTCGCATCTCATGCGAACCCTATCACACCGCGAGGTGCCAGCGTCAACGGTCCTTCTTCTGTTGCTTGCTATCCGGTTTCGGCTCCGGTCGCGACTGCTGCTGTTGTCGCGGCTGTGCCGGAGGCGCGGCCTGCCGTTGTTGATGCCACTGATTGAACTTCTGTTCCTGCTGCTGCTCCTGCTGCGGCGTGCGCTGTTGCACGGGCGGCACTGGCCGCACCAGAGGATGGGTCTCCGGCGGATTCGTCTGTCTCATGTCCTGTCGCTGCGGAGGATGATACTCGCGGTTCTCAGGCTGCGACGGACGGCTTGGCTGCGCATTCTGATTCTCCGTCGGATGCATGCTTCGATTGTCCGGCGTCTCATCGTTCCGCTCCCGAGGACTTGTCGGTGGATCAAACACCCTCGGCTGCGGCCTCAGCGTGGGCTTCACCCGATTATCGTCACTCCCACTGCTGGGTTGACCAAACGACCGGAACCCTTCCTGCGACGGCTGATTTGGCTGCGCCGTGCGCTGTTGTACCGGGTTCGCCGGACGAGCTGGTCCCACGGGCCGGACCAGAACATCCTGGTTCAGCCGGCCGCCGGCCTGTGTCTGCCGCTGCTCAATGGACCGCACTGGAACCGGCGGCGTCCTTACGGCAACCACTTGACGGCTGATGATCGCCGCTGGCGGCCGCACGCTCACCGGGCGCCCCGCCCCAACTACACTGGTCCGCACCGGTTCCACAGCCACCGCGCGGGTAATCGGCGCTGAGACAACTTCTCGCTCCTCCACCCGCATGATGTTGTTGTGCACCGGCCGCGCGTTCACGAACGTTTCATGCGATACCACCGTCACGCCATTGTTAACTCGCTGGTTCACGTATGTGATGTTGTTGATCGTCGTGTTCTTGTTGATGATCACCGTGTTGTACACGTTCGTAACTTTTGTGATGTTCACCGTAGTGTTGGTGATGTTCACGTTGTTCACGTACGTGCGGCTCACGCGGTATCCCGGAACATAGACTTCTCCCGGAGCCAGCGGGAACCATCCCACGCCAACGCCCACCGAGAAGTGGAATCCCGGACTGCCGCCTACGAAAGCCACCAGCGCAGGCGCCCACACCGGACGCACTACCACCGGACCCGGCACCCAATACCACCCGCTACCCACGAACGCCCAGCGCCCATAGTGGAACGGCGCAAATCCCCAAGGCTCGTCTTCTACCCAGGTCCAGCCCCACGGTCCAACATAGACCCAGTGTCCGTAGCGGTACGGAGCCCATCCTACAACCACCGCCCGCGGACGCCAGCACGGACCATAGCCCGCGACGTAGCTCCAGTCGCCGTATTCATCCAGATCTTCATACCCGGTCATCTCGCGCGAAACGTAGTTCGCCGAGTCGGCATGATCCTCGCGATCGTCCCGATCGAATGCCCAACTGTCAAAAGGATCGCGGTCGGGCACTTGATTCAAATCGTAGTCCAGATGATTCTGGTCGCCGGTAAACGTCGCGGACTGCCGCGCAAGCACGGTGTACGAAAGCCCGCCACCGGTCACGCTGCCTCGTCCCTGCCACGTCGTCACCTCCGTGCGTGATCCATCCTGGCTCACATCCACCCGGTATATGCCCGGTTGCAAAAGTGTGAAGGCAATGTTCGGCGTGTCGATCTCAAACGTGTCGTCATCATCCATATGGCGCACGCGCACGATCAATGAGCCTTCCGCCACGCGGATCTGCGTGTTGTCGTCATCCAGATTGAGGAAGGTAATTCCGGTCTTCGAATCCAGGCGGATGGCTGTGGAACCGGCGTGCAATTCCGCGCGAGAATTGTCGTCCGCCCACAAATCATCGCCCGTCACAATGGGGCGATTCGGAATGGCCGTAACCCAGTCGTCCTCTCCCGCTGGCCGGAACGATATGGATCCCTGCGAATAATTGAGGCGCGCCACCCGGCTAGGGGGATCGTCCCGATCATCATTGTTATCGTTATCCTGCGCCCGTGCCGCAGTTGAAAACTGCAGAACAAATGCCAGACTTGCAAGTAGTAACATCCACGCCCACAACTTGTGCGTTTTCATCTCGCCGCCTCGACGGAACCGAAATCCGTACAGGTTGATCTTAGCCACATCTCTGTAAACACCATAGAGACACTTAAGTTTCCGGGGTGGAAGTGCTTCCTTCCAGCGGACTTGGAAGTGAAGAAAATGTATGACAATTTTTGTCGAGCAAAGCGAAGGCCCCATGCATTTGGCGTAGCAAACAAAATGCATGCGTCCAGAACAGCGTCCAAGATGTCGGTGAATTACTCCTTCATCTTAGGCCGCGCACAGGCGTCTACGATCTTCGTCGGATCGATCGCCTCCTTATCCACCTGTTCTTCCATGATCTTTCCGTCTTTTCCGACCAGGAAGTTCACGCGGCGTGGCGCCTGATATTCGTCTTTGTAGATTCCGTACTCGTGGGTGACTTTGCCGCCCCAGTCGCTCAGCAAGGGGAAGGTAACTCCAATCTGGTCGGCGAAGGCTTTGTTGGCGAATGCGCTATCCATGCTCACACCCAGGACCTGGGTGTCTGCAGCTTCCAGCGTCTTCAGATTCTGCTGGAAGTTTTTCATTTGCTGCGTTCACCCACCGGTGAAAGCGAAGATGTAAAAGGCTAACACGACGTTCTTCTTGCCGCGATACTCGCTGAGCTTCACATCCTTCAGATTGCTTCCATCAAAATACTTCAGCGTGAAATCCGGAGCCATGTCGCCCACTTTGGGCATGGTCGGACCCTCCTTCTTTGTCTGTGCGGACAATCGCGGACCCATTGTCAGCGTCACAGCAAGCAGCGTCATTGCCGCCAGCACCCCTGAGTACCTTATTTTCATGTTGACTCCCCCCACGGGAGTGTTTGCCAAGCATACCCCGCGCGGGTTTGGTGTCGCAAACATGAAGCCACTCAGTACTGGTCGTCGCTGCTTTCACATTGCCCAACGAACAGGAAAAACAGTAGAGTGCAATCAGGCACGTTCACCGAATTGCCGAAGGGGCCCCGAATCCGACGCGATGAGCATTCGCACGCTGAACGACATCTTCTTCGCCGCTGTCGATCGCAATCTCGACCGGATCATGCTTTACCGCGAAGCCGGAAAATGGCTCCCGGTCTCCTCCCGCCAGTTCGGGGAATGTGTGGCCCGGACCGCGCGCGCACTCTGCAACTGGGGCATTCAACTCGGGGACCGTGTCGCCATTTTGAGCGAGAACCGCCCGGAATGGCCAATCGCCGACATAGCCAGCCTACTGCTTGGCGCCGTTACAGTTCCCCTTTACACCACTCTGACGGCGGAACAGACCGCGTTCGTTCTCAACGATTCTGGCTGCCGGATCATCTTTCTCGCTTCCCACCAGCAACTGCACAAAGTTCTTTCTGTCCTTGACAAGACACGGATCGAGAAGATTGTCATCATGGATCAACTCGAGTTCACGGGAGACATCGCTCCTTTTGCAGACCGATCCGTGCTCATGCGCCAGATCCTGCAACAGGGCCCCGGAGACCTCAGCGCGGAAATCGAAGCGCATGCCCGCGCCACGTCGCCAGACGACCTCGCAACCATCGTCTATACCTCGGGCACAACGGGAGCTTCCAAGGGCGCCATGCTGACGCATGGCAACATCGCATCGAACATTCAGTGCTCGCTGCTCGGCTTTAATATGCATCCCGGCCTGGTGAGTGTTTCGTTTCTTCCCCTGTGTCACATCACCGCGCGCCACGTGGATTTTTCTTTGCTTTATCACGGGGTCACCCTCGCCTATTGCCCTTTCATCGAGAGACTGCCGGAAGCCTTGCTGGAAGTGAAGCCTTCGCTTTTTGTCGCCGTGCCTCGCGTGTACGAAAAGATCTATGCCGCGACAATCCATAGGGCCGCAGGATTTCCAAAGCGTGCCATTCTGAATTGGGCTGTCGCGGTCGGGACAAAGTGCAAACCAGAAATACTCGCTGGAAAGACTCCATCATCGTTTGCCTGGAAACTCGCCAACCAGTTGGTCTTCTCGAAGATTCGCGATGGTATGGGCGGTCAGGTCGAAACCTTCATTTCCGGCGGCGCCCCCCTCGGACGTGAACTCGCCGAATGGTACGCGGCAGTGGGTATCCGTATTCATGAAGGCTACGGACTGACCGAGACCTCTCCCGTCATCGCTGTGAACACTCCCGCGCACCATCGCATCGGAACGGTCGGGAAGATTCTGCCGAATCTCGAGGTGCGCATCGCCGAAGACGGAGAAATTCTCGTGCGCGGCCCCTCCATCTTCAAGGGATATTGGAACCGCCCGGAAGAAACGAAAGCGGCGCTCGAAGAGGGCTGGTTCAAAACCGGTGACATCGGCAACGTGGACGCCGATGGATATCTTTCTGTCACTGACCGCAAAAAAGACTTGATCAAAACTTCAGGCGGAAAGTTCATTGCTCCGCAGCCCATCGAGAACGCCCTAAAGCTGAATCCCTACGTGGGAGTCGCGGCCATCCTCGGGGATCGTCGGAAGTTCCCTGCAGTCATGATCTCGCCTAATTTTGCACGCCTCGAGGAATGGGCACGCGCCAATGATGTCGGGTTCAAATCGCGGGTGGACCTGATCGCACAACCGGAAGTGCAAAGCTTGTTTGAAAACGTCGTGGAGGAACAGAACCATAACCTGGCCCGCTTTGAGAAGCTGAAACGCGTGATGCTGGTCCCCGACGAATTCACCACCGACAACGGCGCCCTCACCCCGACATTAAAGCTGCGCCGCCGTGTGATTGAAGACCGCTATAAGAAGCAAATCGACGAATTGTACGCGCACGCAGAGGCGTTGAGCGTTCCTTAACCACCCGGACACTCAACCATGACTTGACCTACACCGCCGCCCCGCGAGCCATCATCGGCGTTGTCTCCCACCGCGCCAGAACCAGCTCCGCCGGCCGTCCCTTGTAAATCAGCTCCCAGCTTGTAATAAAAACGGGGACGACCATTCCGTCTTTCGTTTTGTGCCGCCACTTCTCTGCCGTACTCTGCCCTACGGGCCGTGGGGGGTCCGTTTGCCGGAGAAACTCCGGGATATCTTCCCTCGGCCGGATGTCGAGCAGCGTCATCTGCATGAATTCTTCTCGTGAGAATCCATACGCCGCAACTGCCGCATCGTTTATCTCCAGAAATGCCCGCGTCTCGCGGTCGTATATCCACATCGGGTACGGACTCGTGGCAAAGGGTATACCGAGGATATAGGCTTCTGACACAACCGCACTGGGCCTCTTACATACATTCGGCAGGCCAGACCGTGAGCATTAGACGAATTCCGCGACATTGAAACGGCATTCTTCCCCAGTCGGAACATTTCACGCGGGCTAGCCCATTCATTACAATATCCCCATGTCGGACTCATTGATCATTGCCGGACGTTCCTTCCGCTCCCGGCTCATTGTGGGCACGGGAAAGTACAAATCCTTCCAGGAAACGGCGCGCGCGCTCGAAGCCAGCGGCGCCGAGATGGTCACCGTGGCTGTGCGCCGCGTCAATCTCGACCGCAGCAAGGAATCGCTTCTCGACTACATCGATTCCAAGAAGTATTTCCTGCTGCCCAACACCGCCGGATGCTATACCGCGGACGAAGCTATCCGCGCCGCGCGCCTCGGACGCGAAGTCGGCCTGTCGGATTGGGTCAAGCTCGAAGTCATCGGTGACCAAGCGACGCTTTATCCCGACGTGCAAGCTACACTCGAGGCCACGAGCGTGCTGGTTAAGGAAGGTTTCACTGTGCTTCCTTATACTTCTGACGACATCGTCTTCGCCAAGCGCCTGATCGATGCGGGCGCGGCGACGATCATGCCCCTGGGGGCGCCGATCGGTAGCGGCATGGGCATTCAGAATGTCGCGCACATCCGCATCCTGCGCGAGATGATCAGCGGCGTTCCGCTCATCGTCGATGCGGGGGTGGGCACAGCTTCCGATGCGACCATCGCCATGGAACTCGGCGCCGACGCGGTTCTGATGAACACCGGCATCGCCGCCGCCCAGGATCCTGTGCTTATGGCGGAAGCCATGCAACATGCCATCATCGCCGGTCGACAGGCATATCTCTCAGGCCGCATGACCAGGAAGCTCTATGCCACCGCCAGTTCGCCGCTCGAAGGCGTCGTTCGATAACTGCCGACATGGAACAACCCTCGCCTTCCGCTGTGTACACCAGTCTCAAGGGCAAGGTTGTTCTTGTCACTGGAGGCGCCAGCGGCATCGGCGAATCGATCGTTGAGGCGTTTGCTCTCCAGGGCTCCCGCGTGCTCTTCCTCGACATTCAGGACGATGCGGCCCTTTCTCTCGTAAACAGATTGAGCTGCTCCAATTGCATCGCGCCCGAATACTTCCACTGCAACCTCGCGAACACCGCGGAGCTCCAGTCGGTCATGGAGAAGGTACTGCATTCCTCCTCCACCATCGACGTCCTGATAAACAACGCCGGAAACGACAAGCGCCACAAGATCGAAGACGTGACGTCGGAATTCTGGGATTGGTGCATGCAGAGCAATCTGAAGCACCAATTCTTCATGACGCAGGCCGTTCTTCCCGGGATGCGGCGCGTGAAACGTGGATCGATCATCAACATGAGTTCAATCGGCTGGGTGATTCCTTCCACCGGAATCCCGGTCTACGTCACGGCGAAAGCCGCCATCGTCGGCATGACCCGCTCTCTTGCCCATGAGGTTGGGATCGACGGCATTCGCGTAAACTGCGTGCTGCCCGGAGCGATCGTCACTGAGAAGCAACGCAAACTTGTCTACACGGAAGAGTACAAAGAAGAAATTCTGAACCGACAAGCGATCAAGCGGGAAATCCAGCCGGAAGAAGTGGCACGATTGGTGCTCTTTCTCGCTTCCGACGAAAGTCTGGCCATCACCAACCAGAGTTTCATCATTGACGCAGGCTGGGTCTGAACACTCCTGTATCAGAAAGAAAACGGGCGGCTCGCAGCCGCCCGGGGACCCCTCGCATCCTGCAGGAAACCTCACATCATTTTGACGCTATCCACCTTCATCGAATCTTTTCCCATCGTGCCGGTTACGCTAACATGATGTCCTTCGTGGCCTTTGAGAGCGTCCTGGTTTTCTACCGCCAGCACCTTCTGGTCTCCGTCGGTAACGATGACCATCTTCTCGCCGCCGGCGACGCACTTCTTGGTGCAGGCCTCGCCACCGGCGTTAGCGCCCTTGGCTCCGCACTTGGCATCAACGATCCAACCATTGACGGTGGCACTCTTCCCCATGTCATCGAACGCCAGCGCCGACAGGGCAAGCACGAAACACACGGCAAGACAGATCAGCAGCACTTTTCTCATGACCCTCTATTCTCCTTTTGCGGCCCCACACCGCAGAGCATTGGGAATCATGCCGTCGCGCGACGGCAAGTCCCACTTGGAATGGTGATTGAAGCTGAGGAACTATACCACAGGGTTGTGAGGGAATTGTCAGCGCGTCAGCGCCCGCTTCATCAATGGACAACTAGCGAGACGTTATCGTTTCGCGGAGTGATTTGCGGGGGGCACCTGCTTTGCCTGGGCAGGCGGGACGTAGACATATTCTCCCGGCTTGGCGTACCCGAGTTGTTCGCGCGCTTCCTTCTCGATCGCGGTCTGATCGCTCTTTAAGCCCTGGATCTGTTGCGTGTAGCGATCGTTCTCCTGCTGCACATCCCCAATCTTCTTACGCAATGCACGATACTCGTCCCGCTTCTGCTTGTAGACGACCATTCCGTTAGCGCCAAACATAACATGCACGAACAGCCAAGCGGTGAGCACCGCGACGGCAATCGTTGCAATGCGGCGGCGCATGGCGTAAATACCCGTTGCGTATGGTCGGATCCGCTCGATCCACGACGCAGCCATAGCTTCAGCCTGAGGGGCCCGATCGGCCACCGCTTTCAGACCGTCTTCTGCGCTCGGGAATCGGACAATCTTCGAAAAGTGCATTACGTAGAATCTCTATTCAAAAATCCAGTTCTTGGCCGCTGCGTTCAGCTTCTCGAGTCCCTGGGCGCTGCGGGCTTCGCTGTACACGCGCACCACGGGTTCGGTCCCCGACAAGCGATAGCAGACCCAAGATCCGTCACTGAACACAAGTTTCAGCCCGTCCTTGCGGACCACTTCGCCCACCGTGTGGCCGCAGAACTCTTCCGGATCGGACTTCAACTTCTCAGTGAACTTCGCCTTCACCTCAGGCGTCAATCGGAAGTTGTCCCGCTGCGGATAGAAGGAACCAACTTTGTCACTGATCGCCTTCAATTGTTCTCCGAGTGACTTCCCGCGGTGCGCGACCGCCTCGCAGCAAAGCAGTCCAGCCAGAACCCCATCCTTTTCCGGAACATGATGGCGGATCGACAGGCCTGCACTCTCTTCGCCTCCAATCACAATCTTGTCCTGCATGATGAGTTCGCCGATGTACTTGAAGCCGACAGGCGTTTCGTACAGTTCCACACCATGCGCCTTCGCGAGTGCGTTGACCAGGTTCGTGGTCGCAACCGACTTTGCCACTCCGTTCTTCCACCCGCGGCTTTCCACCAGATAGTCGAACAGGATGGCAATCACATAGTTGGGCTGCAGAAAGGTTCCATCGGCATCGACAATGCCAAAGCGGTCGGCATCGCCATCAGTCGCAATTCCAATCTTCGCGCCAGTCTCGCGCATTTTCTTGCGCAGATCTTCCAGAAGATGGTCGTCTGGCTCCGGTGCATGTCCGCCAAACAGCACATCGCGATAGTCGTGCACGGTGGCAACCTCAACTCCGGCGCTGCGCAGAAGCTCATCGGAATACTTGCGCGCGGCTCCCCACATCGGGTCGAACGCCACCTTGATTCCAGACTTCTTGATCGCGTTGAGATCGATGATTTCTCCCAGGCGTTTCAGGTAAGCAGCCTTGGGATCCATGGTTGCCTTGGTCACAAGCGCGTGGCGCGAGGCTTGTGCTGGACCAGCATCTCCGGCCGTGATTTCCGCCTCAATTTTCTTGGTCACCTCCGGCAGCGCTGGACAACCATCCGACGTGGAAAACTTGATGCCGTTGTATTCCGGAGGATTGTGGGAAGCGGTGAAGTTGATGACTCCATCGGCCTTGTTGGCAGTCACGGCGTAGGCAAAGGCAGGAGTAGGCGCGGGATCTGGCACGACAAGGGGTGTAATGCCTTGCGAAGCAAGGATGTCAGCGGCCATGGAGCAGAAGGTCTCGCCGAGGAAACGCGGGTCGCGGCCTACAATCACTCGCGCGCCCTTCGGTTTTTGCGATGCGACGTAGCGCGCAATTCCGCCAACCGCGCGCCGCACGTTGGCGAATGTGAAATCTTCGGCCATGACCGCACGCCAACCGGACGTTCCAAACTTGATTTGCGTTAGCATAGTCTTGCTCCGGTGAAAGCTGCTGGCTGCCAGCTTCTGGCTAAGCCCAAGCTCCGTGAACTGAAGCTATCATCCGACCGCTGATTTTATATGACCGACAAGCGAATCGTCCTCTCCACTGCCGGGTCTTCCGAGGAAGCGCGCAGGATCGCAAACCATCTCGTCGAGCATCAACTGGCCGCGTGCGTGAATATCGTTCCACGAATCGAGTCCGTTTATCGCTGGCAAGGTAAGGTGGAATCGGGCACCGAATGGTTGCTGCTGATCAAGACATCGGCAGACAAATTTGCCGAGGTACGCGATGCTATCCGGGTTCTGCACTCCTACGAGATGCCCGAGTGCATTGCGATTGCGATCGAAGACGGCAGTTCCGACTATTTGGAGTGGATCGGAGAATCTGTCGCTACGGATCCCGAGCGCTGACTTCCGCCATATATTGTCAGATCGCGTTCAGCGCTTGATCAAGATCTTCGAGGATATCGTCCACGTCTTCAATTCCCACTGAAATCCGTACCAAGCCGTCGGTAATGCCAATCGCCTTTCTTCCCTTTTCTCCAAGTGCGGCGTGTGTCATGGTCGCGGGGTGCGAGATGAGGGTCTCTACGCCTCCCAGCGACTCTCCCAGCGAACAGACCTGTACTTTCTTCAACATCTTGTTGGCATTCTTCAATGAGCCAGTTTCGAAGGTGATCATCGACCCGAAGCCGCTCATTTGACGCCGGGCTAACGCGTGCTGAGGATGATCTTTCAACCCAGGATAGAAAACGTGATGCACCTTCTTATGCTTCGAAAGGAAGTCGGCGACGATGCGGCCGCTACGGTCGTGAATCTCCATGCGGGCGGCAAGAGTTTTCACGCCTCGCAGAATCAGCCAGCACTCGAATGGAGACAGAATCGCTCCGGCTGCCTTCTGCAGAAATGCCAACTTGTCGGCGTGTTCCTGGTGCTTGCAGATGACGACTCCGCCAAGTCCGTCGCTATGGCCGTTGAGGAACTTCGTCGTCGAGTGCACAACCAGATCCGCACCCAGCGCAAGCGGCTGCTGGAAGTACGGCGACATAAAGGTGTTGTCGACGACGAGCGACAACTTCTTCCGGCGGGAGATGGCGCTGATGGCGGCCAGGTCCGTCAATCGCATCAGAGGATTGGTCGGCGTCTCCACGTAGACCATGCGTGTATTCTTGCGGATGGCGCGCTCGACGTTCCGAGCGTCCGACGTGTCGACGTAAGAAAACTCAAGGCCAAAACCCGACATCACCTGGTTGAACAGGCGCGGAGTCCCTCCATACAAGTCATTGCCGCAGACCACGTGATCGCCCGACTGCAGCATGCTCACAATGGCATTGATTGCGGCCATCCCGCTGGCAAAGACGCGCGCGGCAACGCCGCCTTCGAGCGCTGCGAGATTCTGCTCGAGCCGCGTGCGCGTGGGATTGGAGACCCGGGAGTACTCGTATCCTTTGTGCTCACCGATACCCTGTTGGACATATGTCGACGTCGGGTAGATTGGGACGGTAACCGCTCCCGTAAGAGGGTCTGGCTCTTGTCCGGAGTGGATAGAGCGCGTGGCAAAACCAAGAGTTCTTTTGGCTTTCATCAGTTGAATTGTCGCAGTTCGTTTTCGAAATCGAAGCTCGCAGGAATGGCCCTCGTAGTCTATTGGAACCTGCATCTAAGGAAAAATCGGAAAGCTAAATCATCCTGTTTTGCTGCGCCTATTTCGGCAGCACGGTTTTGCCCGATATCTTGAGTTTACCCGTCTGGACCGACGCCGCCTCCTGAGGCTGCGCACCGGCGAATGAGACCAGGTATTCGCCCGGAACAATCACACGATTTCCCTTTGCGTCCACCTGTCCCAGAGAACGCGGATCAATCGTCAGGCTGACATGCGCTGACTCGCCCGCACCAATATGGATCCGCTTGAATCCTGCCAGTGCGCGCAGCGGAGTCTCGAATGCTTTGGGTTGGGTCAGGTAGAGTTCGACAACCTCGTCGCCAGCGACTGCTCCTGTATTCTTTACGTCGCCTTCCACCGTAACGGCCTCGCCAGCTTTGACGCTCGCTGGAACCTTCAGGTTGCTGTACTCAAAATTCGTGTAGCTGAGGCCGAACCCGAATCCGTAAAGCGGCTTATCAGCGAAATAGCGATAAGTACGCCCTCGCATGGAGTACTCCTCGAATGGCGGAACCTGGTTCAGCGACGAGTAAAACGTTAGCGGTAGGCGCCCGGCGGGATTATTGTCGCCGGCCAGAGTTTCAGCGATAGCAGTGCCGCCCTCGGCCCCTGGATACCACGCTTCGAGGATCGCACTGGCATTCTGCTGAGCCCAGTTAACCGCGAGCGCACTGCCGTTTTGCAGTATGACCACCAGTGGCTTCCCGGTGGCGGCGAGCGCTTTCAACAGATCTTCTTGCGCCGTGGGCAAATCGATCGAGGTACGATCTCCTCCGCTGAAGCCTGCCAGCTTCACGGGCATCTCTTCCCCTTCGAGAGAGGGCGAAAGTCCCACAAAGGCAATCGTTACATCGGACTGTTTCGCCGCCTCGATCGCCTGCGCTCTCAGCACGTCTGGCGGAGCCTGCCAGCTCAGATCGATGCCGGCGGTTCCAGTTCCGTGTAAATATTCGAGACGAATCGGATGTGGCTGTGTGTCGCTGAAGGTCACCGCCGCCTGCCGCACCTCGCCGCGTTCCGCAGTCTTTTCGCCGCTTTCGACCAGTAGTTTGTCGTCAAGGTAGAGACGGAACCCTTCAGCGTTTTCACAGGCGTAGCAGTAGTTCACCCGCACGCCCAGGCTGTATTGGCCCGGCGCCGGGGGAGTAAAGGTGCCGGTCCAGCGCACTGAATAGTTGTTTCGTTGCAGGCCATCGATGGGAACAACCTTATCCCAGTTGAAGTTGATGTTGCGGTCAGTTCGCGTGAGCACAGGCTGGCCCTTCAGATCCGGCGAACTGAAGTATTCGCCGGTAAGCCCGTCCCCGGCGCCGCTGGCCGGATGAAGTGCCGTGTGCTCGACCGGAACCGCGAAACCTTCCACCAGCGTCGAGCCCTGTGCGTATCGGACCGTCGCCGAAGAGAAGCGCTTCTCAATTCCAACCAGCGGATACGCCGGCGACGGTGGCGGTCCGTTGTAGTTGCCCTGGAGGGCCTGAATCAGCTCGGCGGTCGGGCCAACCACGGCGATGTTCTTGATCTCAGACTTCAGGGGCAGCGTGTGGTCCTGATTCTTGAGAAGCACGATGGATTCCCGCGCCGCCTGCAACGACAGCTGGCGATGTTCCGGTGAGAGGACCTCGGTCATGGGAATCTGCCCATATGCAAAGCTCGATGGCGGATCGAACATTCCCAGCTTAAATCGCGCCCGGAAGAGGCGGCGTAAAGCATTGTCGATCTCGGATTCCTTGATCAAGCCCTGATGCACGGCATCCACGAGAGATGGATACGCCTGGCCTTGACCGTAGCCGCATTCCAGGTCAGTGCCCGCCTTCACTGCAGCGGCGGCGGCGTGCGCCATATCGGGCGTGTAGTGGTGGCCCGTGAAGATATCTGCGACCGCGGCACAATCACTCACCACGTAACCATCGAACCCCCACGCATTGCGGAGATGATCCTGCAGAAGCATGGTGTTCGCACAGGCCGGAGGACCATCAATCGCGTTGTAGGCACACATCACCGACTGCGCATGCGCCTCGGCCACAGTGGCACGGAACGCGGGGAGATAGGTGTCCTCCAGATCGTGCGGGGAGGCATTCACATTGAAGCCATGCCGCAGCGGTTCGGGTCCGCTGTGGACTGCGTAGTGCTTGGGAGTGGAAACCACTCGGAAGTATTTCGGGTCATCTCCCTGCATACCCGTCACGAAAGCTACTCCCAGGCGCGCTGTCAGGAACGGATCTTCTCCGTAGGTTTCCTGGCCGCGTCCCCAACGGGGATCGCGAAAGATATTGACGTTCGGAGCCCAGAAGGTGAGGCCAAAGAACATTTCGTGATGATCGTCGCGCATGGCTTGGTTGTATTTCGCGCGCGCCTCAGTGGAAACAGTCTCTCCCATCTTGTGAACCAGGTCGGCGTCCCAGGTGGCAGCCATACCGATCACCTGGGGAAAATTCGTCGCGTAACCGGCGAAGGCCACGCCGTGCAAGCCTTCGTTCCACCAGTCGTACTTCGGAACGCCGAGCCGCGGGATCGGTGTGGCATGATCGCGCATCTGCGCAACCTTTTCCTCAAGTGTCATGCGGCCGATGAGGTCGTCCACGCGCTGATCCAGCGAGGCCTCCGGGTTCTTATAGAGAGCATTCGCGGGCGCTTCCTGGCCATAGGAGGAGAAACAAAGAAAAAAGATGGCTGCGAACAACAAGAATGTGCCGAATAAACGAGAGTGGAGGTCTGACATCGAGTGTCAACTCCTGTCCAGGTGGATTTTTTGAACCCACCATTATATTCGCCATGGAAGCTTAGCGGGGGCTCGTTTCGCCGGACTTGGCATTGGAGTAGTAGCCTTCGCGAGCATTGACCTTCAGCTTGTGCCCGGACTCTTCCGCAGCGATCTTAGGTTCTGGTTCGTATTGGAAGTTATGCGCGCACGAAGCGATGGACGCCTGTAGGATCCTCCGGCGGAAACGAGGGCGCGGGCGCTGTGGCACTTCCCATCGATCGGCGGACACGTTCCATCACGAACTCGACATCTCTGATGTAACTTCTCATTGCCTCAGTCTTCCAGCCATGGCGCTGTAAAACTTCGAGAATTTGCTCGCCCTTGATCGCATCGGATGCCTGCACGTGGCGGATGGACTTCATCGCGTCCGCCCCTCCGAGCGCGGAGGTGAAGGCGGTGGTCGTCAGATCGCTGATCCAGTAGGCCACTCCGCCCTGGCTCTGGATTTCGGCAGCCAGAGCATCCACGGTCGCGGCCGATAGATACATCAGTAGCCCTTCCGTGATCATGAGCGCAGGTGCCCCAGCAGACATTTCGTACATCAAGCGGCGCTGCTCCGGATCGTTTACATCAACGCTGAGGCGCTCCCGATGGCAGCGAGGAGTCTCGCTGTTCATCAGGCGGTCTTTGTAGTCGAGGACGTCGGCAAAATCGACTTCGATCCAGCGGAGACTGGACGGAAGATCAAGACGCCATGGCCGTGTGTCGAGGCCCGAACCTATGCTGAGCACGGTGGTGATCGGGTGCACCGACAGAGCTTCCAGCAGCAACTCATCGACAAAGCGAGCTCGGATCGAGAGTCCCATGCGCGCCACATTGGCATGCGGCAATGCATTCAGGATCGCGACACCCCGCTCACCAGCCAGTCGCGCCGCGAACGGATCACGGAAAAAAGCATCCGGCTGCGCTGTTTCGTGCGCTCGGCACGCAGCAACCATAAGAGCTGTATCGCTTACGTGGGTGATTTCGCCGTCGTTCGGAGACATGGGATTCATTATGCCTGAGCCTATGCAATACGCACCGGCACCATTTCAATCTGTTCATGCTGGCGCTCAGATGATGCCCGACGTGCTGGTCTTTCTCGAGGCGCTGGAGTCATTGGCAGCTCAGAGCAAGTCGAGGGAAATCGATCCCGCGCGGGACGAATCTAATCCGCTCTGCTGGAAACTCTTAAGACTGAAAGCGGACCGTAATCGGACAGTTCAGTCCGGGCAGCGGTAGCGACAGCGCCTCCACCTCGACGGCCACGCGTTCGGCTGACGAGAGCCGACACCAGGTTTCAATCGACACGTCACCCGCTGCGCGACGCCACACTCCTACAATCTCCCCCCGCATCAGCAGCGCACCGGGCCACACACGGCTCGTCCAGAGCGCGGAGCGTTGTTTGGCATCGGCCACTAGAAGCTTTCGATCCGCGCCCCACAGTAAGTAGTAAGCGTCACCGCTCGGAAGTAGCCGGATCGACGCAGGAGGCTTGGATTTTGCTCGAAATGCTGCCTCAGCCTCCGACAGAATCATTGCGTCGCCAATCGGCGTACGAACTGGTATCTGCGTGTGGCCGAGTGCTGTGAAAGCCCGGCTCGCTTCCGACGTTGAAATTCCAGCCCATTGCGCAAACGATAACGCGGTCGCCGGACCGAAAACGTGAAGGTACCGCCGCACCAGCTCGAGGCGTGCGTCTTGCGGATCCATGTCAGGTACTGGCACCGTCCAGATGACCGGCTGGCGCGCGCCA
>Ga0335085_10002701_pt1 | contig 32456 bp, 29 predicted proteins | sample Lox_Sample_45_FD_206712 | JGI IMG/M metagenome (GOLD analysis project Ga0335085, IMG submission 206712) | Soil microbial communities from Loxahatchee National Wildlife Refuge, Florida, United States - Lox_Sample_4.5 | ecosystem: Environmental > Terrestrial > Soil > Wetlands | place: USA... | reverse complement strand
ATAGTCGGACACCGCGCCGGGCAGGCGGTAGATGTTGTCGTCGTAGCTTCCCGCCACGCCCAGCGAGGGAAACAGGCGGAAGCCGCCCAGCGGAATGCCCTTGGCGTCGTAAGCCGGCCGCGCGCGCTCCAATACGCCGAGATCCGGCTCTGCCTCGGTCAGCACCTGCGGTGCCGTTTGTCCGTATGCAACGGAACCCAGCAGGACGGCTGCGATCGCCGCGCCTGCGCTCTTGCAGCTGAAACCCGACATGACTCCCCCCTGTGCGTCGCCTGTTGCTCGACCTTGCGGCCGTCCGACGATGATCGTTCGTCGTGCCGATCGATCGAAGTTGACACTTTAATCGGGGGATCGTGACGTTAACAACGAGAGAGTGCTTCCCTTACGGCAATAAAAGGCGCTTTTGCACAAGTGTGCGGACTACTTGCACCATGTTAACGCGCGTGCGGCAGCCGTTCGAACTGCCGCAACTGGCAGAACGCAAGCACGAGAGTCTGCACCAAGTTGCTCGCGGCCGTGACGGACACGAACGCGATCAGGCCCGGCAGGCGCAAGGCGAAAGGAAGCACCGCGAACAGCGCGAACAAGGATGCAATGCGGCCGTAGAGAATGACGGATGTGCGGCTGGTGGCCAGCAGCGGCACCGTCAGCGCGGCAGCGATCATGTCGAGCGACGCCGCCACGGACGCAACCGCCAGCACCGCCATGGTAATCGCGGTCAGCTTGCCGTGGAACAGGAGATTGACGAGGGCCGGACCGCAAAACGTCAAGCCGACCGAATAAACCGCCGAGATCGCGGCGAACAGCACGAACGAACGGATCGAAATGCGTGCGAACATCCCGCGGCTTGGAACACGCAAACGCTCGGCCGCCGGCGGCAGCACCACGGAGACGACGACCGATGTCAGCTGCGAAAGCGGATTGGTGAGCGTCTGCACGATGCGCAGCACGCCGCCGGCTTCGCGCCCAAACATCGCGCCCGCCAGCGGGATCAAGCCGGTGTTTGCCGCCCAGTAACTGATGCTGGCCGCGGTCAGCCAGCGCCCGGACCGCCATAGCTTGTGCCACGACCAGATGAACAGCCGGGCGCCGGGCCAGGCGAAATCGCGTCGCCGCAGGAGAAGAGCGCTCGAGGATGCCGCGCATCCCAACCCCAGGCACAGCATTCCCGCCACGCCCGAACGCACCCCGCTCCACAGCAGCACGGCAAGCGAAGCGAATATGGTGACGGAAAACAGGATCGCGCCGATTACGGCGAGCCCTCTCGTTCCGTCCAAGTAGCAGATGCGGCGGCCCATCTGCTGCGCGCGCATCGTGAACACGGTGACGCCCGTCGCCAACACGAGTCCCACCGCGCTCGGCGCAAACCACTGCGCCGCCAGCGACAGCGCCGCCGCGGCCAACATCACGGCCGCCGAAAACAGTGCGGACCACATGTAAACGGATGCCCGCAGCTCTGGCCACAGCACTTTCGGAAGCCGGTTGGCGATGGCGGGAACCGCATCGCCGAACAGGCTGTACAGGATGCATTCCGCCAGCATCACTACCGACCAGGCGATGTTGAACGTGCCGAACTGGCGCGCGCCGATGCCGTTGAGAAGAACGACCGCGAAGGCGAAATTTGCGGCGCTGTAGATTCCCTGCTCGATGATGCCCAGAACGACCGGGCGGCCCCAGCGCCCCAGTCCGTGAACGTACGACAGCGGCGACGCCAGCATCGATTGCACGCTGCTGCGCAACACCGACGCGTCGACCCGGTCCATCACCCCTGCTTTTCCAGATAGAGAAAGGCCTCGGCCGCATGCCAGCCGTGCGGACCGGCCACGCGCGCTCGCGCCCAGTCCTGCCCCGCCGCGTCCATCTTTGTGTAGTCGACGGCGGCCGCGTTGGCTTCCCAGGTCTGCGGGAAGCTGTCTGCGTCCGGCAAGGTCGGCGGATCGAGATTCCAGTAATGCGCCTCGGCCCAGGCAAGATAGGGATAGTCGCTGCGTGCCCGATCGCGAAAGCGCGTCGGATAAGGCACGCCGCCCTTGGGCATCCACCAGACGAGCGAGCGATAGTGGTCGAGCGCCCACGGCACTTCGAAATTGTCGGGCAATCCGAGTGCGCCGAGGCCGTGTTTGAGCCAAAGTGTCTGGTAGGCGGCGTGGACGCTGCCGTCGGTCGATCCCGAAATGTGATCGCGCTCGCGCAAGCGGGCCGCTTCGGCGAGCGCCCGGGCGATCAGCGGATGGCGCGCGGGCGCCTTCGCCAGCGCCAGCAGGTACATCGTCTGGCCGATGTTGTCAGGCTCTTCCACTCCCGCGTTGCCGTCAAATACCGTATCGAGACCGAGTATCCAGTCCTTGATGAGGTGGAGGTTGCCGGTCCTGGCCAAGCACATGGCCATCATGGCGGCGTCCCGCCTCCACGGCCTGCCGTAGACGAACAGATTGGGGACCGGCGCGCCGTCCACGATGTTGACGAGCAGTTCATGGTGCAGCGCGCGCAGCCGAGCGGCATGGCGCATCCCTTCGAACCGCGGGCGGTTGATTTTCGTTCCGAAGGCGATGAGTTCGTTGCCGAGCCAAACGCCCGCTTCGTCCTCGCGTATGCGCAGGGGCTTGCCATCGGTCGTGACGTCCACTGCCGTCTCGGAGGCGCAAAAACGCTCGCCGGAAACAGGACGTCGCCACACGATGTCGCCCGTCTTGAGATCGGAGAGCACGCCCTGCCGGTAAAGCAGCTTCTGCCGGTCGCCCTCTCCGAACACGAAGAAGCGCGAGCCCGGCAAGGCGGGTCCGCGGGCCTGCCCGCAGCCTTCCACCGCCGGCGCGATAAGCGAGATGGCCGCGCCCTCGCAAAACAACCGGCGGCTGACGCGCTGCCCACCCACTATGGTTTCGATAATCCGATCAGCGCGACTCCGGCAACGACCAGCACGCTGCCGACGAGGCCGATCGGCTTGACGCTTTCGCCCAGCAGGAATACCGACGCCAGGACCACGGCGACGATGGCCAGCGACACCAGGGGATAGGCCATGACCAGCGGTATGCGCGACAGGCAGATGAGCCAAAGCAGCGCGCCCAGACCGTATGCCGCCAGCCCTGCGACGACCTGGGGCGTCGAGACGATCGCCATCAGGCTCCTGCCCGTTCCGCTCGCGAGCGCTTGCCGGACCGTCGGCATGGTCATGCCCAGCTTCATCAACAACTGCGCCGAGGCGGAAAGCGCCACGCTGAACAGCGCAAGCGCCCAAAACCCCAGCGGAATGTCACGCATGAATTCGTCTCCTGCTCAGTATTTCAGCGCCGCCGCATAGCTCTTGAGTTGACCGGCGGCATCGAGCGCGTGCAGCTCGCCGCGCCATTGCTGCAGATTGAAGAGCAAGAGCAACGCCGCTAGCGGCAGCACGGCGGCCGGGCTCCATTTGGCAAGCGCCTTTTCGGCGACAAGCGCGAACGACACGACGGTCAGCGGCAGATAGTTCGGCGAAAACAGGAAGGCGCTGTCGCTGCCGTACACGGCGTGCAGCGCCACGCCGAACAGCGGGAAGAGCGGAATGAACCACAGTTTCGGCTTCAGCAGGCGCAGGGCCGCAATCAGCCCGACAAGGCACGCGATCGCAAGCACCACGCTCGCCACCGTGCCGGGCGGCACCACGCCGAACACGTGCAGCGACCAGTTCCACGACTGCGATCCGAACCCGACGTAGTGGCGTTCCTCCAGGAAGTTGAACGGAATGCCGATCCGCTTGCGCAGGAACAGCCATTGCGGCGCCCACACCGCGAAGACCAGCGCCACGCTCCAGGCAGCCTGCGGCCACAGGGACCTGGCGCGCTCCAGGTTGGCGGCGAAGAACGCGTGCGCGCCCGCTTTCAGCGGCTCGAACGTGATCTGCCTCAGCACCCACACCATGGCGTTGGTGATGACCATCGAGAATCCCGCCGCCAGCGCAAGGACTGGACGCCAGAACGCGGCGCGCCTCGAGCGGGGCTCCGCACCGGTCATCAAAAGCAAGGCCACCAGCGTCGACACGCCCCCCGCCACATGGCTTTCGGGCACCGCGGACCAAAAAACGAATCCCGCCGTCGAGCAAAACAGCAGCGCAAAGCTCGCCGCGGACCACGGCCTGATCGCCAGCCGCCGCAGCGCGACATAAAGCAGTCCTGCGCCGCTTGCCGCCATCGCCACCGAAAGCGCCGGCACGCCGGTCTCGGGCGCCAGCCCGAGTAAGCGGGCCACGACGAACTGATAAAAGACGCAGATCCAGCCCTGCCAAGGATGCACCTTCAGGCGGTAATAGTTGTCGGCGTCGCCGGTGAGGTTGCCCAGCACGCGGCCGGTGTCGGCGTCGAAGAGCGCGTTCTGCTCGGGAATGCTGCCGGACGCGGCCGAAGCGACGATCCAGCCGATCGACACCGCCGCGACGATCACCAGCGCGAACAGGACGACGTCGGTCGCCACGGCGGCCGGAGCCGCGACCCGCTTTCCCGAGACCGCCGTTTCGCCGATGGTCAAGCGTGCGGCCTAGAGCGACACCGCGCCGAGCGCGAGCACGATCGCGGCGATCCACCACGTCACCTTGTCGCGCAGGGCGAACAGCAGAGGATCGTCCGGAATATGCTGGCGCTGGCTCATCATGATGGTGCGCGCCACCCAATAAAGCAGCAGCGGACACACGAACCACAGGTACTGGACATGGCTGTAGAGGCTTCTTGCGGAGTCGCTTGCGATGTAAAGCGCGAACACGATCACGGATGAATAGCCGGCCGCGGCCGCCAAAGCCGCCAGCACGTTGATGTCCACGGCCTTGTAGTTCCGGTTGCTGGGATCGCTCAGGCCGGCGTTGAGCCGCATCACCATCTCGGAATGCCGCTTGATGATCGCCAGGAACAGGAACATGAACATGGAAAACGCCATCAACCACTCGGACATCGGCACGCCGACCGCGACCGCGCCCGCCAGAACGCGCACGGTGTAGAGCCCGCCAAGCGTCACGACGTCGATGATCATCTTGCGCTTGAGCGAAAACGAATAAGCCAGATTTGCCGCGAAGTACGCCGCCATTAAGCCCAGGAACTGCAGGTTGACCAGGCTCGCCAGCGCGACGGCGAGCGTCAGCGACACGAGCCCGACCAGTCCGCCTCCCAGGAGGGGCACGTCACCGCTCGCGAACGGCCGTTTGCGCTTGGTCGGGTGGGCGCGGTCGGCTTGGATGTCGACGAGATCGTTCAGGACATAGACGCTCGACGCGCACAGGCAGAAGGCGACGAACGCCATCAATCCGCTTGCGATGGCGTGCAGGTTGAAATCGTGCGAGGTGAGCATCGGCACCAAGACCAGGACGTTCTTGGCCCATTGGTGCGGCCGCAGCATCCTGATCCAGGGCCGGACGGAAGCTTTCTCGGAGTCGAGTCGGACAATCTCCTGGCCGGGACGAAGGCGGCGTGCCAAGCCGTCCGGCGCACCCACGGCGATCGCCTTGCGCGCGTGCTTCCATACCGGAACGTCTGCGCGCTCGTTGCCGACGTAATCGAACTGCTGCTCGCCCAACTCGGATACCAGGCGCTGCGCCTTGGCAGACGCCTTGAGGTTGATGCTGCCATCCGACGCGATCCACTGGTCGAAGCCGAGATGATCCGCGATCGGCCCCACGATACGCGCGTCCGACGCCGAGGCCAGAACCACGCGCCGACCTTCCGCCGATGCTTCCCGGACAAGATCAAAGACGGCTCGATTGAACGGCAGCGTCGCCGGATCGAAGGCGAACCGGTATGCCAGATCCTGCTTCAGCGCCGCCTTCCCCCTCGCCAGCGAAAACAGGCACTTCACCGCGGCAAGCGGCTCGCGGCCGAACACGCCGACGAAGCTCTCGACCAACAGATCGGTCTTGACCAGCGTTCCATCCAGATCAACGACAAGGGGAACGTCCGCCTCGACTTCACGGATGTCGAGTCCCGCTAGCTGGGCGTCCATGATGGTCTCCACGGTTGTCTGACAAGCTTGGCTTCGGTGATGAACACTTGCGCGTTCGGCGGCAGCCCTTCGCGCAGGCCAAAATACGTCCACGCGACGATCGCGGCGGTGATGAGGTTGTGAATGCGCAACCCGGAATCGGAAACCGACATGACCGCAATGAACGTCAGCCATCCCATCGGCACGAGACCGAATGGAACGTCCGCATGCCATGCCGCGCGCAGGGCGTTGCGGAAGCCCGCCGTCATCATGGCGAAGAAGAGGCCGGCGCCGACCAAGCCGAAATCGATCAGCAACTCGAGATAGCCGCTCTCGAACGTGAAATACCGCGCATGATAGGGCGTCAGCGTGCGCAGAGCCTCGGCCGGTTCGTTCCACTCGCCGGTGAAGAAGTTGGAATAGCCCCAGCCGAACATCGGATGCTGCCAGAAGTAGTCCGGCCAGACGTCGAAGACGCGCCAGCGCCCTGTCATTCCCGCATCCCTGCCTACGGCATGCAGGAGGCTCGACGTGCCGGCGTACATCACGAACACGGCCGCGAGCGCAATGGTCAGAAGCAGCAGCGGGGCGAACCTCGAGCGCCGCGCGAACAGCGATATGCCCGCCATGATCAGAGCGGCCAGCATCGCGCACAACAGCGCGCTCGCGGCGCCGGCTACGACCAGCGCGGCTGCATGCCCTGCGGCGAGGGCCATATAGCGCAGGCGCCTGCCGGGCTGCATGGCGCGGCCCCAGCTCGCCAGGAACGCCAAACCGAAGAACGTCCCTGCCAGGTTCTTGTGGGCGAACAGCCCGCCGTAGGGGGCGATGCCGAGCAGCGTCTCGCGGTCGAGATTGTCGTAGCCGAAATGCGACTGGATCGGGTAGATCAGCCAGTGCACGATCAGCACGCATGCCGACAGGACGACGAACAGCCTGACAAACCGCTCGATCGTGAAGTTCCGCGCCAGGAACAGCCCGAACAGCAGCGTCATCACGAACATGAACAGCTTGGTCGCCACCAGCTCCGTCGCGGGAGGCGAAAAGGCATAGGACAACAGAGCCGAAAACAGGAAGAGCGCAAACAGCCGGTTGCGCGCGATGAGGTTGATCGGCCTTATAAGCTCGTGGCGCAGCGTGAAGGCGAGCATCGCATAGAGCGCCAGCCACAGCATCGTGTAGCCCGAGGACGAGCCCGCCTTTTCCACCATATGGCCGGCCGGCGACGTCGTTATGAAAAGCGCGTACACGGCGCCGCACAGCATCACCAGGTACGCCGTCGCGAACGCGGTGACGAGCGGGCGGACGCCGCGCACGTCGCCCGCCGACGCGAGCAGCAGCACGCCCTGCCCTTCCAGGCTGGTTCCCGATCCGCTCACAGCCGCCGCACCATGTCGATGAACCTGTTTACCGAATGCTGGAGCCCGCGGGCCGCGGTCGAAGCCCGGGCGCGATCCGAGAACGCCTGCCAGGCGCCTTCATCGGCGATCAGCGGCAGGCAGTGCTCGACCCAGGCCGCTGGTTCGAGCGGCAGCACGTATCCGTTCGATCCCGACACCACGAGGTCGTCGCCGGCGCCGACGTGATCGGAAACGACGCAGGGAATACCGCTCTGCAATGCCTCGTCGCAGACCAGGCCCCACGGCTCCCGGTTCGAAGGCAGCAAGAGGAGCCGCGCGCTGGCATAGACCTCGCCCATTCGCCGCCAATCGAGCGACGATTCGTGGCGGTATGCGATGCCTGCGGTTTTCAGCCTGGCGATCACCCGCTGTTCCAGCTCGCCGGTTCCCACCAGACGCACGCGCAGATCGGGCAGCCGCTGCTTCAAACGCTCCGCGACTTCCGTGAAGAACGAGACGTTCTTCTGCGAGTCGTTGAAGTGCGCACACCACAAGAGGTGGAACGCCCGCTCCGCGAAGCCGGAAACGCGGGCCGGCGGGTCCCACGCGGGAACGAGCGGTATCTCGAACAGGTGGTCCGGCGCGATGCCTTGCTCGCGGAAATACGCGGCGCCTTTCTTTCCATTGGTCACCACGGCACGGCAACGCGACAGCACCAGCGGCCGGATGACGCGGTGGGCGATCGAATTGGGCATCGTCTCGTGCCAGCCTTCCGTGATCAACCCCAGCGGGACCGATCTGGCAAGCGCCCAATACGCGCCCATCAGCATCGTCGGATAGAAACCGTTGATGAACAGGAAGTCCGGGCGCGTTTGCGACAGCGCCGCCGCCACCCCGGCATTGACATGCGCATACCGCCCCGCCCCGAGCTTGAACGCAGGGCCGGAGAGCACCGTGTGCGGATAGACCGCGTGGCCGATCTCGCCCCAGCTGCGGTTGGCTTCTTGTCCGGTGCAGGACACGACCGAGACGGCAACGCCTTCGCGCCACAGCCGCTCGTACAGGCGGTTGGTGTAGGGCGTCACCATGTTGTTCAGGACAGTAACGCGCTTGGCGGGTACGGCGGCATGGACCGGCGCCGTCGCACCGTCGTGGGACGCTTGAGATATTCTAAGCGGATTGGACACGCGGGCTATCCGGCCTGGCGCCAAGCGAACGCCTGCTCGGGCTGTGGAACCGCAATCCGCCACAGGGTATCGGCAAGCCTGCGTTCGAATTTCGCGCGCGTGAATTCCTCTTCGTAACGCGCCCGGGCGGCGACGCCCAGCTTCGCACGCAGTCCGGGATGCGTCAGCAGCATCGCCAAAGCGCCCGTCAGTTCGTCGATCGCGCGGGCCCGCACCAGGATTCCATCGACGCCGTCCGCGATCAGATCGGGAATCGCCGCCTCGTCGGAGGCGATGACGGCCTTGCCCCACGCCATCGCCTCGATGACCGCGAGCGGCTGGCATTCGAAGTGATAATAGGACGGGAACACGAACACGTCGGCCGATCTCAACAGCGCGCGCTTGGCTTCGCCGTCGACCGCGCCCACCCACTGCGCGTGCCCCGACGCTTTGATGCGGCGGACGACGTCGGCTTCGGGTCCGGCGCCCGCGAACACCAGCTTGTGTGCGATGCCCAGCGCAGCGACCCGCCGGCTTGCCTCCAGAAGGTCGAGCGGGCCCTTGCTGGCGTAGAGATTGGACAGGAACAGTACCTCAGGTACGTCCGCCTGCTCCGGCGCACGCCCGGCGCGATCGACCTCGACGTCGATGCCGTTGTGCACCACATGGAAACGGTCGCGCGGAACGACCGGTTCCACGTCGCGATAAAGCCGCTGCGACAGATGCACGACGTCGGCGCCGGCGAACATGAGCCGGTAGGCCGCGCGCATCGCCCGCGAGCGTTGGTAGTTGCCGCGCAGGCCCTTCATATGCAGGTGGAACACCCGGCGCACGCCCGCGAGCCGGCACGTGAGCACGATCGCCAGATCGCGCCAGAACGCGAAGCCCGCGATGTTGACCGTGAAATAGACCGCCGACGGCCGCCGCACGACGAGCGCGCGCACCACCGCAAGCCAAAGTCGCAGCGATGCCCACACCTTGGCAAGCGAGAACCTCTGCAGCGACGCCAAGCCGCTGTTGATGCGGATGGGAATGACCGTGACGTCGAACAGTTCCCGCAGCACGGCCGATTGCGCCGCCGCTTGCCCCATCACTGCGGCGCCGTGCACCGGCGGCGGCATGTGGCATACCGCCAGCAGCCGCGGCTTCGACGGCGATTTTGCGGTTCCGTGCACCCGGTCAGCTCGCCGCCGCGGCCGCATCGGTTCTGGCACGCGGCGGCCAGAATTCCTCGATCAGCATCCGGGTGGCTCTGATGTTGCCGCGGCTGGAGGCGCCGAACACGACGGCTTCGATCTTGTCCTGCCGGCAGACGTATTCGATCGCCTCGCGCGCCCCGATCGCCCCGGAAGCGAACACCGACATGGCGACGGGCCGGAAACGGCGTTCGGCGATGGTCTTCTCGTAGACTTCCTTGCCGCCGCACATGCGGAAGCCGATTTTGTTGATGTTGGCGCAGACGATCGGGTTGTCCACGCCGCACCGCTGAAGCGCGTCGAGCAGCATCGGCACGTTCATGGTGATGAAGCCGGGCTCGGCGCCGTAGCGCGCCGCCACGTGATCGGCGAAGACGCGGAAGCTGTCCACCATCCCGGCGCCCAGCAGCAGGTCGGTCAGCACGTTCTGCATGAAGACGACCGGCGTTTGAAGACCATGAAACATCTTCATCTCGGCGTCGATCAGCATGCGGGCGAGCGCGTCCGCGTCCTTGCGCGCCACGCTCATGCCGCCCTGGAGGACCGCGCCAAGCGCGCCCTGCTCCGGCAGAAACGACTTCAGCGCGCCCAATAGGCCCTGCTCCGTCACGGCGTTGGCGTATTTGTGCGCGTAGGGCATACACGGATAGAACACGAAACCCGTGTAGCGCTCCGGGTGCGCGCGGACGTGCTCGCAGACTTCCGCGATGCGCTCGTGCGTCGTGCACATGAAGGCCCTGATGCCCTCGCCATAGGCGGCGTCGAGAACCTCGATGATGGCCTCGAGCTTCTGGAACTTCATGGCCTGCGCGCGGGCGCGCTCCTCGGACATGTGGTTGACGCCGAAGAACTGGTTGTCGCCGAACAGTATGCGTTCCATGGCGTGCCTCAACGCGATCCGGCGCTACCGAACTGCCGGATGGCCTGCCACAGGCCCTGCCGCGGTTCGGGCCGGTAGACTTCGATCCGTCCGGGATCGACCGCAACCCTGTCGCCCGATGCGCCCCTGGCGATGGCGGACACCACCATGCTGGTCTCGGCGGCCGAGCGGAACGTGCTGCGCGTATCGGTGCGGCTGGCCTTGATCGCCTGCACGAACGCGTCGATCTGCGCCGAGTATTCCTCGCCGCGCAGGTAGTACCAGACCGGCGCGGTGAGATCGGTGGTATAGCGCGTGTTCCAGCCCTGCTCGAACGGCAGGCCCTTGTTGTCGCGGATGTAGATCTGCATCTCCTGGCGGTCGGCGACGGCCTTGCCGTTTTCGCCCCACACGGAGATCTTGACCGACATCTTGCGGTAGCTTTCGTCGCTCCAGTTCGCCGCGACCTGGCCGGTCAGGCCGCCGTCGTAATAGAAGCTCGCATAAACCTCGTCTTCGACGTCCTGCGAGAACAGCCGGTTGGTCACGGCCCCGCCCACGCTGCGCGGAGCCCCCACGAGGTAGTTGGCCAGGTCGATGCCGTGGCAGGCATAGTCCCACAGGCAGCCGCCGCCCTCGTTCTTCTTTGTCCGCCAGGTGCCGCCCTTCGGCCTGAGCACGACCGGCCCGTAAGCCTCCACCCTTATGTGATGCAGCCTGCCCAGCACTTTGCGGTCGATGAGCTGTTTCAGTTCGTGGAACACGCCCACGAAGCGGTAGTGATAGCCCACTTGGTTCACGAGCTGCTCGCGTTCGGCGATTTCGGCCAGCCGCAGGCTTTCGGCGGCGTCCAGGCAGAAGGGCTTTTCGCAGAACACATGCAGGTCGGCGTCGAGCGCGAGCTTGACGATCTCGGCGTGGAACCGCGACGGCGTGGCCACGAACACCGCGTCGAACGTCTCGGTGGAGAGCATCCGGCGGTAGTCGTTGAAGGTCTTGAGACCGGCGTATTTCGAAACCACGTCGAGAACGTAGTCGCTGGTGTCGCACACGGCGGCAAGCTCGACGTCGGGATGCGCGTTGACGATCGACAGGTGGGACAGGCCCATCTTGCCCAAGCCGATGAGTGCCGCTCGGATCATTGCGTTCCTGCCTGTTCGGTTGCCACCGTCATTGCCGGGTTCGCGCCGGCGGCGGTCGTGACCGGCTTGAGAAAGCGCGCCGTCATCAAGCCTTTGGCGAGGCACTGGCTGACGAAAACCAGATGCCACCACGTCCGCTTGGCCCGCACCTTCGGTTCGACGATGAGCCGGTACAGCCATTCCATCCCGATCGCCCGCACCGGCGTCGGTGCCCACGGAACCGCGCCGGAGTGGTAGTCGAACGCCGCGCCCACGCCGATCAGCCAGGGGGCGTTGATGCGCTCCTGATGCGCCGCGATCCAGCGTTCCTTCTTGGGGACGCTGAGGCCCACCCAGACTATGTCGGGCCTGGCGTCGTTGATCAGTTCGACGATTTTCTCGTCCTCCTCGGGCGGAATGTCGCCGAACGGCGGGCAATAGGTGCCGCAGACGATGAGACCGGGATATTTCTCCTTCAGCCGGCGAGCCATCTCGTCGGCGACGCCTTCCTTGCCTCCGTAATAGAAGTGCCGCCAGCCGCGCGACACGCCGTAGCGGGAGGCCTCGAGCTGCAGGATCGGCCCTGGAAAGCGAGGGATGCGCACGCCCCAGCCCCAGCCCGCCACGATCACGCCGACGCCGTCGCAGACCGAGAAGTCGGCGTTGCGCATGTAAGCGTTGATGCCGGGCATGCGCAGGCCGTGATACATGTTTTCGGGGTTGGTCACGGCGATGTAGTGGCCGCTCTCGCGCGCATCGATCGCCCGCTCGATTTCCTTCAGCACGTATTCGCGCGGCGCCGTGGTCAGTGGCAGTCCGTCGATGAATCCGGCGGGATGCACGCGCCGGCCGGGCGCCGGCCGGGCGAACGCTTCGCGCGTCATTCGGTCCATGTCAGGCCACCGCACGAATCGGCTGCGGCGAGCTGGCCGGCCGGCGGTTGTGCACGGCGCGCACCTGCTGTTCGATCCACGCGTAGGTTTTCTCCAGACCCTCGCGTAGTGGCCGGCTCGGCGCCCAGCCGAGCGTGTCGCGGATCAGCGTGTTGTCGGAATTGCGGCCGCGCACGCCCGTGGGGCCGGGAACGTGCTCGATCGCGAGCTGCTTGCCCGAGATGTCGATTGCCATCTGGGCAAGGCGGTTGATGGTCACCATCTCGTCCGAACCGATGTTGAACGGCCCGGTGTGTCCCGAACGGGTGAGCCGCAGCGTTCCCTCCACGCATTCGTCTATGTAGAGGAACGATCGCGTCTGCAGCCCGTCGCCCCAGAGTTCGATGCTGCCGCCGCTGGTGGCCTGCGCCACCTTGCGGCAGACGGCGGCCGGCGCCTTCTCCTTGCCGCCGGTCCAGGTGCCCTCGGGCCCGAAAATGTTGTGATAGCGCGCGATGCGGCATTCCATTCTGTGGTTGCGGTTGAACGCCAGATACAGCCGTTCGCTGAACAGCTTTTCCCAGCCGTATTCGCTGTCCGGTGCGGCGGGATAGGCGGAAGCCTCGGCGCAATTCGGGCTGTCCGGATCTTCCTGGTTGTAGGCGGGATACATGCAGGCCGACGACGAATAGAAGATGCGCTTGACGTTCCGCTTGCGGCACGCCTCGACCACATTGAGATTGATGGCGGCGGAATTGTGCATCACGTCGGCGTCGTGCTCGCCCGTGAAGATGTAGCCTGCCCCGCCCATGTCGGCGGCGAACTGGTAAATTTCGTCGAACCTGCGGTCGATCACCGCCTGGCAGACGTCGGGGCTGCGCAAATCGCCGATCACGAAGTCGTCGGCGGTGGTTTCCGAGAACTGGGGAAACTTGAGGTCGACCCCGCGAACCCAGTAGCCTTGCTGTTTCAGCCTTTTCACGACGTGGCTTCCGATGAAGCCGCCGGCGCCGCATACCAGGGCCTGCTGCATGATCGTGTCTCTCCTTCTTGCTTGAAATTCGGGCATGCTGCCGCCGTCGGGGTGAAACGGCGTTTCACCCCTGGTCGCGCGGATTTGCCGGAACGCGTCACGCGACCGGAATGAGGCTCTCTTGGCGCAAAGAGACGCTGACGGGCCTGCCGAGCAGGCCCAAAAGAACCCGAACGCGGCCGTCGGGGGCCATGTGTTCGAGCGTTCCGATGAGATCGGCGAAGGGGCCGTCCGCGATGCGGACCGGCTGTCCCAATTCCAGCGACGACGACCAGTCCACCGATCCGTCGGTGTTCAGCCTGTCCTGAAGCTCCTCCACCACGCCTTGGGGCACGGGTGTGGGGCCGTCGCCATTGGCGACGATCCTGACCACGCCGCGCGTGCCGTTGATGCTGCGCCAGCGATCGCGCGCCGGATCGAGCGGCACGAAGAAATAGGCCGGAAAAAGCGGAGCCAGAACGACATGCGCCCGGCGCGCATGCCGCACTGTCTTGCGAATGCGCGGACAGAACGTGCGGTAGCCCTGCTGATGCAGGTTGAGGATGGCGCGATTTTCCTGATGCGGCTGGGTTTGGACCACGAACCAGCGTCCGGCTTCCGTCATGCCCGGTCCAAAGGACGCAGCATTGCCCGCGAGATTGTTCCGCGCCGTGCCGTCCGACATCTCTGCCTCAATACGCGTTGCGTTGCCGGAACACCTCGGCAACGGTCCGAAACAGGATTTCGCAGTCGAACAGGATTGAAGCGTTGAGCGCGTACCAGATGTCGTATTCGATCCGGCGATACATGGCGTCGAGATCCTGCGTCTCGCCGCGCAGGCCGCTGACCTGCGCCCAGCCTGTCATACCGGGCTTGACGTGCTGGCGGACTTCGTAGTTCTCGATCGCCTTCGAATAAAACTCGTCGTGTGCCGCCGCGTGCGGGCGCGGCCCGACCAGCGACATGTCGCCGAGTACCACGTTGATGAGCTGGGGCAGCTCGTCCAGGCTGGTTCGGCGCAGGAAGCGGCCGACGCGCGTCACCCTGCTGTCGCCCCGACGTACCTGCCGCACGACGGGGCCGTCCTCGAGCACGTGCATGGTGCGGAACTTGAAGATGCGGAAAGGTGCGCCGCGGTAGCCGTTGCGGATCTGGCGGAAGAACACCGGGCCCGCCGAATCCAGCTTGATCATGATCGCGATGAACAGCAGCGACGGCATGAGCAGGACCAGCAGCGCGCTTGCAAGAACGATGTCCATCACCCGTTTGCAGACGCGTTCCCCGCGCCTCAGCGGCTCGCGCTGCACCTCGACCGCCACGTAGCCGCCGATCGACCGGGGCTTGCAGCGCACCAGCGAGGCGGTCTGCGGTTCAGGCACGATGAAGATCGCGCGCGGCAGGATGCTGAGCGCGCGTTCGAGCGAGGCAAGCCGCTCCTGCGCCAGACTGCCGAAGCAGAGAAAGATCTCGCCCTGCCGGCAGGTCCGCGCCGCCGCAAAGGTGCGCGCCACCAGTTCCCTTTGAACCGCCGAGTTTGTCGCCGGATTGGACAGCCCCGAGCACGCCACCACTTTGGGCGGCGGATAGCCCTGCGCGATCAGCTCCCCGATGAACTCCCCTACCGAGGCGTCATTCACGTCGCAAAGAATGATGGCATCCCGATCGGCGTATCCGGCCTTGCTGGCGATGCGCGAGAGCACCGGCTCGGTTGCCATCCGCCAGAAGCCGATGATCGGAAGGCAGCCCAAGTAGAACGAAAGGACCGATCCGCGCGAAACCACGCTTCCCACCTTGAACGCGAACAGAATGAACCAGAGCACGGCGAAGGCGACGGTCCAGCACTGCACCGCTGTGCTGAAGCGACCGAAATTCGTCCTGCCTTCCCAGTCGTGGCGATGGTTCAGCAGCCGCCCCGCCGTCACGAACGTGCCGGCAACGAGCATTCCGGTGTAGGTGAAGTCGGCGATGTTGGGGTTCTTTGCCGCCAGCCAGTGGTAGAGCAGCCCTGCCACGTTGCTGAGCACGATGATGAAGGCGGCATCCGAAGCATCCTGAAGAACCGAGTGGTTCTCGCCGCCGACCGGAACCGCATCGCGCCGGGCACGAACCGCCGCCGGCAGCGTAGGCCCCTTGCTCCAGCCGAGCCGGTGGACGATGCCGCCCGCATAGGCAGGCCCTTCCAGAACGCCGGACAGCACCCGCGAGAAGCGTTCGCCGTGTGGTAGCTCGTCCTTCATTTCGTCAACGCCACCCCTTTACGCGCACGGGCCTCAAGTGCCCCTGCGCGAGTTGCCAGTATTATTTACCCTTCGGCAACTTTCACAGCCCTGAACGGCTTGTGGAATACTTCCGCAGTGCAAAATTGTCAAGGTCACGGCATCTCTTGACTTGCCGTAAGTTCCATTATTACTTGCCACTTTCGGTTCTTTACGTGATCAATACGGCACACCGGCGGCTTATTCAATTTTTGATTGGCACAGGCGTCATTTTTTACTTCACTGTCAAGTATTATTACACATGGCGCAAGTAACGGCACATGTGCTCGCTTTTCAGCCCGGGCGAACGTCGCGGCGGCGGAACAATCCGAAGCGGGTGCTCGGGACGATGCCCAATCCCTGAGCGGGCTATTTCACTGCCTCGAAGAACAGAGATTCGTCGGGACGATTGTCGAGCACAGCGATGTCCGGGCAACGACCCACCCGAAACGCGAGAACGTCCGCTGTGGTAAATCCGCAAGCCTCGAACAATCTCTTCAGCGAGGCGCCGGTATAGCCCCAATGGTGGCCGTTCTTCACCGCCGCGCGCGTATCCGCCTCGAATACGGCGCTCAGGAAAGCTTCCGGAGATTCGCGGTTGTACGTCGCGACGAGCTTGTCGAGATCGGGCACGACGACGCGGCAGACGCCGCTGGGCTCGAGAACCCGGCGAATCTCACACACCAGGGACTGAATTTCGTCACGAAACAGATGCTCGAAAACGTGGCTGCTGAACACCGCCTGGACCGAACCGTCGGCAAAGGGCAGCGGCCGCGTCAGGTCCACGTATTTCAGGGCGCGAAAGCGGCCTTCGCGATGCATCCGGTACTTGCCGGCATCGATCTTTCCCAAAGCGTAAAGGAGGCTTGGCGCCCCCGGAATCCGGGAAATGAAGATGTGGGGCGTGACGTCGGTGTTTACCCAACCGTCAACGGCGCAATCGAACGCGCCGAGATGAAGCTTGATGCCCGCTTTCGACTGATCCGCTGAACCCCACACGCCTGTCGTCCCTTTCGATGATTCAATTGTCCCGGACTTTCTTCCGCTGTCAATTGCGGTCTCGCGCGACGCTGTAAGATCCTCTTACACATCTGGCGGAGTTGATCCGTGTACCGCTGTTTCCCCGGACGGTAGCTTCCGCAGGTGCTGCGGCCCGCGATCAGCGGTGCGCGTCGGGAAGGGCGAACGCCAGAACGTAATCGCCCATCGTCGTCCAGAATTTCTGGTGTCCGCCAGCCGAAATCAGCACGTACTGGCGTCCGCCCACGGCGTAGGTCATGGGCGTGGCCTGTCCGCCCGCCGGAAGGCGCGCGCGCCACAGCACGCGGCCGGTGCTTTCGTCGATGGCGCGCAGGTAGTTGTCGGCCGTCGCGCCCATGAAGACGACGCCGCCGCGCGTGACGATATTCCCGCCGATGTTGAGCATGCCGGTCGGCAACGGGAAGTTGAGCTTGGTGCGCAGCAGGCCGCTGTCGCGCGTCGTGCCGATCGGATGCTGCCAGACGACTCTGCGGCTCTTCAGGTCGATGGCGGTGATCTTTCCCCAGGGCGGCGGGTTGCACGGCACTCTGAGCAGGCTGAGCCACGGCAGGATCTCGACCGGGTACGGCGTGCCGTATTGCGGGAAATAGAGCGAGGTGTTGTCGGGCAGCGGTCCCTTGCCGGACCACGGCTTCAGCACGCCGCGCTTCTCCACCTTGGCGCGCGGCGGCTCCACCAGCAGGAACGGCAGGTAGCTCGAGTTGGCGATCAGCAGCTTGCGTTCCGGGTCGATCGTGATGCCGCCCCAGTCGACGATCCCGTCGGCGGCGGGATAGATGATCGACGGCGTCGTGGCCGGCGGCGTGAACTGGCCGAAATAGCGATAGCGCGCGAAGTCGATCCGGCAATAGAGCTGGTCGAACGGCGTCGCCCCCCAGATGTGGTTCGCGGCGAGGTCGGCCGGCGCAAGCGACGGCATTCCGACGCTGTAAGGCTGCGTCTTCGACAGATAGTCTCCCGCGATGGGGCCCTGCGGCGCCGGCTTCTCGGCCACGCGCGCCAGCGGCTTGCCGTCGCGCCGGTCGAGCAGGAAAAGCTCGCCCCGCTTGGTCGGCTGCACCAGCGCCGGAATAGTCCCGTTCGGACCGGGCAGATCGACCAGCGACGGTCCCGCCGCCACGTCGAGGTCCCAGACGTCGTGATGGATGGTTTGGAAGTGCCAGCGCTCCGCGCCGGTGGTGATGTCGACCGCCACGACCGAGCTCGAGTATTCGTCGTCGATCTTGCGGCGATAGCCGCCGAAATGATCCGGCGTCGCGTTGCCGGTTGGCAGATAGACGAGGTTGAGTTCTGCATCGGCCGTGAGCGGGCCCCAGGCGTTCGGGGTCGCCCGCGTCAAGAACTGGCCGTCGCGCGGGGTCCAGTTGTGCGGTGAATGACCAACGTCCCACGCCCACACGATCTTGCCGGTAATCGGGTCGAAGGCGCGCACTGCGCCTGAAGGCTCGTCGGTCTTCTGGTCGTCGGCGATCCATCCTCCGACGATGATCCGGTCGTGAATCACCAGGGGCTGCGACGTCACGTAGTGGAAGCCGCGCGCCATGTGGCCAAGTTGGCGCTGCAGCGAAACGAAGCCGTGCGTGCCGAAATCCTCGCACGGCTTTCCGGTGTCGGCGTTGAGCGCCATCAGGCGGGCATCGAGCGTCGGAGCGATGATGCGCCGGGGGCAGGCTGTCTGCTTGCCTGCCGGGGCCGCGTAATAGGCCACACCGCGGCACGCCAGGAATATGTCGCCCTGCGTGTCCGCGTGCGGATCGAACATCCATTTCTTCCGGCCGGTGGCCGCATCCAGCGCAAGCACCCAACTGTGCGCGGTGCAAAGATAAAGCGTATCGCCGACCTTGATCGGCGTGGCCTCGAAATTGTACTCGGACCGTTCGTTGCGGTGTCCGTCGCCGGTTTCGATCTGCCAGGCGAGCTTCAGCTTCGCCACGTTATCGCGCGTGATCTGAGCAAGCGGCGAGAAGCGGTCGCCGCGCGCGCTGCGTCCGTAGAACACCCAGTCCGAATCCGGCAGACTGTGGTCGGCTGCATCGGCCGCCGGCGTCATCGCGACCGCGCCGTCCGTTCCCACCGGCTGCAGAAACCCTGCGGTCAGCACCGCCACCGCGGCGGCGACCGATGCAACGACGAGGCGCGGCCCGATCGCCTCGCGCACCAGGCGGCGGCGTACATCCGGCACCAGCATCCACAATCCGACGATCACCGGCGCGACCAGCCGCGGCTCCAGTTCCCAGCCCAGGAACCCCACTTCCGCAATCGACCACGCGACGGTGGCGAGCAGTATGGCGGCGTAAAGCCAGAGCGCCTCGCACGAGCGCTTCCAATACAGCCACGCGGTTGCTCCCAGCGCGGCTCCCGTAAGCGCGTAGTACCAGGTGCCGCCGAGAGCGGCGAGCCACACTCCGCCGATGACGAACCACGCGCCCGCTAGGGAAAGCATGACCATTGTCAGGATTGGAGGCACCCTCGCGCGCATGCGCCCGATCGCCTCCAGGTAAACGCGCAGTTCCACGATGTCCCCGTGTTGGTGGACCAGGCGCATTTCCCCAAGCAACTACCCAGCCGATACGGCGATCTAAGGAAACATGACGGCGGCGGTCAACCGGAAATCGTCGTTTCGCATCGCTTGTTTACGCAGTTTCGTGTCGCGGCGGCAGGAACGTTCTTGGTCCGCGCTTTCGGCGGGCCCGTGGCCCCGACGTCAGGTGGAGCGCACTTCGGGAAGATCGCCGGCAAGACGCAGCAGCAGGAAAATGCAGCCAAGTGCTCCAAGCAGCGTCACGCCATAGACGAGGCTTGGGATGCCGCTGGCGAACGAAGCGACCGGCGGAATGAAAATCGAGGAGCAGAAATAAGCGGCCGCCAGCAGCCCCGCAAGGACCGCGCTGCCGGCGCCCCTTCTGCCGGCCAGAGCGATCGCAAGCAGCGCCATGGCGGGCGGCAGAATTCCCAGATGGTGCTGCCAGGCGATCGGCGAGGCGATGGTGAAGACGATGCCGGCCACGAGAAAGTCCGCCAATCCGCCTCTGTCCTTGCCGCGCAGGAACAGCGCGATCGCCAACAGGCACAGCGACGTTGCGGTGCTGGCGTAATAGACGATCGGGTTGAACGGGGGAAACGCGTGCTTGTCGACCGTGAACGGATCCGAATTGCCCAGCAGGCGGTTCAGCACGCCGTTGACGGAAACGTTCGGGTAGTACGCCTCGCCGTGCTGGTTCATGAACGACACGGCCGACAGATAGTCGAGATGGTTGCCGATTCCGAACCGCGCGACCGAGACGGCCAAGCCCGCCGCCGCCATCACCACCAGCGCGCCCGCAAATCGCCAGCGGCGCCGCAGCACCGCCCAGACCAGGAACAGGGCAAATTGCGGCTTGACGAGGCAGATCGCGCCGATCAGAGCGCCGGCCAATCGCTGTCGTCCGGTGAGGAACGCCAGCACTGCGAGCGCAAAGCCCGCATTCACCCAGGCCTGAATCTGGCCGAGGCTGAAGGCCCAGAGCACCGAATGAAACGTGAAGACGCAAAGCCCGATCGCAACCGCACAGACAAGGTGCAGCGATGGGTTGGTGCGGGCCCACCGGCTGGAACGGGCCGCCACGAACGCGATCAGCCCCACCGCCGCGGCCTCGACCGCCACCGCAAACCAGCCGATCCAGTTGAGCGCCCGGTCCGACAGGGGCAAGTGAAGCGCATCGGGCACCGCGAACACGAGCAGGCTCGATGGAGGGTATTGGAACTTGATGTGCCGTTCGAAGAAGATCTGCTGGTAAAGCAATCCATGATGCGGCTGCGCCAGCCAGGCATAGGCTTTACGCATCGGCATCCAGGAATCGTTCACCGGCATCCAGTCGGGAACGTGTCCGCCCGGAAAGATCAGCCAGAAGTGCAAGTCCCACAGCGCGGTCTGGGTGCCGGATTGGTGCAGCGCCAGCGCGAAGGCGAAATTCGCGAGCACGACCGCGGCCAAAAGCGCAAGAAGCACGACCGGGGCGAACAGCGGGCGAGCCCTCATTGCGGCGATCGGTCCGTTCAAGACGCTCATGATTGCTCGCCTCGTCGAAACGGCTACTGGTGTCCCGATTCCGAAATTCGCAGCAAGCCGATATCGAGATTTGGCGAATTTCGGAATCGAAAGGACACTACCAACTCATTGAATCCCAGTGTTGCTTTGGTTTCGACGTTCGCCAAGCGGCCGATGTCGGTGATGGTGCGAACTTCGAAACCACGACCCTAGTGCAAAGTCACCGTGTCGAATGTCCTGAGCTGGCCGGTGGCCACCAGTGCCTGCATCTGGACCTGCCAGTCTACCAGATTCATGAACAGCAGCGCCGCCGCCGCGATGAGGACGACCCCGGCAATCCAGCCGGGCAGCTCCTCCTTGGCAATCAGCGCCAGGGTGACGATGAACAGCGGCATGTAATCGGGCGAAAACAGGAACGCGCTGTCCCCGGAATAGATCGTATGCAACACCAGCCCAAACAGCGCGAACAAGGGGATATACAAGTGGCGCGTCTTCAGCACGGCCAGCGAAGCCAGCGTCGCCGCGATGCTCAAGGCGGGCACCAGCCAGTCGAGCGGTATCTGCGGCGGCGTCAGCCCGAAGACATGCAGCGACAGAAACGAGTTGTGGCGATCGATCTCGACGAAATTGCGCTCTTCGAGGAAGTTGAACGGAAGCCCCACCCGCTTGCCCAGGATCGGCCATTCGGGCGACCAGGCCACATAGGTCAGCGCCACGGCCCACAGGGCGGTCTTGACCAGCGTTTTGGCTTTTGCGGCATTGAGTTTCACGAACCGGCTGAAATCGCCGCGGCGAAGCGCATCGAAATCGATCTGCTTCAGGACCCAGATCATTCCGTTGGTGACGACCATGGAAAAGCCCGCCATCAGGGCGGCGGTCGAGCGCAGCTCGCGTCCGCGCGGGGTCTTGGCGTCCTTTCCGGTCATCAAGAGGATGGCGAGCAGAACGCTGGCGCCGCCCAGCATGTGGCATTCGGGCAGCGACGACCAGAACACGTAAGTCGCCGACGAGCAGAACAGCAGCGTGAAGCTCGCCGCGATCAGGGGGGCGATTTCCAGGCGCCGCATCACCGCATAAAGCAGGGCGCAGCACGCCACGCCGATCGCTCCGGACAGTGCGGGAATGCCCAGCCAGGGCGGCACGTGCATCATCTTCATGACGACGAACTGATAGAAGATGCACAGCCAGCCGTAGAGCGGATGCACCTTCATGCGGTAATAGCCTTCGGTCTTGTCGCTGAGGTAGGCGAAGACGCGTCCCGTGTCGGCGCTGTAAAAGGCGTTCTGGTCGGGGATGTGGCCGATGAAGGGGCGCGCCGCCAGGTACGCGACGGCGGCGGCGCAGACGATCACCGCCGCCAGGCACACCGCATCGACCGCCCGGCGACCGCCCGCGAAGTCGCGCTGCAGCAGGCGCGTTTCAGCGCCCGTGTTTGTGTCGGTTGAATCCAGTGCCTCGCGCTCCATCCAAGCCAGCCCATCAACGCCGAAAACGATCCGCTCGGTTCAACGTTGACGGAGCCCATCACTCGAACGCGCTCGCGCCATCCTCGACAACCCTGCGGCCGAAAATTCCGCAAGGGCTGCTTATCCCAGAGCAGCCGCACTCCCCAGTGCGCGCCACAAGTGTATGAATTGATGGCAAACAGTCAACATGGTGCAGGCGGCCGCCTTCGTGTTGTCGGTGTTCGCGGCTTTCTTGCAGCGGATGCATGCTCCGCCGCCGGACGCGCTGCGGCATGCGCCGTTCCGGCGAAGGGGCTTCGCGGGCGGCGGCGGCGGCGCTGCCCACGCCTTGAGCAGAATTCGATACCGATCGATGCTTTGGGGCGCAATCCGGCAAAGCGTGAAGCACATTTCCGCCAGACTGCGCGACAAAACAGGAATCCAGGGCAAGTCCGCGAATCAACGACCGCGGATATTGCTTCAGTATTCGGTCACCGCTCCGGAAGTGAATCGCGGGATCGAGGTGCGGCGCAGCGGAACGTGAATCCGCCGTTCATGGACATCGATCTCGTCACCTGCCGCAATCTGCTGATCGATCTCGAACCGGACGCCGCCAAGCGCGTGATCTGACTGCTTCACTCCGCACTTCGCATGGGCGGTTAGGGCCTACGCACCTGCGTCCCATTTTTCGGACATACCGTCCGGCGCTGGGCCGGGCGAAGTGGGCGAGGACGAGCGTGGCCACCGTTCTTGGTGTGGGCACGGAAGCCAAACGAAGCAGCGACGTATCGGGAACGGAATTGGGGAATGCTGAGGAACGGGGACCAATTCGAAACGGCGCTTTACCTCTAAGCCTCTGATTCTAAATGGTGCCAGAACAGGACTCGAACCTGCACGGCTTTCACCGCTAGTACCTGAAACCGAAAATGTGGGATTTCTCAGGAATGGACAGGAGCCAAGTAATTGAAATTCCTCAATTTGCCTCCTGTGGGTAACTCTAGATTTATGCGAATTGGTCACGGAATTGGTCACCAGCGCGCGCTCTGGAGCACGCAACTAGCGAGACTATGTTCCTCAACCTTGGCTTGATCCTCTGCGTTCTGGCCAGCCGCGTTTTCAGCCCACCAGCCCCAATTCGATCAGGTCGACGCTTATCCTCCAGTGATCGACCACTTCACTTCAAGCTCCTCGTCCTCATCCCCGTCTCCTTCACGCATGCTCTTGCGCTGGGGATTCAGAACGGTCGCGTCTTTGGCAACCGCACCGAAGATAGCGCCACAAAAGTGCCCCTCATGCTCGGAATTCGCGGATGATTCCGCGAGGCCGACGTAAGGCCGAACGCGAAATCGGCGTAGGCACGGGCGAGTTGTGCCCGGTACTCATCGCGTTGCGCGGCGTCACTCAATATTTCCAAGGCTTCAACGCGCGACAAATAGTCGTGAAAGCGCTTCAAGATGTGCAAACGGCTGGCCGCCAAGACACGCGCATCGAATGAGAGACCGAAGTAGTCGAAGAAGTCCTCTGCGCTCGAAAGGCGGCTGAGGTCGGCCCGAAGTTCGCTCATGAGCATGCCGTTTCCCGATAGAAGCGCACGAGATCGATTTCGTCCGGCGCATGTTTGGCCGCACCGGCAAAGCGGCGGACGCGCCTCAGGATCCCGTCGGCTTGTTCCATGGCCAGCGGCAGACCGAGTTTCTCATAGGTGTGAAGAACGGCCGCCAGCCCCGAGTGCTTGCCCAATACAAGGCGGTGCTCGCGACCCAGTTCTGCCGGATCGAGGCTCTGATAGTTGAGGGGGTCGCGCAGCAGACCATGCACGTGAATGCCGGATTCGTGGGTGAACGCGCCCTCGCCCACGATGCTTTTGCCCGCCGGCACAGGCCGGCCCGAGGCTGCCGCAACGAGGTCCGACACGTCCGGCAAACGGCGCGGCGACACACCCGTCTGACGATGGTGGAGGTGATGCAGCGCCATGACCACTTCTTCCAGCGGCGCATTACCCGCCCGCTCGCCCAGCCCGTTCACGGTCGTGTTCACATGCGTAGCACCGCCCAGCACGGCCGCGAGCGAATTTGCCGAAGCCAAGCCGAGGTCATCATGGGCATGGATTTCGAGCTCGCGCGAAACTTGGGCCCGCAACCTGCGGAATATCTCGATCGTCGAGAATGGGTCCATGATCCCGAGCGTATCGGCGAAGCGGAAGCGGCGCGCACCGGCTGCCTCGGCCGCTTGGGCAACAGCAATCACGAAGTCGAGATCGGCACGGGAGGAGTCTTCGCCTCCAACGCAAACTTCCAGATCATGATTCCGCGCCAGCCTCACCATGCGGTCGATTTCAGCCAGAACCCAGGCGCGATCACGGCCAAGCTTGCGTGCGAGTTGCTGATCCGAGACGGGAATGGACATATTGACCATCGACACGCCGCACGCGAGCGCGGCACCAAGGTCGTCCTCGCGCATCCGGCACCAGGTGATCACGCGCGCATCGAGACCCTGATCCACAATGGCGTGGATATCGCCTTGCTCTTCGGGGCCCATCGCGGGGATACCGACTTCGATCTCTTGAACGCCTGCGTCGCTGAGCGCCCGGGCAATGGCGAGTTTCTCATCGCGCCGGAAGACGACGCCCGCGGTCTGCTCGCCGTCGCGAAGCGTGGTGTCGTTGATGATCACCTGCGCGCGGCTCATTACGTGCCGCTCCGGCGGATGGCGGACAACGGGACCACGCGCAACGGCCGCCCGGTGACGTCGATGAGGCGCTTGCGGATGCCCGCCAGCGTGACTGAGGAGAGAACGCAACCTGTGCACGTCCCCTTCAAATCTACGACGACCATGTCGCCGTCTACCGCAACCAGCGCGATGTCGCCGCCATCGCGCCGCAGACGCGGCCGCAACTCGTCGATCGCCGCTTCAATCGCGGGAAGCCCGCCGTCTTTGGCCTCCTCGGGTGCTTCGGGCTCGAATACACTGATGGCTTCATTCAGCACGACAGACAGCCTCCCGGCCCCGTCTTGCAGCCACTGCAGAGGTTTGGATTGTCGAAGATAAAGCCGGCGACCGGGCCATCGCAGAAATCGATCTGGGCGCCTGCAAGCAACGGCTTGGACGCTTCGTCCACGAAGACCATCACGTCGCCGACGTGAACGACCGCATCGCCCTCCTGTGCCCGGCACTCCAGGGCCATTTCATAGCGCAAGCCGGCGCAGCCCCCGGCACACGCCGCGATCCTGATGCCACGAACTTCCGGTTCGCCGGCTTCAGCAATGACGCGCCGGATGGCGGACGCCGCATTTTCTGTCAGGTTCAGGATCGCCGCCTCCCATGTCGCTTCTCCTGTTCTAGCAAGCGTCGCGCCAACTGAAATATTGCGGGATTCTAGACGTTTGCAGCGACACGGTTTGTCGGGTTTGCGACACCGACATGTCACGCAGCTTCCAGCACTGGCGCCGCGCCGTGTTTCTGGCAGCCCTTGGCGCAGACGCGCGAGCAGGCGCCACAGCCGATGCAATCGCCAGGATTGGTCACCGTCATCACGTAGCGCTCGATGTCTTCTTCGTCTTCGGTGACGTTGCCTTCCTCGTCGAGGGGCACCTGGGTCAGCACATTGCGCCCGCAGACCTTGAAGCAACGGCCGCAACCGAGGCATTCGGCGGCTTCGATCGACAAGAGATAGATCGGTTCCCATGGCATACCAGCCCTGGTCAGCGCGCGACGTTCACTCATCCTGAAACTCCTCCCTCAATTTGCTTTCGCGGCATCGGGAAATTGCTCGATGCAGTGCATCGCCTCGGCGACCAGGGCCTCTCCGTCGGCTTCGAGCTTCGAAAGCGACGCAACGCCGAAGCGGTGCACCTCGCGCACGGTTTTCGAGACGACAACCAGCCGGCCGCAGATAAGGACGATACGCCCGAACCCTTCCGCCGAGATCTGCAGAACCGGCGAAGCCAGGATCCCGCTGCTCTTTTCGATCAGCAGCGCCGCGGCGCTGTAAAACTGTGTCACACGCGCCAGCGTCTGGGAGTCGGGATCGCCGATGAGCGGTATGGCCCGCGCGCGTTCCCTGTCGACGACAAAGGGGGCCAGCAACGCGCTGTCGGGCTTGCCGTCCCACAGGCCGTACATGTCATGGGCGCGGATTTGCGCTACCAGTTCCCGCAGGAAAGGGCCCAAGTCCGCCACCACGTCACTCCTCCGCGAACGATAGGTCGGACCCACCGCTGAGCAGTTTACGCATCCACGGCGGCGGAGATCCGCGCAGCATTCCCTGGACGCGGGCGATCACGTCGGCGATGGGCTCCACGGACGGAAGCTTCAGCGGATAGACCCTGTTGTTGACCACGCGCGCTGCCGCGACACCGCCGATTGCGAGCGAAAACACCATGGCACAGCCGGTGATCGCCTCGATTTTGGCCCCAACACGGTCGTCGCCTTCGTCGACATGATGGCCGTCCTCGCGGCTCACGCCTTCGAACTGGATGGCTTCGATAAAGCGGACATCGCGCGCGCCCACTTCGTAAATGGCGATCGCGGGCGCGCTGCCGAAATGAGCATCCACATGGTGCAAATCCTGCGTGGCGAAAGCGATCTTCAATGCGCCAGGTATCGGGCCAGCTTCTTCCGCTTGCTTCGATTCAATGAGGTGCAAGCGCCGCATGGGTGCCTCCTTGCCGGCCACGCGCGTCGCGGCCGTTTTCTTGCGCCAGGAAGATATTGCCGATCTCGAAGATCAGGTCGCGCGCGCCGGTGTAGCCGACCGAAAGGCGGTGCGCCGCGCCCAACCGGTCGAACAACGGAAAGCCGGCGGCGAAGGATGGCACGCCGAGCCGCACAGCCACGCGGTGCCCGTGAGCATTGCTGACAATGAGATCGCAGCCGTCTGCGCCACGTTCCAGATCGTCCAGATCGCCGATGACCACCGTTGCGCCCGGCACCAACTCTGCTGCAGTCGTTATCTCCGTCGTCACAGCGCAGGCTATCGTGGCCCCCATATCAACCAGAAACTGGGAAATGCCGAGCAACAGATCGGGTTCTGCAGCGATAGCCACGCGCTTGCCGCCGAAGAAGAAATGGCCATCGAGGACGGCATCGATGAGCTGGCTGCGGCGCCGCCGGATTGCAGGCGGTGTGGGTTTTCCCGAAATCCTCGCCAGTGCCGCGACGAAATCATCCCACGGCCGCAATCCCGTGAGCCGCGAGAACACTTCTACGGGAACCCCGCAACGCTGTTCGATCAGGCGCGCTGCCGGCTCCACATGCAGGCCGAGCGCGAAGCTCGCGACCGAGCGGCCCATGCGGCGGATATCCTCCACCGCGGTGCCGCCGAGCGTGGTCGGCACGTATTCGTTGGCCACATGACCATCGAGCGATCGCGAGAGGTCGGGCAGAATGATCGGTGCCAGGCCGAAGGCCTCCACCGTCTCTTGGACTTCTTCGACGTCGGCAGGCGTCAGATGCGCTCCCGCGAGAATATTGACCTGGCGCAGATTGTGCCCCGGCAGCGTTTCGACGAGATCATCCACGATCGCCGTTACCGCCGCGCCCCAACCGGCTTCGAAGCCGCCCTTGTAATCCGGCGTGGAAACGTGGATCAGCGCCGTGTCCGCAAGCTCTGCATGACGGGCGCGGATCAGCTTGAGATCGCCCTCGATGTCTTCGCCGCGTGCCTCGGTCAGGCCGCTGGAGCAGATGCCAATCACCTTGGGGTGCGCCCGCTCGGCCACGTTCAGGATGGCTTCCTCGAGATTGTCATGGCCGCCGAGGATGGTGCTGACCTCGTTCATCGCCGTGGTCTGCAGAGGGACCGCCTCGCGAAAATGGCGGACGAGCAACACGAGCGCGAAAGCCGTGCAGCCCTGGGCGGCGTGCAACATCGGCATGCAACCCGCAAGCCCCATCAAGGCCGCCGCGGCCCCGAGCGGCTGACTCGACTTCAGCGGATTGACGCTGCACGACTTGGTGCGGATTTCCGTGGTCGCCACCTTACCTCTCCCATGGGGCGGGTGCGCGCACCTGTTCCCAGATCGGGCTCGACAGGGCCTTGTCGATTTCGCGGAGAAGGGCGACGGCGCCGGTGTAGCCGGCATAGGCGTGGTGGCGCTCTTGATTGATATCGACCCAGGGTCGCTTTGCCTTCAGCGCGACGAACTGCGTACGCCCGCCCGAAAGCATGATGTCGGCTTCGCCCTCTTTCAGCATGCGGTACATTTCGCGCTGCGACAGCGTTTCGTAGAGATCGCCGTCATCGCCCATCAGCGCCTGGGCACGATCCTTGTCGTCCTCCGTCGATTTGCGCACCGACGTTCCGATCACGGTCATACCGGCATCCTGCAGGGCCGATATGACCGACCACGATTTCACCCCGCCCGTGTAGAGCAGCACCCGCTTATCCTTGAGCCGGGGAAGCACGGCCTCGAGTTCGGCGATAACGCGCGCTTCTTCATCCGCGATCAGTTCTTCCGTTCGATCGACCAGGTCATCCGGCCCGCCGCGCTCCGCCAGCATGCGCGCGATCGTGCGCAACGACAGGCTCGTGGCCGAAACGCCGTAGAACGAACCTTCGAAATACGGAATGCCCCAACGTTCCTTCATCTTGCGCGCCAGGTTGAGGAGCGCCTGGCTGCACACCATCATGTTGAGGCGGGCGCGATGGGCGGTCGTGACCTCGTGAAAGCGCGCATCGCCCGTGATCGCCGTGAGGATGCGGATGCCGAGCCGCTCGAACAGCGGCTTCACGTTCCACAGATCGCCCGCGACGTTGTATTCACCCAGCAGATTGATGTCGGTCCGCGTCGTGAACGCCGGCTCCTCGCGGCCGATGACATGCTCCAGCAGCACTTCGCCCGCCAGCTTGGTGCCGAAATTCTTCTTGCCCACAAATCCTGGCGCATTGACCGGGATGACCGGCCGCCCCAGCCGTTCGCTCGCCACTTCGCAGACCTTGACGATATCGTCGCCGATCATCGCCGTGACGCAGGACTGGTAGACGAACACCGCAGGCGGATCGAAGCGCGCCACGATCTCCTTGATGGCGCGAAAGAGCCGCTTCTCGCCGCCATAGATCACATCCATCTCGGAAAGATCGGTGGTGAAGCTGGTGCGATAAAGCTCAGGCCCCGACGAGAGCGCATGCCGGCTATCCCAGCTATTGCCCTCGCACGCGATCGGCCCGTGCACCAGATGCGCGGCGTCAGTGATCGGCTGCAAGACGATCTTGGCACCATCAAAAGCGCATCCGCCCGCGGCGGCCCCAGGCGTCAGCGGCTTTCCCCCGCACCCCTTCTGCCGCGCGTTGGGGTCTTTGGCGCGGTTCTTCGCACAAGCCGGCTCGTCGAACAGATGTTGAAGCTTGTGCTGCAGCATGTGTCTTACCGCACGAGGTCGAACGATATTCCCGACTTGATGGTGGTCTGGTCCAGCATGTCCAAGATCTTGTCGAGGATCGTCACCATGACCCTGAGCGAGCCCTGATAGCCCCAGGTGGGGAAGCGGTGGTGGTGATGGCGATCGAAGATCGGGAATGTCAGGCGGATCAGCGGAATGCCCAGATCCTTCTCGAAGACCTTTCCGTAGGTCGAGCCGATCACGAAATCGGAAGGCTCGGTGGCGAGCAGCGAACGCATCGCCCACAGATCTTTGCCCGGCCACACCTGCGCCCGCGACCCGTAAGGGCTGGTGGCGAGCAGAACCTTCATCTCCTCGCCCCAGGCCTTGCTGCCGTTGGTCGAAACGACGTGCACCGGTTCGGCTCCCATTTCGAGCAGGAAGCGGGTGATACCCAGGCAGAAGTCCGGATCGCCGAATACAGAGTAACTCTTGCCGTGCAGCCAGGCCGAGGAATCGGCCAGTGCGTCCACCAGCCGCCCGCGCTCCTTTTCCAGAGAGGCGGGAATGGGCTTGCCGGTCAGTTCCGAAAGCTTCATCAGGAATTCATCGGTCGCGCCGAGCCCAAGCGGATAGTGAAACGAAGCCGTCCCCTGGCCCTTGCCCGCCACATATTCCAGCGTCTTTTCGCTGCAGTAGCTCTGCATCGAGATAGTCGCCTTGGCGTTCAACGCCTCCTTCACCTGGGTGATAGAGGTGCCACCATCGAACATGCGGTAGGTGCCGTCAGTCGGCGTATCGAATTGGTCGGAAACATCGGAGATGATCGTGTATTCGATGCCGAACTCGGCCAGGATGCGCTTCAGCTCGCGGTTGTTGCCGACGGCAAAGCCGTCGAAGCCGGGAATGATGTTGATTTTCCCGTTCGATTCGCGGTTCGCTCCTTCCCAGAAACAAGAGAGCACGCTCTTGATCATGGCATCGTAGCCGTTGATGTGGCTGCCGACGAACGACGGCGTGTGCGCCTGCGTGATCGGAAAGTCCGCCGGGACCACGCCGTCTTTGCGGGCCTTGTCGATGAAGGCCGTCAAGTCGTCGCCGATGACTTCGGCGATGCAGGTGGTGGAGATCGCAATCAGGTCCGGCTTGTAGACGGTGTAGGCGTTCGAGAGCCCGTCCACCAAGTTCTGTAATCCGCCGAACACCGCCGCGTCTTCGGTCATCGAGGTGGAAACCGCCGCGCACGGCTCCTTGAAATGGCGCGCGAGATGCGAGCGGAAATAGGCGGTGCAACCCTGGCTGCCGTGATTGAAGGCCAGCGTGCGCTCGAAGCCGACGGCGGCGAACATCGCGCCCAGGGGCTGACACGCCTTGGCCGGATTGACGACGAGCGCCTCGCGCGCGAGGTTCTTTTCGCGGTACTCCTAGCCCTTGGTGTATTCGGCCTGCTTGACGACCTCTTCCGGCGAATGCCGGCATTCGAGCGCGTGCTTGCGGGCGAAAAGCTCCTGGTATTCGGGCTCGTTGAAGAGCGTCGCGTGGTCTTTGATCCGTTCTGCTGACTGCGGCATCTACTCGGCTTTCTTCCAGGGCGCCTTGTGCATGCGCCAGACGGGATTGTTGACGGCCAGATCCATGTCGCGGGCGAAAATCGCAAACCCGTCGTAGCCGTGATACGGGCCGGAATAATCCCACGAATGCATCTGGCGGAACGGCACTCCCAGCTTCTGCGTGCCGTATTTCTCCTTGATGCCGGAACCCACCAGATCGGGCCGGATGGCGTGCACGAAGCGCTCCAGCTCGAATTCGGAGGCGTCATCGTAAACGAGGGTGCCGTCCTTGATGTAATGCGTGGTGCGCTGGTAATCGTCGGCGTGGGCGAATTCGTAGCCCGTGGCCGTCACCTCCATGCCAAGATCGCCATAGGCGTCCGACACGTGGCGCGGACGCAAGCCCCCGACATAGAGCATGATCTTCTTGCCCTGAAGGCGCGGCTTGTATTTGGCGATCACCGTCTCCGCCATCGGCTCGTATTTGGCGATGACGCGCTCGGCGCCTTCCTTGATCTTGTCGTCGAAATGCTCGGCGATGGCGCGAAGGCTGTGCTTGATGCGCGTCGGCCCGAAGAAATTGAACTCGAGCCATGGAACGCCGTACTTCTCTTCCATGTGCCGGCAGATGTAGTTCATAGACCGGTAGCAGTGGATGAGATTGAGCTTGGCCTTGGGCCCGCGTTCCACCTCGGCCGCCGAAGCATCGCCGGACCATTGGCCGATCACCCGCAGCCCCATTTCCTCGAGCAACAGGCGCGACGACCAGGCGTCGCCGCCGATGTTGTAGTCGCCCACGATCATGACGTCGTAAGGCGTCGATTCGAAGCCGGCTTCCTCTTTGCCGGAGGCAGGATCGATGATGTAGTCGCGCATGACGTCGTTGGCGATGTGGTGGCCGAGCGATTGCGACACGCCGCGAAAGCCTTCGCAGCGCACCGGCGCGATGATCTTGCCGATCTCTTTGCTCTTCTTCTTGGCCACCATCTCGATGTCGTCGCCGATGAGGCCCACCGGGCACTCGCTCATCACCGAGATGCCCTTGTTGAGCGGAAACATCGCCTCGATCTCGTCGATGACCTTGACGAGCTTCTTGTCGCCGCCGAATACGATGTCCTTTTCCTGGAAGTCGGAAGTGATCTGCATCACCACCCAGGAGTTCACGCCCGTGACGGCACCGCTGACGTAATTGCGCCGCTGACCCCAGGAATATTGCCCGCAGCCGACGGGGCCGTGGCTGATGTGGACCATGTCCTTGATCGGACCCCAGACCACGCCCTTGGCGCCGGCATAGGCGCAGCCGCGCACCGTCATC
>Ga0335085_10002700_pt1 | contig 32463 bp, 24 predicted proteins | sample Lox_Sample_45_FD_206712 | JGI IMG/M metagenome (GOLD analysis project Ga0335085, IMG submission 206712) | Soil microbial communities from Loxahatchee National Wildlife Refuge, Florida, United States - Lox_Sample_4.5 | ecosystem: Environmental > Terrestrial > Soil > Wetlands | place: USA... | reverse complement strand
CAGCCCCAAAACTCGCGGACCTGTTCAGTTGCCTCAAGGCTGCGGCGGACTCTCAGGCGTGAGCGACGATCCCAAAATTGGCCAAGAATTGGCCAAGCACGGTTTTTGAGGTTTTGCGGAAGTCACAAGCCAAACACCAGAAGCCATTGGCAAATCGGTACTTAGAGGTGGTACCCCGGCTAGGACTCGAACCTAGAACCAATTGATTAAGAGTCAACTGCTCTACCAATTGAGCTACCGAGGCACAACGTAAGGGCGTATATCATCGGCATAACCCGCCCGTTTGTCAATCAAACGGCGATGGAAGCTCACCACACCGCCACCGGGCCTTTGGGCACCGGAATTTGTTCGCGTTGGACTGATGCCGGCTCGCGCATGAACGATGCCACCATCGGCGGCGGACGAAAACGCGGCAACAATTCGCCGTTCTCGTCGAGAAACTGGCGCCGCCAGCGAATATAATTCCCCAGCACGTCGTAGAATTCCGCGCGCGTCGAGACTTGCACGGCGCGTTTGTTGAATTCGTGACACGGGCCGAAACGTTTGGCATACCACGGAGTGACCTTGCGGAACATCCGGCAACCGAGATCCTCGCCGAATACCTCAATCATCAAATCCAGGTGCCGGCACATCACGCGCACGCGTTCGGCAAAGAGCGGTTCGGGGGGAAGGGCCTCTTCGGTAGGGCGCGGCACGCCGTGCGCGCCCTCGTTTAATTTCAGATGGACGGCCGGCTGTGGAGAGCCCGCCCTACCTAAATAGTGCAGCGTGTGCTGGAAAATCCAAGGATTGTAAAACGCACCGCGCCCGATACTCACGCCCGCACAACCGGTTTCATCGAACATCCTTTTCGCGGCCTGCGGCGTGATGATGTCGCCGTTGCCGATGACCGGAATGATTTTTACAGCGTGCACGACAGCGCGAATGCCCGCCAGGTTTACCGCGCCGCCAAAACCCTGCTGGCGGGTGCGGCCATGAACAAAAATCGCGGCGACCCCGACGTCTTCCAGCACACGCGCCAGGTCCGGCGCAGTCAGATTCTCATCATCCCAACCGAGCCGCATCTTCGCCGTTACCGGAATTTTTACGGAGCCGACCATCCCTTGGACGAGCGCGGCGGTCTTGTGTAACTCGGTCATCATGGCTGAACCACCTCCGACGCCGCAGACCTTGCGCACCGGGCAGCCCATGTTGATGTCCACCGACGCAACGCCAATCGATTCGAGATAAACCGCGGCATCGCGCATTTCTTCGGGAACTGAACCGAAGAGCTGGACGGCAAGCGGCGCATCGGCGGGGCGGGTTTCGATGAGCTTGAACGCCTTTTTGTTTTTTTCCAACAGCGAGCGGGCGTTGACCAGGTCAGTCGTGCAGAGGCCGACCCCGCCGATTTCGCGCACAACGAGGCGGAAAGGCAGGTTGGTGTAACCCGCCAGCGGCGAGAGAAACAGATTGGATGCCAGGGTCAACGAACCGATGCGCATGGCCGAAAGATAAGTCAAATTAGCGCATTGCGGAAGCCGGAAGGGCATGTTAGTTTTACGTGCGAAAATGTTTGATGACGATTTAAATCCGAGAAATAGCGGCGACCGCGGGCAGAAGAAACCGCCCGGCGGGTTCAAAGTTCCCATGTCCACGTGGATCTTGTGGATCGCCATCCTCGGAGCACTCATGGCCCTGGTGATGTTAAGATCCCGCATGACAACCCAGGGCGAAGAGTTGTCACAATCCGAGTTTTGGCAGAAATTCAGCTCAAACCAGATTGCGCGTGCGACTATCAACTTGAATTCGCAATCCTCGCCGCTCACACCCATCACCGGTTTCTATTACAAAACCGACAAAAGCGGAAGTATCGTCAAGGAAAACGGCAAGCCCGTCGAATTACAGTTTAGCGCTCCGAACGTCATGTTAGCGCAAGACATGCTCAAGGAATTGCTCCTGTCGGGCAAGTTTGAGCCGGCTGCGCCGAATGCCATGCTTTGGTCTTTTGGCTATCAGTTGGTGATTTTTATGGCTATTGGCCTGTTGTTCTGGTTTTTCCTGATTCGCCCGATCAAAGTTGCCGGCAAAGGCGCGCTGAGTTTCGGCCGCAGCAAGGCGCGAATGCTCTCCAAAGACCGCAACAAGACGACGTTCAAGGACGTGGCGGGTATTGACGAGGCCATCGAGGAAGTTTCCGAGCTGGTCGAATTTTTGAAGGACCCGAAAAAATTCCAGCGGCTCGGCGGGCGCATTCCCAAAGGCGTGCTGATGGTCGGGCCACCCGGCACCGGCAAAACGCTGCTGGCCAAAGCCATCGCCGGCGAGGCTGACGCTTCGTTCTTCAGCATCAGCGGCTCGGATTTTGTGGAGATGTTCGTCGGCGTCGGCGCCAGCCGCGTGCGCGACATGTTCGAGCAGGCGCGTCGCAACACGCCGTGCCTCGTTTTCATTGATGAAATTGACGCCGTCGGCCGTTCGCGCGGCCACGGGCTGGGCGGCGGCAACGATGAACGCGAACAGACCCTCAATGCACTGTTGGTCGAGATGGACGGTTTTGACACGCAAGAAGGCATCATCATCATTGCCGCGACGAACCGCCACGACGTGCTGGACCCGGCGTTGATGCGGCCGGGCCGTTTTGACCGGCAGGTGGTCGTCAATTTGCCGGATGTGCGCGGACGCGAGGGGATTTTAAAGGTCCATGCCAAAAACGTGAAACTGGCGCCGGAAGCGGATTTATCCATCATCGCGCGCGGCACGCCGGGTTATTCGGGTGCGGAATTGGCGAATTTGCTGAACGAAGCCGCATTACTTGCCGCGCGTTTGAACAAAAAGGCCGTCGGCATGAGCGAATTGGAAGAAGCGCGCGACAAGGTCCGCTGGGGCCGTGAGCGCCGCAGCATGGCGATGTCCGATGAAGAGAAGCGCGCTACGGCGTGGCACGAAGCCGGCCACGCACTCGTCAACGTCCTGCTCAAACACGTGCATCCGTTGCACAAGGTCACGATCATTCCGCGCGGTCGGGCACTCGGCGTCACCATGTCACTGCCCAAGGAAGACATGCTGAACATGCGGAAGAAACAGGCGATTGACAGCATTGTCCTGGCGATGGCCGGGCGCATCGCAGAGGAATACGTGACTGAAGATATTTCCAGCGGCGCGGCGATGGACATTCAGCAGGCCACACAATTGGCCCGCGCGATGGTTATGCACTGGGGCATGAGCGAAAAGCTCGGCAACGTGCTTTACGGCGACAGCCAGGAATACATTTTCCTGGGACGCGACTTCATGCGCACGAAGGATTACAGCGAGAGAACCGCGCAGGAAATCGACGCCGAGGTGAAGCGCATTATTGATGAGGCGAACAAGACGGCAAAGGAGCTGATCGAGGCCAACCGCGACAAACTGGAAATCATCGCCCACGGGCTGCTCGAATACGAAACTCTGGATGGCACGCAGGTCGCGGAGATTGTCAACACGGGCAAATTCACGCCGCCGCCCAAAACGCCCTCCCAGGTCGGACCGATGCTGGGCGCGCCGGCCGGCACGCCATTGCCGGAGACGCCACCCAAACCCGCGCCGCCCAAGTTGCCTGGACTGGGCGCACCCGCACCCGCGCCGGTTTGATTTACAGTTGACGATTTACATTTTGCGTTTCGCCTCGGTTCATGAATTGCCTGAAACGCAATTTTCCAATCTGAAATTCAACCGCTTTTTTCCAGGTTCTTTAAATCCTCGGCGAGAAACTGTGCGACATCCTTGAAACGCGCCGCGTTTTCGGGACTCATGGCCATGAGCGTCCGGTGCGCTTCGAGACACGTGCGGGTGACTTCCGCACGAGTCGGATTGGCCGGGGCCGTCGTGCCATTTTTGGTGTCATCGGGCAACCGCAAGGCGCCGCCCGTCATTTTAAAGAGGCGTGTGACCCCCAGGTTTTCCAGCAACTCGGCGACGCGCGCATTGGCATTGAACAGCTCAATTCCCTGCTGGCTGGAATTGTCCGGCGGCAGCTTCAACCCGAATCCGGCCAGCACTCCCAGAAATGTGCTGTCCATCAGCACGCATCCCGACAAATCTATGATGAAATGCCGGTAGCCTTTTCCAGTCAGCTCGTTCAGCAGCGTTTTAAAATCAGGACTGGAGAAGTAATTGGCGCGTCCGGCAATCCGGACACAGGCAAAATCCCTGCATACCAGCACAGACAACTTTCCCGGTGGCGTTGACATTATTGGAAAATTTCTTTGGCGTATTCAGGCAGCGGCCGTCTGCGGCGCGACGATTTGCACGAGCGCCTGTTGCAGCACCAGCGCCTCATCCAGGCCGCTGGATACCAGCCGTCGGTTGCAGCGCAGCAACACATCCATGGCGCGGACCAATTCGTCCTGGCTGTATTTTTTGGCATGCGGCAGCGCCTTGTAAAGCACATACGGATTCAACGCCAGCGGATTGAACCGCCGGTCCGCCGGCAATTTATCCGCCGGCACGCGCTCCAGTTGCGCCTTGAACCGGTTGTAATCCATCTCGGGCTGGAGCCAGCCTTCGCGCATCATTTCCTTCAACAGCAGCATCGCGCGGACTTTGGAAATCAAGCCATACAGGAGGCCAATTTCAGATTTCCGCGGATCGAATTTCAATTCCCAAAGCTCTTCGTCCAACCGCCGTAACAAACGCGGTAAATCGCGGTCGCCCAGCGCGTCGCCGAGCGCAAACGCGCGGGCTGTTTTATTGCGCGTGCAGACCGCCGCCACATCGCCGGCTTCAATTTGTTTCCGGTTGCCGACGTACAGGCACAGTTTCTCGATTTCACTGTCGAGCAGACGCGGATTCCGGCCGACGCGATTGACCAGTTCGGCCAGGGCCTCCTCGGTGATCTCCTTTTGCCGCGCCCGAATGGCCGAACGGGCCTCAATTTCGGCGCGGTTCGCCCAATCCTTGTCGTCCGCCCAGCCGGAAAGCGTCTCGACTGAGCCGATTTTGTCGAGCGTTTTAAAGAAGGTTTTGCGCTTGTCCACCTTGCCCGCGCTGATGAGCAGCCGCACGCCCTGCCAGTTGAATGCTTTCAATTCCTCCGCGAGCTCAGCCAGGGTTTCGGTGACGGCCTGGGCGGAAGCAGCGCGTTCGTCACCGAGAAAATTGCAATCCCGCAGCCAGACGACCTTGCCGGAGCCGAAAAAGGGGAGCGTTTGCAGCGCTTCGCGCAACCGGGCAATCGCCGCCAACGCCTCGCCGCTGTTGGTCACCGTGGCCTCGATGATCTCGTGGTCCATGCCGCCCAGTTCGTCGCACCACTGCTGATACAGTTGCCGGGCGTGTTGCTTGACGGCAAATTCGTCTTCGCCGCAGATGAGTGCGAGCGGTGAGGTCCTGGCCGCGGACATTTTATTCGGCTTCGCTGCCGGTTTCGTTAATCCGGTTGAGCACTTCGCTCATGTCCTCGACCTGTTCGAAAAGCGCGCTGGTGACGAAGATGGGTTTTTTCTGCGCGGCGGCGATGGCGAGGCAATCGCTGGGGCGCGCGTCCAGCTCCACGATTTTACGCGCGACTTCGTTTTGCTGCTGCAAAATCAACCGGGCAAAGTAAGTCGAGTTTTTGAGGTCGGTGATAATGACCCGTTCGACGCTGATGCCGAATCCCTGGAAAATGCGGTTGATGAGATCGTGGGTGAGCGGGCGCTCTTTGGGCGTCTGACGCAGGAACATGCCGATAATGGCGCCCATTTGCGGCTCTACGTTAATGACAAAAACCTTCTGATCGTTGCCGATGAACAGCGCGCAGCCGCTGTTGGCGGGCAAAATACCGCGAATTTGAACGGGCGTCACGTCGTTCTTCATGTCCCTAGTTTATCGGAAATACGCCAAAAGGCAAGTCATCTGTGTCGGGTGTCATCAGCGTTTGGACTGGCGGTCCGCTGGTGCACTGGGCGCGTTACCCGTCTTTTTGGCGGTGGCCACTGGCGATGGAGGTGGCCGAGGAGTTCGGTCAATAAGCCAGATCGTCGCTATACCGAGAGAACATGCGGTGACGAAGGGATAAAAATAACGTCCGACAACACTGCCGCTGAAGCCAACTATCTGTTCTCCGAAATGATGTATCCCTTCCCTGGCTTGCAGCGACAAATAACCGGTTGAAACGATAGACAAAGCTGTAAACACACCGAGGGTAACAAGGCTTAAACAAATGACTGTCAGCCGGCCGCGGCCGGGTTTCTTCCACAGCGTGAAAGCCGCCAGGACCAGCAGCAGCCATGGGAGAACTGACAATTCCGGATTGACCAGGCTGCCGAAGCCGGTCCAGTGACCGAGCCATTGGAGCTTTCCATCGCTGTCCGCAGACCAGTGGGAAAAATCCGTGTCGAAAAACCGGCAAAAGACGTTCAAGAACCACACCCGCGGCAGGCGATGCAACATTGTCGCCGGGGCGGAAAGGTACTCCTGCCACCAGTTGTCCGCCGGGTGCGTTATCGGGTGAGCAAACCGGTAAAGCGCGTAGGGTAACAGGCAAAGACATCCGACCACCACGGCTTTCCACAGCACGATCTCCTTCAGCCAACCTCGCCGCCAAATGATTGGCAACAAAGCGCAACCCCAGACGGCGCAATAAATCACCCCTTCGAGTTTTGCCGTGGCACTCCCCACGAGCGCCAACACCGCGGCGGCGAGAACCAGCACCTCGGATCGGAAAAGTGCGACTGCAATCAGCAGGGCTGGCAAGGAGGCATAAAAGACCAGCGGCATGGTACCGCCTTCCTGCCGGATGAATTCCAAAGTGCCGGGCAGGAAACAAAACAACACGACGAGCAGCGGAGCCAGCGGGTGCGGACGCCGCCACACGTCTCCCAGCGAAAGAATTCCGAGGGACAGCGCCACCACCATCCAGAACGGCCAGACTTTATTGACGAATTCGTCCACCCCGCCGAGGGCGCCGTAGTCGAGCGCATAAAGGCCCGGCACCAGCATCGGGTAGTCAATATGCGCGTAGGCCAGGCTCGTATCATGCATGACCTTCAGCAGATTTTTGCCTTGCTCGAGGTAAATGATTTTCGCTTTGAAAACCCAGAATGCGTTGGCGTCAAACTCGAGCGTCCCTTCCAGCGTGCAAAGCTGGCCGAAAACCCACCAGGAATAAACCACCGGCACCAGCAGCAGCAGCCACAAATGCGCGGGCCGATATTTCGTCTGCGTCAGGCCCGTCGCCAGCCCGGGCATCAGCAAACCCGCTTCCACGACGCCCCAAATCAGCGCACTCCAGGCCAGCAGGCCGCTCGCATTGACTCCCGCCAGCGCGGCCAGCAAAACGCTTTGCGAGAACACGAGCATGCCGATGGCCAGTCCCAGCGTAAAACGCAGGCCCAGGCCGAATTGTTCCTCCCATTTCGCGCCGAGAATCAGGCGGCCCATCCGCATGCCGGCAAATGCCGTGGCCGGAGGCAACAGAAAGGCAATCCATTCTTTCATTGCTTCGGCACTCCTTTTTCCGTCAGCGGGATGATGGAAATGTTGCCGTCGCTGCCGAATCTCAGAAACAGGTCGAAACCGTTCGTCCGCAGAACGTCGGCAGAATCACAATCCGTGCCATCGGTCCATTCGTTGTGAAAAACCGACGGGCGCCCCAGCGAAATCTCGACCTCGCGCGGGAACAGGTAGTTCCGCAGGAAAAAATAATAGCCGCGGCGTGAGCCGTTCTCCTTGCCGATCATCCCCGACAGAAAGACGCGCGCGGTGGGATCAAGCGCCCGATCCAACGCCCGGCTATACGCCGACAGCGGGATGCACATGGCGTCCCGCCTGACCGGGTCATCCACCTGCCGCAGCAACGCAGCGCGCTGGTTCAGCGCGGGCAGGTTCATTTTGATACTGCCGTTCGTCGCCGGCGAAAATTCGGCAATGACCAGTCCCAGGGCAAAAATCCCGACCGCGATGGTCACAAACAATTCAGGCGGCGAAAATGTGCCGCCTGAAGTCACCGGGCCTGGCTGGGTGGAATTCTTCAATTTAAAGCCAGATACCGTTTAATTGGCGTTCTCCAGTGTGTCAAGAAGAAAGGCCGTTTCGTTTGCCGGCCACAGCCACGGCCACGAGGCTTTGACCGATGGGCGGCCAACAGACGCGCGACTCGAACGCAAAGCCCACTGGGAAGATGGCCCGGTCGAACAACCGGACCATTGCGGGGCTGAATTTTCGCCGTCGGCTGACCTGGAAATTCAACCACCACGCGAAGTAGCCAATCAGGTTGAAATAGTGAAGGTGAACCAGCTGGAATCCGGCGCGCTCCAATTTGTTTCTCAAACCGTTTCGGGAATAACGCCGGTGGTGGCCAAAGTCTTGCTCAATCGGCGCGAAGATTTCCTGTCGAGCCGGCACGAAGAGACAAAGCTTGCCCCGGCTCTCCTGCAGCAAGTTCGCATACCGTGCCAGCTCATTTTCATCCTCCCGGATGTGTTCCAGGACGTTGATACTGAGAATGGCGTTCCACGGGCCGGAATCGGTCAAGGCGGCGACCGTGCCTTCCAGCAGCGGCTGCCGGGGCAGGGACTTGCGGAACGCCGCGCAAAACCCGGGGTCCGGCTCGATGGACAGCAGGTGCTGGATTTCGCCCAACTCTCGCAGCCGGCTCGTAAACTGGCCGATACCCGCGCCGACTTCGATGACCCGTCCGCGCAGATGCGGGGCGAACAACTTCAGGATGGCGCGGCGATAATTCTCCGCCTCGCTCAGCGCATTGAATTCGAAATCGGCAGTGCTCGCACTTTCATTCGGGCGTTCTTTCATGCGCCGGGGAAGAAATTGTATTTGAGGATACACCAGATCGCGTGGATGCCGTCACGCCAGTCAATTTTTTTGCCTTCCGCATATGTGCGCCCCTGATAAGAGATGGCCACCTCGTAAATCCTCACCTTCAACCGCGCCACTTTGGCCGTGATTTCCGGCTCAAAGCCGAACCGGTTTTCCCGGATCCGGATCTTCTGAATGATTCCCCGCTGAAATGCTTTGTAGCAGGTCTCCATGTCCGTCAGGTTTAAATCCGTTACCATGTTCGAGAGCCGCGTCAGAAAACGGTTTCCGACCGAATGCCAGTAATACAGGACGCGATGCGCGTCCGAACCGACGAACCGTGACCCGAAAACCACATCCGCCTTGCCCGCCAGGATCGGCGACAGCAGCTTGTAATACTCCGCCGGATCATATTCCCGATCGGCGTCTTGAATGATGACCACCGGCGCCGTCGCATGGGTGAATCCGGTCCGCAATGCCGCGCCTTTGCCTTGATTCTGCGGGTGGCGCACCAGATTGATACGCTCATCTCCTTTGGCCGCCCCCTGCAAGATCTCCCACGTGCCGTCCGTGGAAGCGTCATCCACGATGACCAGTTGCATCACGGGCCGTTGTTCCAGCACCGTTTTGATGACATCCGCCACGGTGCCGGCTTCATTGTAAACCGGCATGACGACCGAGAGGCATGGCTCAACATCGGCGTTGGTCTTGATTTCGCTCATTCGCTGTTTTCAGGCCTTTTAGGGGAACCATCAGGCTTGCACCGGCCATTATTCAGAATAGGCGGAAGAAAACAAGCTTGGCTTGTGCTTGAAGCTGTGTTGGCTTTCAAAGCCTGGTTCTCATATCACGCGGTCCAGCAGGCCTTCTCCGTGGACGAACCTCTCAAAATTTTTGAGAAAGTGACGGACCAGTGTTCCGGTCTCGTCGATGTGTCCACCGGCCACATGCGGGGTGATGTAACAATTGGGTTGCGCCCAAAGCGGATGCCCGTCCGGCAGCGGCTCCGGCTCCGTCACGTCCAGCCATGCTGCTTGGAGGCGCCCGGAACGCAAGACGTCCAGCAGGGCATCCTGATCCACCGTTGCGCCGCGCCCGATGTTGTAGAAAATGGCGCCCGCTTTAATGGCCGAAAATCGGGCGGCGCCAAAAAAGTGACGCGTTTCCGCGCTGTCCGGCAGAATATTGACGACATGATTCGCCTCCGCGAGGGCCCCGGCCAGTTGTTTCTCCGTGACCACCGGCACGCCTTCTTCGCCGCGCGCTTTACGGCGACAGGCAATGACCTTCAGGTCAAAAGGCCGGAGCAGTTCGGTCAACCGTTTGCCGATGGCACCGTAACCGACGATGACGACAGTTTCACCCCGGAGCGTCCCGGAAGTGCCGCGGATGGCGAACCAGGCTTTCGTGCCGCTGGCGGTGCGCGTCTTTAGCGCCGGCGGCAGCTTTCGCGCTTGTGCCAGCATGAAGCTCAACGCATGGACAGCGCACGCCTCGCTATAAACGCTCGCGCTGTTGGTCACCACGATTTTGCGCTCAGCCATCAACGCGCGAAACTGCGGGTTGTCATAACGGGTAATTCCGGAAGAGCTGACGTGAATCCATTTCAGGCGGTTGGCTTCCGCAATCGCCAGCGGTTCAGGCTGGCCAAAGGCAATGTCCACCGTGGCAAATTGGGGATCGCCTTCCGCCTTGGCCAGGACGGAAGACACCGGCGTCCCGGGGAAAACCAGTTGGTGGCCCCGGGTTGCGTTTTGCAGCAGTTCCAAAACGTCCGGTGTCAGGGCCAAATCTACAGAGATACGGAGCTTGTCCATAACGCCCGCAGTTTAATCGCATTTCAAACCCGAGGCCAACCTGTTCGCTCCGGGCAACCGTGGTGTCGCGGCTGGCACTTAACATTCGATTTTAGACAGCCGGTTCGGGTATGCAGGTTCGGGCGGCCAAGTGCGATTTGAGCCTCATCACAAACGGAGAAGGGTCATTTGCCGGTAGCCGCAATATGTCCTGGCCATGGCAAAGCCCCTGTTGAAAAAGGAACAAGCTGTGTTAAGCTATCGAAATGCTTTCGCAAAATCATGCCACGCACGGGCTTACTCAACAATTGTCGAAATGGATCCTGATGGCGGCGCTGACCGCTCCTTTTGTCTCATCGGCTCAAACCAATATGGCCATCTACACCGATTCCCTGGTGAACGGCTGGTCGGATGGAAGTTATAATGTCACGCATAACCTCTTCAACACTTCGCCGGTCCATTCAGGCAGCGATTCCATCAGTGCCACGATTATCACTAACTACGGTGGCATTGAGTTAGATCATTCCAAATTGTCGCTCACAAACTTTGCCAGCATCAGCTTCTGGCTTAATGGCGGTCCCATCGGCGGACAACAGCTCCAGATGTATGCCAAAGTGAGTACCGGGACGCTTTCTGCGCGTGTTCATCTGGCTGCGCCGCCCGTTAATAACTGGCAGCAATATACGGTTCCACTGTCGGCTCTGGGCGTGGCCAACGCAACGAATTCCACCGCCAACGCAACGAACTTCACCGGCTTCGCCATCCAGGATTCCGCTGGTTCCGCGGAACCGACCTTCTATCTGGACGACATCCAGCTTAACGCCATCGTGGCACCGCCTGCCATCGTCCATTTGGGTGTCAACGCCAGTCAGCCCCTCCGCATCGCCGACGCGCGCTGGTTTGGGCTGAACGCAGCCATCTGGGACAGTTACTACGACACGCCCACGACAAGTTCATCGCTCAGTGAACTGGGCACACATCTGATTCGCCTGCCGGGCGGCTCGCTTTCCGATTTTTATCACTGGGCGATCGGCACAAGAGGCGATGGCTATCAAGGTGATCCGACCCGGATCGGCAATTTTATCCACATCATCACCAATAGCGGTGTCAATGCCCAGGCCATCGTCACGGTCAACTACGGCACGGGCACGCCGCAGGAAGCCGCCGCCTTGGTGGCGTACTGCAATGCCGCCACCAACAGCACGGTGTCCTTGGGCGTGGATGCGAAGGGCACCAACTGGCAGACGGCGGGAGATTGGGCTTTGTTGCGCGCCGCCGCACCGCTGGGATCCGACGACGGAAAAAACTTTTTGCGCCTCTCGCGGACCGCCCCGCTGGGTTTCAGGTATTGGGAAGTCGGCAATGAGTGTTACGGCGGCTGGGAAGCAGACAGCAACACGGTGGCACACGACCCTTACACCTACGCCTTGCGCGCCACGAATTACATGGCCCTGATGAAAGCCGTGGATCCAAACATCAAAATCGGCTGCGTGGCCACGCCCGGCGAGGACAGCTATGCCAACAACACCAGCCATCCGGCATATAATCCGCGCGAAGGCGTGTCTCACAACGGCTGGACGCCGGTGATGCTTGCGACGCTGAACTCGGCCAATGTAACGCCCGATTTTCTGGTGGACCACTTTTATTCCGAGTCAGGCTCGGACAATGACCAGGCCTTGCTCCAGGCCTCGGTCAACTGGGCGTCCGACGCCGCGAGCCTGCGCCAGCAAATCACGGATTACATCGGCAGCCCGGGCACCAACATTGAACTGCTGGCGACGGAGAACAATGCCGACTCCGGCAATCAAGGCAAACAATCCACAAGCGTTGTCAACGGTCTTTACCTGGCCGACAGCCTTGCCGCATTGACGAAAACGGAGTTCAACGCATTTGTCTGGTGGGATTTAAGAAATGGCCCTCAGACCAGCGGTGACTTTTCAGCCTCACTCTATGGTTGGCGGACTTACGGCGACCTGGGCATCATCGGCAACCTGAACACGCGTTATCCGACGTTCTACACCTACAAGCTCATGCAACATTTCGTCCAAGCCGGCGATACCGTGCTGACGGCGACGAACGATTATTCGCTGCTTTCGGTGTATGCCGCCCGGCGGCTCAACGGCACCCTGACGGTATTGGCGATCAACAAAGATCCGGTCAACACTTTCACGGGGCAGGTGACGACGGTCAGTTACGTGCCCGGCTCGAATGCGACGGTTTATTTCTATGGAATTCCACAGGACGAAGCCAGCAGAACCAACGGGGCCGCTGCGGCGCAAGACGTCGCCACCACGGCCTTTCCCGGCGCCGGCACCAGCTTCAACTATGTGTTCCCGTCGTACTCGGCCACCTTGTTGTCGCTGTCACCGGCGCGGGCAACGTTATTGGCAATGCCGGCACCGCCGGCCTCAAACCAATTCATCTTCCAGATCCAGGGCAATGTCGGGGTGCCATACATTCTTCAGCAATCCACCGACCTGATGACGTGGACTTCGGTCAGCACCAACACGCTCGCCGGCGCCACGCTGAACGTGACAAATTCGATCGCGGCAACTCCGCCGCAGCAATTCTGGCGTGTGCTCTGGCAACCTTGAAGTTGTAGCGGCGGTCTATGACCGTCCCCAAATTACGCTGTTGAATAATCGCGTCAACCTGCGACGGGACTTCGCTGGTTTTTTCCGGCGTTCGTAAAACGCCACCACAACCGGCTACTTTTCCTCCTCACGGGCACCCTTCAAATCAATGTAAACGGGCGCGTCGGCATCGGCGATGAGTTTGCCATTCGCCACGGACAGTTCGGCGACGTTGATGGCCGTCGTGCGCTCACGCGGCGGATGATGCGGGCCGTTGAAATAAAACCACCACGCCCGTCCACCACTGACGACGACATCACCGTGATTTCCGAACAGCGCCTCTTTTTGTAATTTCCAGTCCGTGCCGTCCGCCGAACTCCAGACGCGCATCCCGTTCTGCCAGCAGTCGGCGATGAGCCAGTATTGGTTCTTCCAGTGAAACACCTTCGGACCTTCGCCGCTGAAGTTCGTCACCGCGTTGCCTTTCGGTTCCCAATGAATCAAATCGGCGCTGTCGGCGTAACAAAGCGGTTTCGGTCGGCGCTCGTCTTTATACCACATGCGCCAGGTGCCGCCCGGGAGTTGCATCACGCACGGGTCAATCACGCGGTCGGAATGCAAATCCACCGGGCCGATGGTCTTCCATCTGAGCCCGTCCGCGCTCGTCAAGTGTACGATTTCGCGCGGGTGATTCCAGTCGTTGAAAATTCCCGGAACGAACGCCAGAAACATTTGATACGCGCCGTTCGCCCAAATCACTTCCGGCGCCCAATACGTGCAATCACCCGGGAGGGTGTCCTTGCCGTAGCTGATGTCCGCCGTGCCGCGATACCTCCAGGTCGCGCCGCCATCTGACGACTCAGCCGTGCCGATGGCAGTGCCGTGAATCCAGGTTACGCCCGGCGCGTTGGTCGCTGTGCCGCGGCGCTGCGTGTAATACATGAACCATTTCCGCTGTTCCGCGTTGAAACAGAGGACCGGGTCGGTCGGCGCGTCAAATACCGGATCACAAAACAGCGGACGCGATGCGAGCCGGCCGGCGGCAGTTTGCAGCGGCGTGCCGGCCCGGGACGCCTTTGGCATCCGGTCAGTCGGCGGAATTTTCCCTTCGTGAATTTCCAGCAAACGGCTGTGCGTGAGTTTCGCCGCGGCGACCAGTTCCGGATATGGCTGGTCACTCACGTCCACGAAGCCGATGTTGTAATTCTCACCATCATTACGGCCCGTCACCGGTTCGTCCAGCCATTCAAACCAGTGCGTGCCGACAACCGCCGGATGTGACGCGCATTGCTCGACATAATACTGGTAGCCGGCCCCGCGCTCAGCCTGGTTCATGGCCTGCACCAGGCCGGGCGCCAGTCCGCGTTCCGGCGCGCCGATGTGAAATTCACCGATGAGAATCGGCCTTTGCACGAGCGCGTAAATGCCGTCCAACGTAGAGCGCGCGGGCGCGTAGCGATAAATATTGACGCTGAATACATCAAAGCCGCGCGCCGCCCTGAGCACGTCGTCGCTCGGCTCGCCGCCGAAACGGATGCCGAGATTCAAATGGTTGGGAGCGTGCCGGCGCGTGGCGGCGTTGATGGTGTCCACATAAACTTGAAACGCGCTCAGCACAAATTCCTTTCGTCGGACCGGCGTATCGCCTTCGGCCAGAAAATTTTTCAGACGCCTTTGAATTTCGCTCTCTGGTCCGGCGAGGATCGCGTCGCACAACAGGCTCTCGCGGCCCGGCCAGGGCGGTTCGTTGCCGATGAAATAACCGAGCATGAACGGATCATTCTTGTGCGGCTCGAGCTGGCGGGCGGCGGTCTCATCCGCGCGGCGCGCGAAATCCGCCGCGTAAACGTCGGGCATCCCCATGATGGAATTGCCGGTCTGCCAGCCGCGCAGCATCAATGCGTACGGCACGCGCGGCTCGAACAGGTTGGTTGCGCCCCAATTATGCATCGTATTAAAGCCCCACGCTCGCAGGCGCCGCGCCGTCAGCTCCGCCCATTTTTGGTGCCAGTCATCGCCAAAACGCCGCTGCAGGTTCCAGGTGTAAAATGAACCGCCGGATCTTCTCCCGAATGGACTGTCCGGGACCAGATTCGCAGGCGGCAACGCGGCGAACAAATCCTCGCGCCCGGCTACGCGGGTGCCCGAGAAAACGCCGACGCCGTTCACACCGCTGGAAAAAAACCAGTGGCCATCCGGGTCAACAAACCACCAGCGGCCGCCAATCTGTTCGACGCGGAAAAACCCCGTCGCTTTCGCGTGTGTATTCAGGTAGCCGCCCCAGGCATCGCGGTTCGTCAGACTCGTTTTTTGCAGGCGCTTTTCCTCCTCCGCCCAATGTTGTTTCAATTCTACCAGCGAGTGCGACTTGCCCGGCCACCCGGCGTGCGTGTATTGCCCGAACTCGTCCAGGAGCGGTTTACCTTCGAGCACGGCGTCGCCGGGATCGTTGGTCGCTAGCGTCACGGACCGGATTTCCAGCGTTGGCGCGCCGACCGGATAATTCATCGCAACGCTGATGCCTGTGACATTTGTCAACGGCCCGTAGCCGCTGGAATGGATGTTGATCCAATACGCATTGTGCGGCTGATTGAATGTGGCGGCCAGGTCAACGCCGTTGCCGGCCGGCTGGCGATAAAACCGCAATGGAATCGAAGCACGCACCCACACCCCGGCGAACGGACCGAGGAGTTTGGAGTAACGGCCGCCCGACGTATCGAGGCCCAGCTCGAACCGTTGCGACGATGACGCCCTGAATTCGACCACCAGAAAATCGTAAGGCGACCAATCCGCGGGCAGATTGGTGTTCAGTTCGGTCAACGACCAAGTATGGACCGATTTCACGCCGGTGAAGGCGGCCTTCACAGGCGGCGCGGCGTGCGCGGCGGTACTGAACAGAACGGCAATAGCGGCGGCGGTTAATTTGTTCATGACAGGTGGGCGACCTCGATTGTTGTAATTTTTGTACCTGCTTCTGTCAATCATTCGTGGCAAATCGGTCTGGTTCTTTTTTTTGGCATTCGATCTTGAATGTTGGAGGTTTCGCTTTCCGCAAAACCGGGTTAGCCTGTGGTGAACAGAGCATGACGCTGGTCACGCATTTCTTCGTCAGTTGGGTAATTGCGGCGAAGACCACCAATAACCCACGCGATTGCCGCCTCGTCACTCTGGCCGGTGTTCTGCCGGACGCCGACGGCCTCGGGCTGGTAGTGGACTCGGCCAACCGTGCGCTGGGTCATCGGGAAACGTTGTTCTACGAGCATTACCACCATTTTCTGTTGCACGGCATTTTCGGCGGGCTCGTGATTGCGACCCTGCTGACCTGTTTTGCCAGACACCGTTTGCGCGTTCTCTTACTCGCGTTGCTGGTTTTTCATGTGCACCTGCTGTGTGACATCGTCGGCTCGCGCGGGCCGGAGCGATACGATCTGTGGCCGCTCTTTTACTTCGGCCCGTTCACTAAAGACGTCATGTGGATTTGGAAGGGGCAATGGCCGCTGGACGCCTGGCCGAACCGCATCCTGTCCGTTGTAATGTTCCTGTGGTCGCTCACAATTGCACTGCGGTTGGGCTACTCGTTTGTCGGTGTGTTCAACCGCCACCTGGATGAAAAATTCGTCGGTGTCCTGCGCAAGTGGAACGCCGCCTTGAAAACGTGGCTTGCCGCGATGACGGGCAGGGCAGGGGATTGATTGCGCGGTCGAGCTGCGGAATTGCCATTGGTGTTCCTGCCTGGAGCGGCTCGGACGAGTTTCAGCAAAAACCGTTGACGCTACGGCACCTGCGGTGACCGCTTTAACCTTGACTTCTTCAGGCCGAACAATAAAATCTTCTAAAGAAGAGAATAAGCCAGCCAAAATACTCGACAAGAACCGGTTTCTCCTGCCGGAGCGGGCGACGGGGGATTCGGCTGGATGTCGGTTGGCGAACTGGTGGGACGGATTTTAATAACCCTGACTGCTTCTTTGAAGGAACGTGAAATGAAACGACTCGTTGTCATCCTGTGCGAATCCACGGCGCTTTGCTTGACTCAGACACTTCTGGCCGACGTCGACTGGATAAGTCTCGGCGGTATTCCGGGGGTGAACGGGCAGGTCACCGCCGCGGCCGTGGACAACAGCGGCAATGTTTACATCGCAGGCGGTTTCACTATCGCCGGCACTGCGCTGGCGAGTCACGTAGCGGAATGGAACGGAAGTTCGTGGTCGGCCCTGGGTTCGGGTATCAGCGGAAGCGTCTCGGCCCTGGCGGTGTCGGGCACGAATTTGTATGTGGGCGGCTCTTTCACCAGTGCGGGCGGGATAACCGCGTCAAACCTTGCCGTATGGAATGGAGGTTCGTGGTCGGCTGTGACCTTCGGCACAACCAACGGCTTGAGCGGCGCCGTTAATGCCCTGGCGGTCCAGGGCACAAATTTGTATGCGGGCGGCTCTTTTTTTGGCGCCAATGGCAATTTCCTCTCCAAATGGAACGGAAGTTCGTGGTCACCGCTCAGCACCGGACCGAATGGCGCGGTGTATTCCCTGGCCGTGTCCGGCACGAATCTGTATGCGGGCGGTTCATTCACCTTTGTAGGCGGATTCGCGGCCACCAATGTCGCGGTATGGAACAGCATTTCCTGGTCGCCCCTGGGGACAGGGCTGGGCGTCAGCAGTGTCAATCGGGTGTACGCTTTGGGCGTGTCCGGCGGCATCGTTTACGCGGGCGGTTCTTTCACGAACTCCGGCGGCACGGTCGTGACCAACATCGCCCAATGGAACGGCAGTTCCTGGTCAAACATGGGGGCCGGACTCGGGTTGTTTAGCAGCAGCGTTGTGTATGCTTTAGCGATGTCCGGCGGCACCCCGTATGCAGGCGGTTCTTTCACGAACACGGGCGGAGCGATGATCACCGGCATTGCGCAATGGAACGGCGGCGTGTGGTCGAGGGTTGGTTCGGGAGTGAGTTCGGGGCCAGGATTTCTCACCGAGGTTACTGCGCTGGCAATTTCCGGGGGCACCGTGTTCGTGGGAGGTATTTTCAACACAGCGGGCGGAGTGCCGGCCAACGACCTGGCGCAGTGGAGCGGCAGTTCCTGGTCCGTACCCGGTTCGGGGATAAACAACAATGTCTGGACCCTGGCGTTGTCGGGAACGAATCTTTATGTGGGTGGCGGATTCACTTCAGCGGGCAACGTGGGTGCGAATCGCATTGCGCAGTGGAGCGGGTCTTCGTGGTCGGCGTTGGGCTTGGGGATGAATAGTCAATCAACTGCCCTGACCGCGGCGGCCGGTCAGGTGAATGCCCTGGCTTTTCTGGGCACCAACCTGGTCGCGGCAGGTTCATTTACCAATGCCGGTGGAATAACAGCTTCCAACATCGCGCAATGGAACGGCAATTCGTGGTCACCGTTGGGATCCGGCATGAACGGACCGGTGGTCACTCTGGCCGTGATGGGCACCAATCTGTTTGCCGGCGGCGGTTTCACCTTGGCGGGCGGAGTCGCGGCGAGCAGCATTGCCCAGTGGAGCGGGAGTTCCTGGTCGGCTTTAGGCTTGGGCGTCAGCGGCGCGTTCGCTCAAGTAACGGCGCTCGCGGTCTCTGGAACGAACTTGTTCGTGTCCGGCAGTTTCACCAGCGCCGGCGGAGTGGCGGCCACGAATATTGCCGAATGGGATGGGAATTCCTGGTCGGCCTTGGGTTCAGGACTCGGCGCGCAGTTCAACCTGATAAGCGCGCTCGCCGTGTCGGGCACAAATCTGTATGCGGGCGGCGGTTTCACCACCGCCGGCGGAGCGCCCGCGACCAACATCGCTGTCTGGAACGGGATTTCCTGGTCGCCGCTGGGTTCCGGAGTGAACAATAGCGTTTCTGCGCTGGCGCTGGCGGGCACGAACCTGTTCGTCGGCGGTTCATTCACGATCGCAAGCGGGGTTCCGGCCAATCGCGTCGCCGAATGGAACGGGAGTACGTACTCGGCCTTGGGGGCGGGGATGAACCAGTCTGTGAACGCCTTGACGGTGTCAGGCAGCAGCTTGTTCGCCGGAGGCGCTTTTACCACGGCGGGCACCAACGTGTCCGGCTATGCTGCCTGGGCTATCCTTGGGCCGCCGGTCATCATTACGACCAACAGCGCTTTTGGGTTCACCAACGGCCACAGCCAGTTCGGATTCGACATTTCGGCCGGCGCAGACCAGACGATCGTTGTGCTGGCCAGCACGAATCTATTCAACTGGTTGCCTTTGCAAACCAACGTGTTCGGCGGCCCGCTCGAGTATTTCGGCGATCCTGCCGCCGGAAATTTCAACCCGCGCTTTTACCAGGTCCAGTTGGTGCAATGACACCGCCTTCTACTCCATCGATCCGCTCAAGCGGGGAGAGGGCTGGGGCCAGGTGATTTGCGCTTGAAGTGCTGCGCGCCTTCACCCGGTCCGCGCTTCGCAGATGAGCGGGAGAAAATGGCGATACCCTGTCATTGGCATTATCAATCCTCAGCATCGAAAGCGCACGCTGCGAAACTGTTGCCAACACTGTTCCCGCCGGACTGCCCACGGATACCGAAATTAGAACGATGCCGGGCGGATTGCATCGTGACCGATAATTGGGGGGCGGCGTCAAAATGTCCGGGATTTGGTTGCGCGCCTTTTTGCTTGTGTAATCCGCGATTGGGAGTAGAAACACCGCAACCAGAATTATATGAGCGCGATTTTCCTCGGCTGTTTGATCGGTTTCATCGTCTGGTTTCTGGCCCGCTACCTCGCTTCCGGGCTGTACACGGTAAACCAGAATGAGCGCGCCGTGAAAACCAGCTTCGGCCGGGCTGAGCGCGTCGGTACCGCCACGACGCTCGACGATCCCATCGCCGCCTCACTGACCGAAGAAGAGAAGGAACGTTATCGCTATCCACAGGTGCGCGTGATTCCACCGGGAGGACCTTATTTCAAGTGGCCGTGGGAAAAGGTCTATAAAGTTTCCGTTGCCACGCAGACAATGAACATGGCGCACGATCCGGAGGACGCACATGCGAATTATCAAGGCACCATCCTCGAAGCCGTCACCAAGGACCAACTCAAGACCGGCCTCAAGGGCCAGATCCGCTGGCGCGTATCGGAGCGCAACCTGTATGCCTACCTGTTCGGGGTGACCTTTCCCATTGCCCATGTCATGGGCTATTTCATTTCCATCCTGCGCGAACGCATCGCGAATTTTGAGGCCCCGACACCGACTTCGGCCGAGACGGAATCGCACAGCATTGCCTCGACGGCGGTCATCGGAATTTCCATTAACGACCTCCGGAAAAATCTGCGCGACATCAACGACCACATGGAACGTGAATGTGCCGGCTCGGCGGCGCGTTATGGTGTCGTGCTGGAAGCGTCGCTCATCACGGGCATTGACCCGCCGCCGGAAGTTGAATCGGCGCTGGCGGCTATCAACACGGCCTACAACCAGGTTTCCTCGGACATCAGCCTCGCGCAGGCGGCGGCGGACCAGAAGATCGTGCAGTCCAAACGAGCCGTGGAAATTGAAACGTTGAAGGCGCAGGCCGAAGTTCAACCACTGATCGCGCTGGCGGAGCAATTAAGCGATTTGAAAAAAAGCGGGGCCGGGGCGCTCGATGCCTATTTGCGAAATGTGCGTTTGAAATTGTTCAGCGAGGCCAAGTCCGTGATTCTGGAGGTGGACCATGAATGATTTCCATCACCCGCCGGCCCTCGGGCTTTTTTTGATTGCTTTCGTGGCCACCTTCTTCGGCCTGTTCATCGTCGTCCCGATGCTCTTTGGCATCGCGCGATTGCTCGGAATCTACACCATCGTTGAAGAGCGGAAGTGCAAAGTCTATGTGCTCTTCGGCAAAGTCGCGGCGGTGATTGACCAGCCGGGATTGCACCTGCTGATTTTGCAGATGGGCCTCAAAGCGCCGCTGGTATGTCTGTTCGGCAAATGCCACGTGCTGGATTTGCGGCTGGACCAGGAATATCTCCGCAGCACGCCCGTCAACTCCGAGGAAGGCGCGCCGATGGGCATCGGTGTCTGGTATGAAATGTTCATCAGCGATCCGGTGGCTTACCTGTTCAAAAACGCCGATCCGCGCGGCTCGCTGGCGGCCAATGTGGGCAATTCAACCGTCCGCTGTCTGAGCAACCTTAAACTGGCCGACATGCTGGAAAATCGTCACCCGATGAGCCAGACCGTGCGCACCGAAGTTTCACCGCAATCAAAGGAATGGGGCTACAATCTCGGCTCGGTCTATATCCGCAAGGTGCATTTCCGCGACACGGAGATGATCAAGCAGATTGAAGAAAAAGTGGTGAACCGGTTGCGTCAGGTCACCGCCGCTATCAAGCAGGACGGCGCGAATCAGGTGAGCATCATCACCAGTACCGCGGAACGGCAGGCGGCCATTGAATTTGCGAAAGCAGCGGCGATGCGGCCGCAAATCGTCGGCGCCGCGCTGCAAAAGATTTCGCAGGACCGGGAAATCGCCCAAACGCTGTTCAAGGTTCTGGAAACGCAAAACATTATTGACGGCGAAGCAGTGATTACCATGGTTCCGAAGGACGGGAATTTACTCGGTGATCTGGTGGCGACCACTCAGGTGCCGAAAGCGGCTACGGCGAAATAATAATGATTGGGCGACGCGCGGCAGTTTTAGCCTCAGTTCAATCGCGCCAACGAGGTGAAGACGTGGCGGGAAAGCGAAGTTCTTACCGGGAAGCTACTGCATCCAGTGAACTGAAAAAGCGCTGGCTGCGCGGGAGCCAATAATGATTCCGATCGAGCGACATCACCACCGCGATCGCTTTGCCCACAATGCGCTTGCGCTCGACGTTGCCGAAATAACGCGAGTCGAAACTATTGTCGCGATTGTCGCCCATCACGAAGTATTGGCCCTCGGGCACTTGAACCGGCCCGAAAGTTCGTTTGGCCAGAACGCCCGGAATCGCCATCACGGCGTGTGAATGACCGGACAATTGTTCCGTGGCGAACAGGCTGTGTTCGCGTTCGGTTTCGGGCAATTGCTCGGAGATTCCAGCGGGCAGGGGAGCGTAATCCATCGGCTGGCCGTTGATGATGAGTTGGTCATCCCGCAATTCGACCGTGTCGCCCGGCAATCCGACGACGCGTTTGACCAGCCGCGTGCCGTCGTGGGGCGAATAAAATACCACAATGTCACCGCGTTGTGGGTCTGACCACTGCGCCAGATGCCAGGTGGTGAACGGCACCTTGAGGTCGTAGGCCAGTTTGTTCACGAATATGCGGTCGCCCACCAGAATGGTTGGCTGCATGGAACCGGATGGCACGTCATTCCAGTCGGCGAGCGAGGAGCGGATGGAAAAGAGGACCAGCGCCAGAATCAGCAGCGGACGAATTTCTTTGCGCCACCAGCGGCGGGCGCGGGCACGGAATTTTGTCAGGTTCATTGCCCATTCGACCGGCGAACTGAAGAGTCGTTCAATCAGTTTTCAGCAATTTCGACTCCCTCACCCTGACCCTCTCCCTGAACGCGGCGGAGAGGGAATTAGTGTTAATCTGCGCCTGTCCTGCTAAGCCCAACGCGCGACGAAGGATTCATTTGCGGAAACAACTGCGGGTCATTTCTTTTTGTCCGTGGCGGCTTTGGCCAGCCGGTAAATCGCGGAAGTTTGCCCGTGTCTGGCGGCGGCTTCCAGGGTCGTCTGGCCACGGCGACCCGTTGCGTTGGGATCCAGGCCGTGTTTCAACAAAGCGGCCAGGAATTCAGTCACTTCGGCCACCGCGGCGCCGACGCCAATGTCCGTCAGCATGGCGGGTGTGCGTTTGGCGATGAATTCAGCCAGGGCTTCCGGTCCGTCGTCCCGCGCCGCCTTCAATTCTTCAAACGTCGGCCGATTGGCCAGCTCGGAATGCCGCAACATGTCACGGGCGGAATGATCAAAGCGGGCGCCAAGTTGTTTGAGCATGTCTTCGACCTGCTGGCCGGAATAACCGAACGAAACCTGCATCTGTTTTTTGGTTTGCCGGCTCCAACCCATGACCAACATGCCGATGGCGTCGGGAAAAACTTCGTAAGCGGTATCGTCCACTTCGCAACCCGGTTCGAACGATGGTGACTCATTCCGCTCGGTGCCGTTATCCTTGGGTTCGGATGGACCGGCGTCAGACTCAGCTGATTCTTTCCGCTCGGCGCCCTTGCCGACGGGTTCGAATTGATCGGCGTCCGGCAACATCTCGGCGCCTTCTTCATCGAAATAATTGAAGCCCAGGGTGAGTCGGGATCCGTCAATTCCCAGGAACTCGCCGAGGTCGGCCAGGATGTCTTCGGCCATCAAGTGAAAGCCGTCCGCCGGATGGATGACGGCTTCGATTTGCGCGCGGGCGGTGCCCGCCACGCACAACGGCAACAGGGCGTCCGGGTTGCCGCGCAGACGGTCGCGCGTCGCGTCGTCCACACCCTGACCGAAGTAGTCCGGGGCCGAGTCGAATTCATCGGCAAGCTCACCGCGGCGGTAAAGCCAATACGCCGCAATATCGCTGTCGTGAACCAGAAAGCTGAAAACGTCGGTCTTCAACGTCCGGGACAGACCTTGGGCAATGCCACAAAGAATTGTCTGGTCCTGTTCTTCGGTCGCTTCGGCATAGACCGTGACCCAGCCGTTTTTTTCCGGAGACACGTAGGCGCGGGATCGGGTCAATTTCGCCAGCGCCGCGGCGACGGCCGGGGTAGACGCCCCGCGGACCTGGCAATTGGTGAAAAAAGCGCCCATTTGCCGGGTAGCATATTTCAATGGATTGCAGCAGCAATTTAAAAGCCGGCGGTTAAACCAATCTTTCCCGGGCGGCCCGCCCGAAGATTGCCTTTTCAAGATCGGCCCGGTCCACGGTCGAATTTCTGCCACCGTGCCGATTATTATTTTTGCGCTGTTTTATAGTTTGCGCACCGGAAGCGGGTGGCTAAACTCGCACAACATTTAATCAACGAACCCCATGAACAAAAATGCATTTCTGATTGGCGCCGCGCTGGCAGCCTGCCTCTGCTGGGCGGGTTGCAACAAATCCGGGAAGTTGGACCAACGCTCGACGATGCCGACATCCACCGGTCCGGTGGAATTAAAGCTGCAATGGACGGCGGGCGAGCGCATCAGGCAAAGCCTCAACGTGAAGATGAACATGGAAATTTCCGGCGCGAACCTGCCCAAGCCCATCCAACAGAATCTGACGCTGGGTGAGGATTACCGACTTCACGTCGTCAGTGCGGACGCCGCCGGCGGGCATGAGCTGGAGATGGAATTCCTCGGCATCCGGATGAAGTTGGAACAGGGTGGCAAAGCCCTGGTTGATTACGACTCCGCGAAGAAAACGCCGAACCCCGGCAATATTCCCGGCATTGCTGCCATGGAGAAGACGTTTGAAGCCGTGGTTGGCGCTAAAATCCTGTATTTCCTGGACTCCAGTAATCAGGTGCAACGCATCGAAGGGGTTGACGAACTGACCAGCAAGTTGGGGGCCGGCGGTCAGGCGAACGCCGGGAGCGACATGTCCAGCATGTTTAGCAACGATTCGCTCAAGCAAATGATCGGCGGCCAGCATCTGCCGCCCAAACCGGTGCAGCCCGGCGATTCCTGGCCGGTCCAGATGGACATGACGATGGGCGATCTCGGCACCATGACTCTGGATTACACCTTCACCTTTGCGCGCTGGGAAACGCACGGGAAACGCACGTGCGCCCGCCTGGAATTTCAGGGCAGTTTGAAAAGCAAGGGTAATCCGGCCCCGGCGGCATCGGGAACGACGGTCTCCGTGCAGGACGGTAATTCGTCGGGCGTGGCCTGGTTTGACCCGGAGCTGGGGATGGTTATCGAAACGGTCATGAATCAGGACATGAACGCGAATATAATCGCGCCCATGCCCGGACGTGGGAAAAACGCCACGCAGACGATGACGGCAGTCATGAAACAGGCGATTACCGTAAAAGTGGAGTCGGTGGAATAAGGTCGTCGATTCGGTGTTCTCCGTACAAATCGAGGACCTGGCGAATTCGCGGAGTTTCGCGGGCGGGAACGGGGATTAAAGGGAATTTGGATGCACAGCGTGCAGAGTTCGGGGTTTAGACCACTGGAATCAAACAGGCGGAGAGAGGGGCGAACCAATCCAAACCGCGGGATGATTCATGCTTGTCAGACCCGCCCCAAAACGCGATGTTCAAACCCATGACCTTCTTTCCACGCAACCTCCTGATGCAGTCAAACGCGAATAACAGGGTTGTTTCTGCTTCACCAACTTTGCGCCTGCTCGCGGCTCGAGCACGGCTCCTCATCAGTTGCGTCCTGTTGTGCGCCGGCCAGGCGCGGGCCGGCGTAACTACGGCGACGCTCCCAGGCGATACCCCGGAAACATTTGTTCCCAAAACCAATTCCTTCGACTACGTCAAACGCGAAGAAATGGTGCCGATGCGCGACGGTGTAAAACTGAAGACGTTCATTCTCATCCCCCAAGGTGTCTCGCACGCGCCGATCCTGCTCACGCGCACGCCCTACAACGCTGCCGAGCGCGTCCTGCGTTTCGACAGCCCGCATCTGGCCGCAGTTGTCCCGCAAATGGACGACACCGCGGTAGCCGCAGGTTACATCATTGCGTTTCAGGACGTGCGCGGCAAATACGGGTCGGAAGGCGATTATGTGATGACCCGGCCTTTGCGCGGACCGTTGAACCCGACAGCCGTCGATCACGCCACGGACACGTACGACACCATCGAGTGGCTGGTGAAGCACGTGCCGGAATGCAACGGCCGGATCGGCACCATCGGCGGTTCCTACGAAGGCTATACCACGGTCATGTCCACGGTGCATCCGCATCCGGCGCTGAAGGCGGCAGTGCCATTTGCGCCGATGGTGGATGGGTGGATCGGTGATGACTGGTTTCACCACGGCGCTTTTCGCCAGGACGGCTCGCTCGATTATATTTACGAACAGGAGGCGACGCGGAAGGGCGACGAAAAATGGTGGTGGGGCGGGCGCGACACGTACGACGAGTACTTAAGGGCCGGGTCCGCCGGGGCGATGGCCGCTTCGCGAGGGCTGGAGCAACTGGGTTTCTGGCGCGCAATTGCGGAACACACCGCTTACGACTCGTTCTGGCAGGAACAGGCCGTGGATAAGCTGCTCGCCAAAGAACCCGTGCAGGTGCCGATGATGATCATTTGCGGCCTGTTCGACCAGGAAGACATCTACGGCGGGCCTGCTCTGTACAAGGCACTGGCTGCTAAAGATCCGCAGGGGCAGATGGTTCATCTCGTGCTGGGACCCTGGAATCATGGGCAAGGTCGGCGGGAAGGCCGCGGGATTGGCGCAATTCAGTTCGCAGGCGACACGGCGACCTGGGTCCGGCGCACGGTGATGCAGCCGTTTCTCGACTATTATTTGAAGGACGGCCCTAAACCCGAGACGCCGCGTGTTCTCGCTTATGAAACCGGCGCGGACGTGTGGCATAGGTACGACGCCTGGCCGCGCTCCTGCGCGGAAGGATGCCCGGAACCTTCGCGCAACCTTTATTTGCTTGCGGGTGGACGATTGGGATTCGAACCGCCGGCTGCGTCGAGCAATGAATACGACGAATACATTTCCGACCCGGCAAAGCCGGTTCCGTACCGCGAACGGCCAACTCTAGCCACCTATTCGCCAGACTCGACCTGGGGCGAATGGCTGGTCGATGACCAACGCCACGCAGCCTCTCGCCCGGACGTTTTGGTGTACGAAACCGAGCCGATCAAGGAGCCGGTGCATGTCGCCGGCGAACCGATCGCCGACCTGTCGGCATCAACGAGCGGAAGCGATTCCGACTGGGTGGTAAAGATCATTGACGTCTGGCCCGACGAAGTCCCGGACCATCCGAATCTCGGAGGTTACCAACAGATGCTTTCGGCAGACATTATGCGCGGCCGTTTCCGGGAGGACCCCGCCAGGCCACAACCGATCGAGCCGAACGTAGTTCAACCTTATCGGCTGCGGTTGCCGAATGTCAGCCATGAGTTCCTGGCCGGACACCGGATTATGGTGCAGATCCAATCCTCCTGGTTTCCGCTTTACGACCGCAATCCCCAGACCTACGTGCCCAACATCATGTACGCCAAACCCGAGGACTTCAGGAAGGCGACGCAACGTATTTGGCACACGCCGCAGAACGCCAGCGCTATCGAGCTTCCGGTCATCGAAGAGGGCACGCCCCGCGATGCACAGTGACCGGACCAGGTTGCGTGAGTGGCCAATTTACATCTCCGTGACCTCCGCCTGAACGGACAGGTAATCGAACAAGAGCAGGTTTCAAAGAAACACGGCCATGTAAAGTGAGTGACTTTCGTAGCATATTTCGCCGCGTCGGTCTGGCAGTGGCGTGCCTGATGGTGGCCGGTCCGGAGTTTGACGGCGTGGGGTACGCCCAGGCCTTGTCGGCGCAGGCCGACCAGGCGGCCACGGTCCAAAACGTCCCTGTGACCATCCCGGTCTTGAGCAATGACCAGGACGCCGCTTCCAACCAACTGGCGATCCTGCAAGTAACCATGCCGGCAAACGGAACAGTGATCATCAATACCAACGGTACGGGCGCCAACGCGGAACTGGCGCGCGTACTGCAATTTGCGGCCGTGCAGCTCAGCAATACCGTGGTGCAATTGGGAAACACCAACCTGTTTCCGCGCGCCACGCTCACCAACGGCCTCTGGGCCACCGCAACGGCCAGCGATGACCTTTACGGCTGGATCAACGGCTACTTTCCCGGCGCTTTGTGGTACGTCTTCGAAATGACCGGTGACACAAATTTCCTGGTTTGGGCCCGGCAATGGACCGCGGCGCTGACGGCTCAGCAATATTCCACGAATACCGACGATGTCGGCAGCATTTTGGAGTTCAGTTTTGGCAATGGCTATCGACTGACTAGCAACGCCGTTTATAAAGCAGTCCTCGTCCAGGGCGCTCGCTCGCTTACCAACCGCTACAATGGGATTGTCCAATCGGTGGCCGACTATCAATCGCTGCCATACCCGTACTTTGAAGTGGTCATTGATTCCCTGATGAACCTAGAATTGCTGTGGGATGCGGCCGATTTAAGCGGGGATACCACCCTATCGACCAAAGCCTACAATCATGCGCTCCGGGCGATGACCAACCAGGTCCGGTCCGCCAGCAGCATCTTCCAAAAGGTTGTTTACTACTTGACCAGCGGTACGGTGTACAGCCAGGGCACTTCTGCCGGCTGCTCCAACACTTCCGACTGGTCCCGCGGCCAGGCTTGGGGCATTTATGGCTTTACGCTCGCCTATCGGGAGACCGCCTACCAGCCATTCGCCGCCACGGCCCAGCGCGTGGCCAATTATTACCTCACTAATTGCCCGCCCGACTTCGTGCCTTACTGGGACTTCCAACCTTACGCTTGCACCCCGGTGCCGCCGCGCGATTCCTCGGCGGCGGCCATCACCCTTTCCGCGTTGATCCAGTTGAGTCAATTGACGACCAACCTGTCCGATAGCGCGGCCGACTGGCTTGGGGCGCGAAGGATCTTCTCCTCGCTGGGCTCGACCAATTACTTGGCGCAAGGCACGTCCTCGAGCGGCATCCTGCTTCATGGCACCGGCGAACCGCCACAGTTCTCCTCGCCTGAAGTGGATGTCTCACTCATTTACGGCGATTACTACTTCGTGGAGGCGCTCAAGCGTTATACGGACGTTTATCGGCGCACGACCGTCACCTACACGCCCAATCCGGGGTTCCAGGGGACCGATACCTTCACTTACTTGGCGTGCGACAGCGCGGGCAATTGCTCAACGGCAACGGTCAGCGTTGCCGTTCAACCGCTGACCCAACCACCCTTCTCGATCCAGATCGGCGAGGCCCCCGGCGCTCAAGGAACGAAGGTTTCGTTTCCGAGCGCCGCAGGCAGGGTGTACAACGTTCAATACAAGAACGATCTCTCCGATGTTTCGGCGTGGATTAACCTTTTCACAAATCTGCCAGGTTCGGGCTCAGTAATCGACATAATCGATACCAACCCGGCAAACTGGAGATTCTACCGCGTTGGCGGGAAGTGACGGAGGCCTTCGGTCCGCCGTGTCTTGAGCTGCGAGGCATCTTCCCCCTTCGTATGTGTGCTTTCGTTCTCTAGCGCGATGCTCTCGGACAGACGGTTTCTCTCTTCGTCCATCCATCCATTCTTCAGGTACGAAAAAGGTGTGCTGCTGCCGTTGACGGGGATAAATTTGGAAAGAAATTCCGTCGCGCTTGTCGCGGCGTAGCACAGCGATGGCGGACGCCGCGTGGCTTCGCCCGGCGGCAAACTGAGACGAAGAAAATCTTTGGCGTTCACAATTCAAACCTTCAGTTCGATCCAATAGCGATTCACAATCTCCCCGGAAACAGGGTCTTTTCCCTGCCCATCCGGCACACCGCCATTGGCTAGCACGACCCGGGCTGATGCGGTATTGAAGGGATGGACAGTCAGCAACGCCCGTGTCATTTCCAGTTGACGCAATCTTTCCAGCGCCAGTTGCAGCACCACTTTTCCGTAGCCCTTGCCGCGCTCCGCTGGACGAATGTAGTAGCCGATGTTCCCGCCATATTGCAACAACCGCTCGTTCAGCCGATGCCGCACGCGCACCATGCCGATCATCTGGTTGCGGTCGTTGACCACCCAGAATGTGCTCTGGGGAACCTTGTCGGCGGGAAGGTTTTTCTCTTCCTCCTCGTCGCGGCACTGCTGGAGAAACGTGGGCAGGTCGCACTCGCCGCGACCGAAGGTCGTCCCGCGAAAGAATGAATCACCCGCGCCTAACTCCCTTAGCACAGCTTCCAAATCAATTGGCGCTGGTTTAGCCAAACCCAACAGGCGCGTCGCCTGGCCCAACGGAATTTCCATTCGCAAAAGATATTTCGTGTTCATGTTAATTTAATGTTCAATCGGCGCAGCCAGACCGAAATGCTTGTAAGACTCGTGCCGCTTCGTCAGCAACATGACTCAAAGTTGACTCGCTCAGCTGCTGGTTTTCTAGTTCTGATTTTATTCTGCCATCTGCATCGCCAGCTAATTCAAGAATCAAGTAGCGGACCAAATCAACGACTTCAGTCATCATGTTGAAGCGAAGCTGCACTTCCGCAAAAACGCTTGCTGGTGACTTGGCTTGCGAGCGATGTGCGCAGACTCGGTGTCGAATTGCTTCAATTTTGTCGATCGAATTTTTGTGAGCGTGAATTGTCTGTACCAATTCGCTCGCAACTTGCGGCTTCGCCTTTCGGATTAAACTCCAAATTGAGGTTGCTTTTTCTTTGTCTTCAAAAAGGATTTCTGTGCCGGTGCAAAAACTGCAAAGCAGAGAGTCGTGCATAGTAAGAAAAAAGTCCGGATGCGCATACCTTGCCTCCGCATCTGCATTCTGCTTACGAAAGAGCGTGCGAAAAATTGTGTGTGTCCAAGTCAGCTTAACGACTAAGTCAACCATTTCGCCAAGTTCATTTTCGTGCGTTTTCATAAATGCAATTTCATCTTTTGCTCTGAGTCTATTTGCCATGGGACTATTGTCCAATCTTCGGAGCACTTGATTTGGTGCTAGGAGAGCGAGCTTTGACGCCCGCTCTCCCATTTGGGTCAAGGCTCCGCCTTGAGGAACAGTTTCCACTCGGCCACGCGGTGGGCGTTGCGAATGAGCGCCGACACCGGCAGCTCCTTCGGTGCGCGCGGGGCGGCGAGCAGCCGCAGGCCGGCCTCGTGCGGGAGGCGGTCGGCCTTGCGCTGGTTCACGTCCTTCGCGGACCAGACAAGGTTTTCCCAGGTGTCCGCGCCGCCGCGCGAGCGGGGCACGACGTGGTCAAGGCTGCCTTCCTCCGGGCGCAACAGGCGGCCGGTGTATTGGCAGCGGTTGGCGTCGCGCTCGCGGACCGTGCGAGCGCACAGCTTCGGGCGCTTCTTCGGCACCTTGGCAAAGTTCACGGCCACAATGACAGTCGGTACGCGGATGATACTGTGCGCCGTGCGCACGGCATTGTCCGGCGGCCGGATCGGGAGGGTGATCCATTCGTCCCAAGTGACGGGGCGCAATGCCCGCGCCTGGTCACCGTCGCCCAACTCGATATCGAGCGCGGTGGCGACGTTGGTGGCCATCTGGCAAAACGCCTCCTGCGGTGTGCGAATGTTGATCGCCTGCCAGTTGCGGTTCAGGACCAGCACGATGTTCTTGTTCAAGATGTCGGTCATAAAAATGTGACATGTGTCGAGTGACAGGTGACAAGATTCTTCCGCGGGCACGATTGGCTCCTTTCGAGTCACTCGTCACCAGTCACGTGCCACGGATTCAAGGTGTTTGTTCTTTGTTGTCTGGCTTTAAATCATCAATCGAAAATGCGAATGGCTGCCGCTGCCGGTAATGCTCCGGCCCTTTCTGTGTCAGAGACAGACGTGCTGGCTTCCACACTCAGCGGCTGAAAATGGTAGCCCGTGCTGGGAATTCTCCAGCGTCCGCAGTTTGTAGGACTGCCGCTCTGATTTTGAGCTAACGGGCCAGCGAATTTGCGATATACGATTTACGCGCCGTTTGCCGATTCGGAAATTGACTCGTAAATCGTAAATCCAAAATCGTAAATGAAAGTGGCTGCCGGGGCTGGAATCGCACCAGCATTCGCGCCTTCAAAGGGCGCTGTCCTACGATTAGACGACCCGGCATTCCTGAAACGAAGATGGAGGATGGAAGATGGAGGATGGTGCGGCGTGATTCCTCCATTCTCATTCTTCCATCCTCAATCCTCGTCACAAAGACTGGTGGAGCCGGAGGTAGTTGCAACCTCACCAAGCCGGATTAAAAGTCCGGTGCCGGTCTGCTGTGGCTTCAGCTCCAAATCTGTTCTGCCCCGAAAGCCTTCGGGGCTGCATCACTTTTATGCTTGCAGGCCTCCGAAAGTGACAGGCGACGGGTGACAAGTGACGTGAAGGAACATGGTCCATCAGATCTCGTCACCTGTCACATATCACGCGTCACGTTTAAGTGAAACACACCTCCGGTTGGTCTCTTCCACCAACTAGATCTCCTCAAACGAGGCCGCTGGAGCTACTTCGCGCTCGGAGGTGTGAAATGGCTTGCTAGGCCGTAGCCCTGGCGAAGGCTGGCCTGCCGGGTCGTAGCCTTGGCGAAGGCCGGTCGGCGTGCCGGGTAACGCTCCCGGACTCGGCACTCATCTAGTGCGATTCCGTTTATAACACGGACGGTTCTCTTTGAACCACACGCCGCACCTTGCGGTGGGCTACCAAAGACTGGCGGAATGCCGTGGAGTTGCGCCACTTGCCCTAAGGCACGCACTCGTTAGCACCGAGGCCCGGCTCACTCGTCCGGTTGACATTCCAAATTG
>Ga0335085_10002699_pt1 | contig 32482 bp, 28 predicted proteins | sample Lox_Sample_45_FD_206712 | JGI IMG/M metagenome (GOLD analysis project Ga0335085, IMG submission 206712) | Soil microbial communities from Loxahatchee National Wildlife Refuge, Florida, United States - Lox_Sample_4.5 | ecosystem: Environmental > Terrestrial > Soil > Wetlands | place: USA... | reverse complement strand
GTTATTTTGGGAAATTCATCTGTGCGAGAAAATGGTGCTCGAAGGCGGGGGTGCCGGAAAGGGGGATGACCCGCATTGCCCCGGCCAGCCTCTCAACCGCGGCGAAACCGCCCGGAACGCACAGGGACTTCTCCACCCCGGCAAGGGCGCCGTCACGGACAAAGCGTGCTATATCTACCATCTTTTCCGTGAAAATTCCAACATTTTTTAAGGTTTCCGCCCGCAGTTCGGCACCGAAGGAACCGGTCAGGATCACCTCCCGCACGGCGTCGAGGTGTACGCCGCTTCGCTGGCAGAGGACTTCCACTCCGGCCCGGACCGCCCCCTTGGCCAACTGCACCTGCCGGATATCGTTCTGGCCAAGGTAGACCAGTCGCTGGGCATCGTGGTAGAGGACGAACACCGCTTCCCCCCCCACCTGTTGCAGCCGGTTGGCCAGGTTGGAGGGGATTTCGCCGGGGTCGCGCAACCGGCCGGTATGATCGAGGACACCGGCCTCCAGGAGCAGGGCCACCGTCTCCAGGACCCCCGAACCGCAGACCCCTGTCGGGGTGCCCCCGCCGACCGTGGTGAGAAGAAGCCGGTCGTCCGTCATCTTCACCCCCGCGATGGCACCGGGAAGGGCCGCCATGCCGCAGGCGAGGTTTCCCCCTTCGAACGCCGGTCCCGCCGCAGCTGATGTGGCGTAGACCGCCTCCCCGGCGGCGAGGGCCAGTTCCCCGTTGGTGCCGAGGTCGAGGAGGAGGCGGGGACCCTCTTTCGGCAGGGTACGGCCCGCGTCATCGACCCCGAAGAGGAAAGCGACCGTATCCCCCCCGACAAAGCCGCCGGGAAGGGGGAAGAGAAAGGCCTCGACGTCGGTCTCCCAGCCAAGTTCCCCTGTGCGCAATGTGCGGCCGGAGGTGACGGGGGGGCGATACGGGGGAAAGGCGAGGGTCCGGACATCGAGCCCCAGAAGAAGGTGGGTCATCGCCGGGTTGCCGGCAATGGCGATCTTCTCCACTGCGCCGACAGAGATCCCCGCCCGCCCGGCAAGCTCGTAAAAGAGCCTCTCCAACTCCCGGCTGGCGAGCAGGGACTGCCGGCGCAGGTTTTTCGGAGAACTGAGGGCGGCTTCGAGGCGGGACACCACGTCGGCGCCGAATTCCCGCTGGGGGTTGAGACTGCCGCACACCGCCAAACGGCCCCCTCCCTGCAGGTCGACGAGAGAGGCGGCGATGGTGGTGGTCCCAAGGTCGACGGCGATGGCGTAACGGTCAGACGAGCTCAAGGGGGAACTCCCGGGATTCGACCGCCTCTCCGATCTCGGCGACGAACACCCCGCGCTCGGCGGCCATCCGCAGGAAGCGGCCGGCTTCCCCGGCGGGAAGGGCCACCAGGAGCCCCCCCGACGTCTGGGGATCACAGAAGGGCAGGAGCGCATCATCGGCGGCAGAGGCGCCGGCCACATACGGAAGGCAGTAGTCGCGATTGCGGTAGCATCCCGCCGGCACCAGCCCGTCGGCGACAAGCTCCCTGACTCCCGCAATGAGGGGAATCTCCCGTGCCCGGAGCCGAATGGTGACCCCTGCGCCCCGGGCCATTTCAGAGGCATGGCCGAGAAGGCCGAAGCCGGTGACGTCGGTACAGGCGGAGACCGCGCATTCCTCCATGATCGCCGCGGCCCGGGAATTCAGCATGGTCATCCAGCGGACCGCCTCCGCCTCCAGCGCAGCGGAGGCCATCTCCCCCTTGATGGCCGTCGTCACGATACCGGTGCCGAGGGGCTTGGTGAGAAAGAGCCGGTCGCCCGGCCGCGCCGTGCTGTTTCGGATGATCCGGCCCGGATCGATGAGGCCGGTAACCGCGAGGCCGTACTTCAGCTCGTCGTCCTCCACCGTGTGTCCACCGACGAGGCAGACCCCCGCCTCCTCCATCATCGCCGCGCCGCCGGCCAGGATCTGGGCGAGGACCTCGACCGGGAGGGCGCAGGCGGGGAAAAAGGCGAGGTTCATGGCTGTCCGGGGAGTTCCCCCCATGGCGTAGACGTCGGACAGGGCATTGGCCGCGGCGATCCGGCCAAAGGTGAACGGGTCGTCCACCAGGGGGGTAATGATATCGGCAGTCTCCACCAGGGCGCACGTCTCCCCTATCCGGTAGACCCCCGCGTCATCGCTGGTCTCCATCCCCACCAGCAGGTTCGGGTCGCCCGGGCGGCCGATCCCCCGCAGTGCATCCTCCAGGCCCGCCGGGCCCAGTTTTGCCGCTCAACCGGCGGCTTTCACCATGGAGGTCAGTTTGATCTTCTGTTTGGTCATAACATATCCGGTACGACGTGAGATGTGAGATGTAACTCACAGGCGAGACGTCGAACGTCTTACTTCTCACGTCTCACTCCAGGTACACCCGCGGCACCCGCTTGCTGATGCCGCAGAAAATCTCGTAGGGAATGGTCCCTGCCTTTTCCGCCAGATCTTCGGCCCGGACACAGTTCCCCGCCCGGTCGCAGCCGAGGAGCGTCACGTCGTCCCCCACGGCGATACCGGCGACCGCGCTGACATCGAGCATGATCCAGTCCATGCAGACCGTACCGATGACCGGGACGCGCACCCCCCTGACGATGGCCTCGCCCCGGTTGGTCAGGGCTCGGCTGTAGCCGTCGGCATACCCGACCGGCACGCTGGCCACCAGGGTCTTTTCCGCCGTCGCGTAGCGCCGGGCGTAGCTGATGCTGGTCCCCGGCTCAACCCATTTGAGCATCGCCACCTTGCTCTTCAGGCGCATCACCGGTTTGAGGTCGAGCTTCCCCTGGAAATCGGCCGACGGGACCGCCCCGTAGAGGGCGATACCGGGGCGCACCAGGTTGCAGAAGGGAAGTCCCCTGCTGAAGACGGCGGCGCTGTTGGCAATATGGACGTAGCGGGGGGAAAACCCCTCTGCCCGGACTGTCTCCAGCACCTTCGCAAAAAGGGCCACCTGGCGGTCGGTGTAGCGGATGCCGTCCTCGTCCAGCTCGTCCGCGGAGGCGAAGTGGGAGATAATCCCCTCCAGCTCGACGTGCTTCATCCCCTTCAGTTTGTGAAAGAAGGCGGGCGCTTCGTCGTGGGCGATGCCGAGCCTCCCCATGCCGGTATCGATCTTCACGTGGATATGGGCCTTGCGGTAGAGCTTCCCCGCGACATAGTTGAGAAGGCGGGCCTGTTCCAGGGAGAAAACGGTGATGGAGAGGTTGAAGCCGATCGACTTTTTTTCCTGGCCGGGGTAGATGCCCCCGAGAATGAGGATGGGGCGGTCGATGCCGCTTTTCCTCAGCTGGATCCCCTCGGCAAGGAAAGCGACCCCGAAGGCGGTGACCCCCAGGGCATCCAACTCCCGGGTGATGTCCATAAATCCGTGTCCGTAGGCGTCCGCCTTGACCACGGCGAGGATCCCGCAGCCGGGCGGGATTGCCTGCCGCACCTGGAGAAAATTGTGGTGCAGGGCAGCGATATCGATTTCGGCAATGGTGGGTCGGCTGTCCATTAGAATCCGTTTCGCGTTTCGGGTTTCGCGTTTCGGGTTTCGTGTCATGAGTCTCTGCGGCAGTCAACTTGAAACACGAAACGCGCAACGCGAATCTGGGTTTTTTCTACCACTTCTCCCCCCCGCTGTAAAGCCAAAAACTGGAAAATACGTTGACTTACGGTGAAATTTCCAGTAGGGTAAAATTCTGCAAGAGAAAGCCAGCTGGGGGAGTTCGCGAGAACTGAGATGGGCTGTGCCCAAACCCTTCGAACCTGATCCGGTTCACACCGGCGTAGGGAAGCGGCCACTTCCACCATGGAACCATGTATGCCAGGAAGCCGTGACCTCAGGTTGCGGCTTTTTGATTTTACCCCTGCCGGTAACGGGACCGCAATGAAACGGAAGCGCGATTTTCTCAAGCTCGTGGTTGACCGGCCGGCAACGGATAACCGGATCAGAGGGGTCTATCTCGTCACCGACCAGGGCGACCGGCTCGCGGAGCGCGTCAGCCAGGCCATTGACGGTGGTGCCGCCATCGTCCAGTACCGGGACAAGGAGGGGAATTCCACGGACAGGTCGAGAAGGGGCGAGCAGCTGCGCCGTCTCTGCGCCGCGGCCGGCATCCCCTTCATCGTCAACGACGACATCCGGCTTGCCCTGCAACTGGATGCGGACGGCGTGCACCTGGGTCAGGAGGACGGCAACCCGGTTGAGGCGCGGCAGCTGCTGGGGGCGCGGAAAATCATCGGCGTATCCACCCACACCCTGGAGGAGGCGCGCAGGGCCGAGGCGGCCGGCGCCGACTACATCGGCTTCGGCTCCATGTACCCCACGGCCAGCAAGGATGTTCAGCACCTCCCCGGACCGGAACTCCTCGCCAGGGTCAGGCCGAAAATCGGCATCCCCATCGTCGCCATCGGCGGCATCAACCGCGACAACGCCGGCACGGTCATCGACAGCGGCGCGGACGCGGTGGCGGTGATCTCCGGAATACTGGCGCAGGACGACCCCGCCCTCGCTGCCGCGGAACTCGCCCTCCTCTTCAACAGGAAAGCCGCCGCGCCGCGCGGGACGGTGCTGACCGTGGCCGGAAGCGATTCCGGAGGGGGCGCCGGAATCCAGGCCGACCTGAAGACCATCACCCTGCTGGGAAGCTACGGCGCCTCGGTTATCACGGCCCTCACCGCCCAGAACACCCGGGGGGTCAGCGGGATTCACGGCGTGCCGCCGGAGTTCGTCGAGGAACAGCTGACCGCCGTGCTGAGCGATATTCCGGTGAGCGTGGTGAAGACCGGCATGCTCTATTCCTCCCCCGTCATCGAGGTGGTGTCGGCCAAGCTCCGGGAGTTCGGCAGGCGCATCGTGGTGGTGGATCCGGTGATGATCGCCACGGGGGGAGCGAGCCTCATCGACGGGAGCGCCATGTCCGCCATGAGGAACCGGCTGTTCCCCCTCACGTACCTGCTGACCCCCAACATCCCCGAGGCGGAAAAGCTGACGGGACTCACCATAGCCGATGAGGCGGCGATGGAAGAGGCTGCACGGCAGATCCACCGGCTCGGGGTCCGCAACGTGCTGGTAAAGGGAGGTCATCTCCCCGAAGGAACGTCAGTGGACATACTCTTCGACGGACGTACCTTTACCCGCTTCCACGCCCCGCGGGTCCTTTCGAGGAATACCCACGGCACCGGCTGCACCCTGGCTTCGGCCATCGCCAGTTTCCTGGCGCAGGGGGAACCGCTTCACCTGGCAGTGGCCCGGGCCAAGGAGTTCGTCACCTCGGCAATCCGGCTGGCAACACCCCTCGGGAAGGGTCACGGACCGGTGAACCATTATCTGGCCGCAAGAGACCGGGATTCGGGACTCGGGACTCGCAAATCGGAAACAAGAGGCCACGACCCCCGCTAACCGAATTCCGGAAATTCAAGGAGCATGGAATGCACAAGACGCAACTCGACTTCGCCCGCAGCGGCATCATTACCGAGAAAATGCAGGAAGCCGCCCTGGCGGAAGGGGTTTCCCCCGAATACATCCGCGACGGCATCGCCGAGGGAACGGTGATCATCTGCCATAACGTCAAGCACGGCAACGGCCGCCCCCTCGCCGTCGGCAAAGGGTTGCGCACCAAGGTGAACGCCAATATCGGCACCTCCGCCGACGATCTCGACATCTCCAAGGAGCTGGAAAAGGCCCGCACGGCCGTGAAGTTCGGCGCCGACGCCATCATGGACCTCTCCACCGGCGGCCCGGTGGACGAGATCCGCCGCGCCATCATCGCCGAGACCACCGCCTGCATCGGCACGGTTCCTCTCTACCAGGCAGCCCTCGACGCGGTGCGGACGAAGAAAAAGGCGATCGTCGACATGACCGTGGACGACATCTTCGCCGGCATCGTCAAGCACGCCGAGGACGGGGTCGATTTCATCACCGTCCACTGCGGCGTTACCCGCAGCACGGTGGAGCGGATGAACGGCGAAGGGCGGCTCATGGACGTGGTCTCCCGCGGCGGCGCCTTTACCGTGGAGTGGATGGCGTACAACAACCGGGAGAACCCCCTCTTCGAACACTTCGACCGGCTCCTGGAGATCGTCCGGGAGTACGACATGACCCTCTCCCTCGGGGACGGCTTCCGGCCGGGGTGTCTCGCCGACGCCACCGACCGGGCCCAGATCCACGAGCTGATCATCCTCGGCGAGCTGACCCAGCGGGCCGTGGCCGCCGGCGTCCAGGTGATGATCGAGGGCCCCGGGCACGTGCCGCTCAACCAGATCGAGGCCAACATCCTCCTGCAGAAACGCCTCTGCCACGGCGCGCCCTTCTATGTCCTGGGGCCGCTGGTCACCGACATCGCCCCCGGCTACGACCACATCACCTGTGCCATCGGCGGCGCCATCGCCGCAGCCGCCGGCGCGGACTTCCTCTGCTACGTCACCCCCTCCGAGCACCTGCGCCTCCCCACCGTCGAGGACGTCCGGGAAGGGGTGATCGCCTCCCGCATCGCCGCCCACGCCGCCGACATCGCCAAAGGGGTGAAGGGGGCCGTCGACAAGGATGTCCGTATGGCGAAGTGCCGCAAGAAGCTCGACTGGGAAGGGCAGTTCGGCCTGGCCCTCGACCCGGAGAAGGCCCGGCGCCTGCGGGCCGAATCGGGGGTTGCCGATCACGGTGCCTGCACCATGTGCGGCGAATTCTGCGCCTACAAGGTCATGGAAGACGCCATGGAGAAGCGGCAGGCGGCAAAGGGGTAAAAAATCGCACGAGACGGTTGACTCGGGAAGAGAAATGCGCTAAAAGAACAACTCGATTAGTCGCCACCGTAGCACAGGGGTAGTGCAGCCGATTCGTAATCGGCAGGTCAACGGTTCAAATCCGTTCGGTGGCTCCAGAATGGCAAGGCTCTGCGTGAAATTCCGCAGGGCCTTTTTCCATTCCACACGGGTTCTCTTCCTGTGGCACTGGCCGGAGCGGATGGCCGATTCCGCCGGTTACTCCGCTCCGCAACCGGCCGGGACACTCTCATGCCCCTCAATATCTACACCAGCAACCGCATGGAAAACCTGGTGGACGCCTGTGCCGGTGTTCTCGAAAAACCGCTCCCGTCCCCGTTCGTGAAGGAAACAATCGTCGTCCAGAGCAAGGGGATGCAGCGCTGGCTTGCCATGGAGCTGGCGAAACGCTTCGGGGTCTGGGCAAACTGCGACTACCCGTTCCCCAATCTCCTGGTCTGGCGCCTGTTCCGGGCCGTCTGGCCCGACATTCCCGACACCTCCCCCTTTTCCCCCGACGTTCTCGCCTGGCGGGTCATGGGAATCCTCCCCCCGTTGCTGGAGCGGGCCGCATGCGCGCCGCTGAAGCACTACCTCGCCAGCGACCGAAACGGGCTCAAGCTCTTCCAACTGGCGGAGAGGATCGCCGACACCTTCGACCAGTATACCCTGTTCAGGCCCGAGTTGCTTCGTGACTGGGAAACGGGACCGGGTGGGGATTGGCAGGGGCTCCTCTGGCGGCAGCTCACCGCTTCCGGCACGGAGCGCCATCGCGGCGTACTCAGGGAGGAGTTCTGCCGCCAGCTGCGGGGAGAGGCGCAGGACCGGGGCGCCATCCCGGAAAGGATCGCGGTCTTCGGCATCTCCTACCTCCCCGCCTACCACCTGGAAGTCCTGGCGGCATCGGCCAGGGTCACGGAGATCAATCTCTTCCTGTTGAGCCCCACCCGCGAGTACTGGGGGGATATCGTCTCGCCCCGGGAGAAAACGCGCCTCACCCCCGAGGAATGCTCCCTCCGAATCGAGGGGAATCCCCTCCTCGCCTCCCTGGGGAGGCTTGGCCGGGACTTCTCCGACATGGTGATCGAGGCGGGCGACACGGCGCTCTCCCGGGAGGACATCTACGACGACCCGGGAAGTGCCACGCTCCTGAGGAGCATCCAGTCCGACATCCTCAATCTGCGCAGCGCCGAAGAGGGCGAGGCACGGCGGATCGCCGGAAACGACCGGTCGGTCCAGATCCACTCCTGCCACAGCCCCCTGCGGGAAATGGAAGTGCTCCACGACAATCTCCTCGCCCTCCTGGAGTCCGTGGAGGGGCTGGCCCCCCGGGACATCGTGGTGATGACCCCCGACATCGAAACCTACGCCCCTTTCATTGCGACGGTTTTCGAGGAGGGACGGGAAAGCGCCCGGAAGATCCCCTATTCCATCGCCGACCGGAGCATCGCCACCGAGGGGAAAATTGCCGCGGCGCTCCTGAAGCTTCTCGAACTCCCCGGCAGTCGCCTCACCGTACCTTCGGTGCTCGACATCCTGGAGATGCCGCCGGTCATGGAACGCTTCGGCCTGGAAGGGGACCAGCTGGAAGCGATCCGCGGCTGGCTCGTGGAGACACGGGTCCGCTGGGGGATGGACGAACGGGACAGGTCCCGCCTGGGACTTCCGGCGTACCGGGAAAACTCGTGGCGGGCAGGTCTTGACCGGCTCTTCCTCGGCTACGCCATGCCAGACGAGGGAGGAAGCATCTTCAATGGCATCCTTCCCTACGACGATATGGAAGGATCGGCACCCCTCGCTCTCGGCAAACTGGCCGATTTCCTGGAACGGATCGGGGAGATTGCCGCCAGCCTGCCTCGACAGCGCCCCCTGGGGGAGTGGCGGCAGACCCTACGGAAGATGCTTGCGGATTTTGTCGCCGCCGATGACGATGCCACCCGGGAGCTGGCGACCGTCGCCGAACTGGTGGAGACCCTCGGAGATATGGAGCGAGCGGCCGGCTATGGCAGGCCGGTTGACCTGGCGGTGGTGCGGGCATGGCTCTCCGCCTGCCTTGGCCGGGAGGAAAAGGGGCTCGGCTTCATGACCGGCGGCGTCACCTTCTGTGCCATGCTTCCCATGCGGAGCATCCCGTTTCGGGTCGTTGCCCTCGTCGGCATGAACGACGGCGCCTTCCCCCGGCAGGCCCGTCCACCCGGATTCGACCTGATTGCCCGCAATCCCCGCCGCGGCGACCGCAGCATTCGGGACGAGGACCGGTATCTCTTCCTGGAGTCGATTCTGTCTGCCCGCGATACCCTGTACGTGAGCTACGTGGGGCAGAGCATCAGGGACAACGCCGAGATCCCCCCGTCGGTCCTGGTGAGCGAGTTCATCGACGCCGTCGACCGGGGGTACTCGGCCGGAGAGGGCGTGTCCGCGGAGGAGCGGCTCGTCACGAAGCATCGCCTCCAGGCCTTCAGCAGGGCCTATTTCGACGGGGGTTCGACGCTCTTCAGCTATTCGGAGGAGAATTGCGCCGCCCTCCTCCACCGGCGCGCCGAGCCCTGGGAGGCGGCGGAATTTCTCCGCACCCCCCTCGCCCCTCCCGCGGCCGAGTGGCTCGACATCCCTCTTGCGCGGCTCCTCCGGTTCTTCGACAATCCGGCCAGGTTCTTCGTGGTAAACCGGCTGGGGATCCGCATCGAAGATGCCGCGGCTCCCCTGGAGGAGAGGGAGCCCTTCGGCGTCGACGGTCTCACGGCATACGGGCTGAAGCAGGAACTCCTCGAGATCATCCTGGCCGGGGGCGAACCACGGGAACTCCTCCCCGTTGCCCGTTGCCGGGGGATTCTCCCCCCGGCCCGCCACGGGGAGGCGGTGTTCGCAGCTGCCGTCGAGGAAGCCGCCGCCTTTTCCGCGAAGATCGCCGGAAAAATCGCCGGAAACCCGCCGCTCGCCCCCCTCGATTTCTCCCTCGTCGTGGGAGACTGCCGCCTGAGCGGCAGGCTCGACCGGATATGGCCCGGGCGGATGATCCGCTACCGCTGCGCGAGGATGAAGGCACTGGATCAGGTGCGGAGCTGGATCGAGCATCTCGTCCTCAATGCGATCAGGAGGGAGGGGTATCCCCGCGAAACGGAACTCCTGATGGCCGACGGCTCCAGGACGTATGCGGGGGTGGAGGACCCGGCCGGAGTGCTCGCGACTCTCCTCGATCTCTATCGGGAAGGGCTGACCGCGCCGCTCCGGTTTTTCCCCGCATCCGCCATGGAGTATGGCAGGAAGCAGGAATGGGACCTGGAGCGTGCCCGGAAGAAATGGGCCGACGGGTACGCTTTCGCGGGCGAGGGGGACGACCCTTATTTCCGCCTCTGCTTCGGCGGCACCGACCCTTTCACCGCCGACTTCGAGCGGGTCGCCCAAGCACTCCTCGCCCCGCTTCTCCGGCATATGTCGTAGCGTGTCATGTCCCATGACCGGGAATGGAACCACAGCTGGCAGAGGAAGCCGTCATGACGGAACTTGACCATCTGCACATCGAGCTCACCGGCAGGAACCTGATCGAAGCGAGCGCCGGGACGGGCAAGACGTACGCCATCGTCTGCCTCTACCTGCGCCTTCTCGTCGAACGGGAGCTCACCCCGGAGGAAATCCTCGTGGTCACCTACACCGAGGCGGCAACCGAGGAACTGCGGGGGAGGATCCGCCGCCGCATCAGGGAAGCCCTGGCGGTTTTCTCCGGCATGTCCACTGACGACGCTTTTCTCCGGGGACTCGCCGGGAATCTCAACGGCAGGGGACCCGAGCGGGAGAAGGGACGGGAGAGCCTCGCCCGGGCCCTCACATCCTTCGACACCGCCGCAATCCACACCATTCACGGCTTCTGCCTGCGGGCGCTCCAGGACAACGCCTTCGAGAGCGGCTCCCTCTACGACACCGAACTGGTGACCGATCAGGAAGAACTCCTGCGGGAGATCGTGGACGACTTCTGGCGGACCCGCTTCTTTGCCGACCCGGCGCCCCTTCTCCCCTACGCCCTGCAGCACGGCTTCTCCCCCGACTATTTCCTGAAATTCCTCAGGGGGATGGTGGCCAACCCGAAGGTGGAGATCGTCCCCCGCTTTGACGCCGGGGAGATCACCGCCGTCGAAGAGGGGTGCCGCATCGCCTTCGAGAAGGTGCGGCAGGGATGGGAGGAGAAGAGGGAGGAGATCGTCGGCATCATCACGGCCGACAAGGGGCTCTCCCGGGCTGCGGACAGCTATCGGGCCGACCTCCTCCCCGCGCTTTTCGCGGCCATGGACGCATACACCGCCGCCGGCAACCCCTTCGACCTCTTCGGCGGCTTCGGCAAATTCACCACATCCGGCTTGCTCAAGGGGAAAAAGCCGACCGGTACCCCCCTGTCCCATCCCTTCTTTTCCCTCTGCGAGGAGTTGGTGCAGATGGCCGGCGAGCGCTTCCTCGCCCTTCGGTGGGAACTGGTGGCCTTTGCCGCGCAGCGCCTCCCGGCCCGCAAGAAAGAGCGCAACGTGCGCTTCTTCGACGACCTCCTCGCCGACCTGTACGGAGCCCTGCATGGTGCAACCGGCACCGGACTCGCCGCGCGCCTCCGGGATAGATACCGGGCGGCCCTCATCGACGAGTTCCAGGACACCGACCCGGTCCAGTACGCCATCTTCCGGAAGATCTACGGCGGGGAAGATCATCCCCTCTTCCTCATCGGCGACCCGAAACAGGCGATTTACAGTTTCCGGGGGGCCGACATTTTCGCCTACCTCGAAGCAGCTGCCGACGTGGGAGCCGGGAATCGCTTCACCCTGACGGGAAACTGGCGCTCGACCCCCCGGCTCCTGTCAGCCTTCAATACGCTCTTCGGCAGCGGAAGCCGGCCGTTCGTGTTCGACGAAATCGCCTACCACCAGGTCCGGCCGGGAAAATCCGATCCCGAGCGGCAGCTGGTGGTTGCCGACGGAGACGATGCCCCCTTGCAGGTATGGTACCTGCCGCCGGACGAAGGGGGGGCTCCCGTCAAGGTGGGCCAGGCCAACGAGACCGTCCCCGCGGCGGTTGCCGCGGAAATCGCCCGTCTTCTCCGGGATGGGGGCGGATGCATCGGCGGCCGCCCCCTCCAGCCGCCGGACATCGCCGTCATCGTCAGAACCCACAGGCAGGCCGGCCAAGTGCAGGATGCCCTGCGGAAAGCAGGCATACCGAGCGTCATGCGAAGCGATACGAGCATATTCGCCACCGACGAGGCCCGGGAGGTGCTCACGCTTCTGGGCGCCCTTGCCGACCCCGGAAACGAAACGAAGGTGCGGACCGCCCTCGTGACCGACCTCCTCGGCAGATCGGGGGACGACATTGCCCGTCTCCTGGAAGACGAGGCGGCGTGGGAAGAATGCCTGGAGACGTTCCGCGGTTACCACCAGGCCTGGCTCGAACGGGGGATCATGATGATGTCCCGTTCCCTCCTTGCCGGAGAAGGCGTGCGGGGCCAGCTCCTGCGGCGACCCGACGGCGAGCGCCGGCTGACCAACGTGCTCCACTGTTTCGAGATCATCCACCGGGCGGCCCACGAGAAGGGGCTCGGCATCGAGGGGCTTCTCACCTGGTTCGGCGAACGGGTGAGCGGGAAAACTGCGGCGGAGGAGTACCAGATACGGCTGGAGACCGACGAGAAGGCGGTCAGGATCGTCACGGTCCACGTCAGCAAGGGGCTGGAGTACCCGGTCGTTTTCTGTCCCTTCATGTGGGGAGGGCTCGGGAGCAACGACGAGGTGGCGACCTTCCACGACGGGTTCACAATGGTGAAGGATTTCGGCTCTCCCGACCATGACCGGCACCGGCTGCTGGCGCAGCGGGAGACCCTGGCCGAGTCCCTCCGTCTCCTCTATGTGGCCCTGACCCGGGCGAAGTACCGGTGTTACCTCGTCGCCGGGAAAATCGCCGATTCGACCGGGAAGAACCGGCCGGAAACATCCCCCCTCGCCTACCTGTTCCACTGCTCCGACGCCGCACGGAGTGCGGAAGACCTGGTGCCGCGCCTTGCCGGAGAAGTGTCGCCCCTTTCCGCCGCGGACATGGAAAGAGAGCTGCGCACCCTTGCCGGGAAAGACCCGGCGGGCATTTCCGTAACCGGGATGCCTGCAGCCGCGGCCGGCGTTCCCCTTCCTGCACCGGCCGATGACCTCCAGCCTCTTGCCAGCCGGAAGTTTTCCGGAAAGATCGGCAGTGACTGGCGCGTGGCGAGCTTCACCTCGTTTGCGGCCCACGAGGGGGCAACAGGAGAACTGCCGGACCGGGACGCGGCCGGCAGCGAGGAGAGAGGGGAAACCGCCCCCTCCGAGGAAATCCCTGCAACGATGAGCATCTTCACCTTCCCGAAGGGGGCCCAGGCGGGCATTTTCCTCCACGGCCTCTTCGAGGAGCTGGATTTTGCCGGCCTCACCCCCGATCACGTGAGGGGGGTGGTCGAGCGGGGCCTGGCAAAGGCGGGCTACGACCCGGAGTGGCTCCCTCCTGTCGCATCCATGGTGAACCACGTGACTTCGGCCCCCCTGCGCGCCCCGGAAGGGACCTTTTCCCTGGCCGGCCTCGCCGCGGGGAGCTGGGTAACGGAACTTGAGTTCTTCTTTCCCCTCCGGTTCATTTCGTCCCCCCTCCTGCAGGAGTGTCTCCGGAAGTGGGGGAAGGATGCCGCCGTCGATCTCGACCGGGTGGCCACGGCACTGAGATTCAGGCCGGTCGAGGGGATAGTCCGGGGTTTCATGGACATGGTGTTCCGGCAGGGAGGCCGCTACTACCTGGTGGACTGGAAGTCGAATCACCTGGGGTACCGGCCCGAGGACTACGGGCGCGATCACCTCCGGGAAGAGATGGAGCGCAGGCTCTACCCCCTCCAGTACCTCCTCTACACGGTGGCCCTCAACAGATTCCTGTGCCAGCGGGTCCCGGGGTATGACTACGGAACCCATTTCGGCGGCGTGGCCTACATCTTCCTCCGGGGAGTGCGGGCGGAGCGCGGCGAGGAGTTCGGCATCTTCCGGGACATTCCTCCCGCCGAACTGATCGGGGGATTGACGGAATGCCTTATCAAGGCAGGAGGATAATCCCGTGACGATTCCCATGGAACTGAGCGCCATCGACCGGCATTTTGCCGACTTCCTCAGCCGGGAGGGGGGGAGCGCCTCCCCCCTCCTGAGAGTCGTTGCCGCTCTCGTGAGCAGGGCGGTCGGCTGCGGCAACATCTGCCTCGACCTGGAGGAGATCGCCGAGCGGGAGATCGAGGTCGACGGCGAGGGGATACGGGTTCCCGGCATCGCCGCAGTGCGGAGATCCCTGGCAGAGTCCGGGGTCGTCGGCGTTCCCGGGGATTTCCGGCCCCTGGTCCTCGACAACGGCAACCGGATCTACCTGTACCGCTACTGGCAGTACGAGCGGGACCTGGCGCGAATTCTCCTGGAGAAGGGGGGGACACCCGGCGACGAGATCGACGAGCCCCTTCTCCGGGAAGGGATCGGGAGGCTCTTCCCCGGAAATGCCGGGCCGGGGACCGACTGGCAGAAGGTGGCGACGCTGGCCGCGGTACGGAAAAGATTCTGTGTGATTTCCGGGGGACCGGGAACCGGGAAGACGTCGACCGTCGTGAAGATCATCGCCCTGCTCCTGGAGCAGGCCCGGGGAGAGCTCCCGCGGATCGCCCTCGCCGCCCCCACCGGCAAGTCCGCTGCCCGCCTCCGGGAGTCCATCCACGCCATGAAGGAGAACCTGTCGTGCTCCGCAGCCGTGCGGGCCGGCATCCCCGAGGATGTCTCGACAATCCACCGGCTGCTGGGGGTCGTGCGTGGTTCCGTGCGCTTCCGCCACGGGACCGGGAATCGCCTCCCCCACGACGTGGTCATCGTCGATGAGGCATCCATGGTGGCCCTCCCCCTCATGGCCAAACTGGCCGCCGCACTTCCGGACAGAGCCCGGCTCATTCTCCTGGGGGACAGGGACCAGCTCGCTTCGGTGGAAGCAGGGGCCGTCCTGGGCGATATCTGCGGCAGCGGTCGGAGCGAACAGTTTTCGGCGGAGTTCAGCGCCTTCGTCGCGCGGATGACGGGCGACGAGGTGCCTGCCGACCGGCACGGCGAAGCCATGGGGCCCCTCTCCGATTCCCTCGTCATCCTGAAGAAGAATTACCGCTTCGGTGCCGACAGCGGCATCGGCAGTGTGGGAAACGCCGTCAATGCCGGGGAGGGGAAGGAAGCCTTGAAACTCCTCGTCGGGGAGGAGTTCTCCGACGTCGCCTGGAGAAATGTCCCGAAACCGGAAGGTCTGGGAAAGGCCCTCGCCGGGGCTGTTGCTGCGGGGTACGGCGCCTACCTCGGTGCAGGTTCGCCCGAGGAGGCCCTGCGGAGTTTCGACTCCTTCCGCGTCCTGTGCGCCGTTCGCCAGGGGCCTCACGGAGTTGCGGGGCTGAACGCCCTCGTGGAGGGAGTCCTTGCCGGGAAAGGACTGATCGACCCCCGCCAGCGGTGGTACCACGGCCGGCCCGTCATGGTTACGGTGAACGATTACAACCTGGGGCTCTTCAACGGCGATGTGGGGGTCGTGTTCCACGACCGGTCCGCCGACGGGACTCCCTCGGTCTGTTTTCCCTCGCCGGGAGGAGGGGTGCGGAAAGTCCCCCCCGTCCGCCTCCCCCCCCACGAAACGGTATATGCCATGACGGTCCACAAAAGCCAGGGTTCCGAGTTCGACCGGCTCCTGCTGGTTCTCCCCCCCCACGATTCCGCTCCCCTCACGCGCGAACTGATCTACACCGGCATAACGCGGGCGAAGAAGGGTGTCGAACTGTGGGGGACCGAAGATGTTTTTCTCGATGCGGTGGCCCGCAGAATCGTGCGCACATCGGGACTCGGCGAGGCCCTGTGGGGTGACGGAGAGCCTCCTCCGCGGTAACGGAAACAAAACATGGCCAACACCGGGGAAGAGAGTCCTGTGGCGAATCTTCCGGGTCTTGCGCTGCTGCTTTTCTGGTCTATACTTGTAGGTAGAGAAACTGAGAAACGAAGGGAGGCGCACGGAGCACCGCACGATCGCTCCGGGTGGGAAAGGAGACGCCCATGGAAGAGATCAAACGGATTCTCGTCGTGAACCGGCTGACGCAGTACACCCGGGATGCCCTGCATCACGGAGCATCACTGGCGAAAAGATTCGGTGCGGACCTCCATGTACTCCGCGTCATCTCGAACCCGGTCGACATGGAGGCGGTGAATGCACCGGCACTCCCCCTGAAGGGTGAAGAATACAAGAACTACCTCTCTCTGAGGGATCAGTACAAAGAGGATCTGGAAAAGGCCATCCGCGAGGTCGTGAGGGAAGGGGTTCCCGTCAAGGAACTGATAACCGACAAGGAGCCGGTCGGGGAAATCGTCAAGGTGGTGCAAAAGGAAAAAATCGATCTCGTCGTCCTGCTTGCCAATGAGGAGGGGCGCCTGGAGCACATGCTGTTCGGCGGGGAGAACGACGCACTGATTCGCAAGCTCCCCTGTTCGATCCTCCTGGTGAAGCACGAACCGCACCCGGTGCGCTGGGGCGTCTCGTCGTAGAGGGGCTGTCCACGGGGCGAATTTTCAGCAGAGTGACTCTCCACCGATTGAGGCCGAAAAAGACGTTTGCCGCTCCCTACAACCATCACGTACCGATCAAGGCTTCAACCTCCTTATGTTATCTCCGCTGACCGCTTTCCTCACTCCGGCTTTCGGCGGCCCCGTTGCGAAACGCCGTCGTTACCCGGATGCGCCCTTTCGCCCGCAGTGCCACACCGAGGAGTGATTTTTCCCGCGGCTGCACCTCTGCAGGTCCCAGCTCCCCGATGGCACTGCCGGTGGCTACCACGAGGGAGGAGCTTTTCCGCGTCCCCAGCACCTGGCTCGGGTAGATGCTCCGGTAGCCGACAATGAGAAAGCTCACCATGCAGGCGACCGCGGCATGGGGGGCAATCCCCGGGCCGAAGAGCTCGATGGCCATGACCGATGCGGCGACCGGGGTATTGGCCGCCCCCGCCAGGAGGGCCACCATCCCCACGGCCGAAAAGGTGGCCAGATACGGCTCGTGGAAAAGCCGGGCAAAGAGGTTGCCGGCGGCCGTGCCGATGAAGAAGATGGGGGTGACGACCCCGCCGCTCCCTCCGCAACCGAGGGTAATGGACGCGGCGATGCTTTTCCAGAAGAAGGCTCCGGCAGGAAGGAGCTCTCCCCGCAGCCCCGCGTCGATGGAATCGAGGCCCAGCCCCAGGTAACGGGGGGTGAGGAGCGCGCCGATGCCTGCCAGGAGCGCGCCCCCGAGGATTGCCTTCAGGGAATGGTGCCAGGGGAGGCGCTTGAACGCCCCATGGCTGAATTTCATCACCTCGATGAAAAACAAGGCGATCAATCCGCACCACATGCCGAGGAGGAGCATCTCCGCGAAGCTCCCCCCGCTCAGTTTCGGGATAAGGGGGGCCGCCTCCCTGGCGTACTGGACGCCGAGGGAGGTCGCCACGTGGTAGCCGATGATCCCCGCTGCGAACGACGGAAAGAGCACCTCGTAGAGCATCTGTCCCAGCACCAGCACCTCGATACCGAAGAGCGCCCCGGCGATCGGCGTCCCGAAGACCGTGGCAAAGCCGGCGCTGATCCCGCAGATGACGAGCTTGCGCCGATCCACATCGTCCAGGCGGAGCAGGTCGGCAAATCCCGATGCAAGGCCCGCCCCGATCTGGGCGCACGGCCCTTCTTTCCCCGCGGAACCGCCCCCCGCCAGGGTAATGACCGTGGCAACCAGCTTGACGGGGACGACCTTCAGGTCGATTTTACCCATCCGCTTGTGCACGGCCTCGATGACCTTCTCCGTGCCGTGCCCTTCAGCTTCCGGGGCCAACCGGTTCACCAGGAAGCTGCTGGCGGCGAGGGTCAACGGCAGGAAGAAGTAGTACCCGCGGTGGCTCCCGGCCTGTCCCGACGCCCAGGCAAGCGCCCGCAGGAAGACCGCCGTGCCGCAGCCCACCAGCACTCCTACGACAGCGGCATAGACCGTCCATTTGATCACGCTGGCAAAGAGCGTCAGCTCCTCGAACAATTTCCTCTTCATGCAACTCCGCTTCTCACAAAAAATAGAGCCTGGAAGGGGGTGTCAGCCCCTTTCCAGGCGGGGAAGCCGGCAAAAGCTGCCACCGGTTCCCTTTACTGCACGACGAATTCGTCCCGCCGGTTCTTGGCCCAGGCGGTTTCGTTGTGCCCCGGGTCGGCGGGCTTTTCCTTGCCGTAGCTGATCGTGGAAAGCCGTGACGGATCGATACCCATGGCCACCAGGTACTTCCGGGCGGCTTCGGCCCGCTTCTCGCCCAGTGCCAGGTTGTATTCGTCGGACCCCCGCTCGTCGCAGTTCCCCTCGATCCGCACTTTGGCGCCTGCCATTTTCCGGAGGGCGTCGGCATTTTTCACGAGGGTTGCCCGGTCCGCATCCGTCAGGTTGGCAGAATCGAAGTCGAAGTAGATCTTGTCGAGGGCATTCTTGAATTGCTGCTGGGAGGACTGTTCAGCTTCCTTGACCGGCGCCTGTGCTACCGTCTTGCCCTGTACCGCTTCCTCCTTCTTGGCCGCTGGCGACGCCGCCTGTGCAACCGGCACCAGAGCTTCGTCCTTCTTGACAGTCTGATTGCTTGCGCACCCTCCAGCCACCAGTACCCCGCAACTGAGGACCAGCCACAACCCCGCCACCTGCTTTTTCATTGCATTCTCTCCTTTGGAATTTGAATATAGAACCTTTCGGGCCGTTGAAATCCATCTTAACAAAAATAATTTGCAATGCCAATAATATTTGTTTTAAAGTATTGCCATACTGAGCATCCGCCTTTTGGCACAGAAATCTCTACCGCTTTATGGATGTCAACATGCCTGCAAAGTCCCACATGGTTGCCCACATAACCGATAATCTCCGGCGAATAGTGCAGGTGGTAAAAGAAGGGTCGAAAGCGGCCCGGCGGGAAACCGGGCTCACCGGAGCTCAGCTCTGGGCCATTACGTTACTTGCAGGTTCAGAGCCGGTCACTATCTCCGAACTGGCACATCTCATGTGCCTCCACCCAGCCACGATGGGGGGTGTCCTCGACCGACTGGAAAACAAGGCCCTGATTACCCGTACCCGCTCCCCTCGCGACCGGCGTATCGTTCACGTAGCGTTGACACGAAAAGGGAAAAAATCGGTGGACGCATCGCCAGAGCTCGTGCAGGGTATCCTGGTGTCGGGGCTGACAGACCTCCCTGCAGAGAGATTGCTGAACATAGCGGAGGGGTTGGAGGATTTGGTGCAAATTCTTGCACCGCAGGACATCCATTCCCGGGGGCACTGGCCACCCGAAACCGACAGCCCGCGTGCATGCCAATCCCACAACGGCTAACGTACATCAAGCCAATGGAACTCATCAAAGACTTTCTCATGCGCATACAGTTTCAATCCCTATCGCTTGCCGGGATAATGATCAATCTCTTGGCTTTCCTCCTTTTCCTGGTCGTCATGCTTAACACGTCGGCGTCCAGCGCCGGGTCCGGCATCAAGGTCGGCGCGGAAGTGCTCTACGAAAATGCATTCAAAGATCTTCGAGGCAAGCACATCGGCTTGATCACAAACCAGACAGCCATGGTACATGGCATTCATGTAATCGAAGTGATGCATGCGAACGGCATGCAACTTGTTGCGCTCTTTGCTCCGGAGCACGGTTTGAGCGGCTTTCAGGAAGACGGAGAGAACGTCAGGAATGGTTTCGATAAATGTGCCGGAACACGCGTATACAGTCTCTATGGAAGAGATACTAAACCAACCCCTGAGATGCTCCGAGGCCTCGACATTCTGGTGTTCGACGTCCAGGGACTCGGCACACGCTTCTACACCTTCATTTCGACCATGGGGTTGGCAATGCAGGCAGCATCGGCGGCACACATCCCGTTCCTCGTCCTTGACCGCCCCAATCCCCTCGGTGGCGACTATTTGGCCGGTCCAGTCCTCAAGAGTGGGTATGCTTCATTTGTCGGCGAATATCCGATCCCCGTTGCGTATGGCCTGACGATCGGAGAACTGGCACTCATGATCAAGGGGGAACGCATGCTCCCCGGGGTAGAGGATCTGGATCTGCGGGTGATCAGGATGGAAGGCTGGCAACGAGGGATGCAGTGGCCTGAAACCGGCCTCGCGTGGGTGAGGACCAGTCCCAATATTCCCGACTTCCCAACGGCGCTTCTCTATCCAGGCATCTGCTTCCTGGAAGGGACGGCCGCCAGCATGGGCCGTGGGACGCTGGAACCTTTCAAATTGGTCGGTTTCCCCGGCATCAATAGTGACAACCTCGCCAAACAACTCAACGACCGGAATCTGTCGGGGGTCAGGTTTGAGCCGGCGGTGTTCAGTCCCCGAAGCATACCCGGCATGAGCAGCACCCCCAAATTCGCCGACCAGCAGATCCCCGGCGTGAGGATCATCATAACCAATCCTCACGCGTACCGGCCGGTGGAGACCGGCGTGCAGCTGCTCAGCGCCTTGTACGGTTCGCTCTCGCAGAAGGATCGCGATGCGTTTTTCCAGGACAAGGGTTTCGATCAGCTGGCAGGGACGGACACCCTGCGGAAAGCGATCGAGTCAGGGTCCCCCCCGCAGGATATAATTGCGGGCTGGCAGAGGGATTCGGAACTGTTTGCCGAAAAGCGCCGCAGCTATCTGCTCTACTAAGCGAAGGTCTGTGTTGAAGCAGGGGAATTGCCATGCCGATACCGATGTTCTGGCGGACGTATATCTCGTCGAACATCTCCTCGGATCGTCTGCTGGGGAAGGCGAGGAACAGGTCACCTATGACGGGGGCGATACCTGCTCCCATCTTCTGGGCGAGCATCATGGTGGCCATGTTACCCCCCTTGTCGACTGCGGTGATTCCTTGCGGCGTCAGGTGGATGGCGGCTCCGAAGCCGAGCAGAGTCGTCAGCACGTAAAATCCGCCGATGACGAACATGGCGATGATAACGCTCTTTCTCGCGGCCTGCGCGGTCGGGACCGTAAAGAAACGCATGAGAATGTGCGGCATGCCGGCAGTGCCGAAAACCAGGGCTATACCGAGAGAAATCTGGTCGAGGGGTTTCTTGAGGAACAAGCCAGGTTCAAGGAAGTGCTGTCCTGCATCGGCACCGACAGTCACCAAGCTTCCCCGCTGAATTTAGCGCCTGACTTTACAATCGATAGGTGTTCAAAGGCCATGGCCATGCCGAGACGGCATTCCGGCTGGCATTACCTTGTCAAAACATCCTCTGCTCGCTGGTCGGAAATCATAATCTGTTTCGCCTCATTGCCAGCACCCCGGCAGCGGGTTCCAACAGGACCTCGTCGGGCCAGGACAGTTTGTTTCTTCCGCATGGCTGCCGGAGAAAGTCCGGCAGCCATGCCTGAACGAAGAATACTTCTAATTCTAGTGAGATGCGGCCTTTTCGGCGCCGATGCCGGTTTCGGCACGGAGCATCTGGGCGGCGAACGCCTCCCTTTCTTTCTTGCCGCTCTCGCTGCTGTCGGTTACCGAGGTGATGTAGGCGACGATAAGCACCAGCGGGAGGACGACGAAGGTCGGGAAGTCGTACGGGAAAATGGCCGGACCGTTGCCGAGAATCTTGGTCCAGACCGTGGGGCCGATGATCAGCAGGATGATGGAGCCGAAGATTCCTGTGTAGCCGCCCAACACGGCCCCGCGGGTGGTCAACCCCTTCCAGAAGACGGACAGAACCAGGATGGGGAAGTTGGTGCAGGCGGCAATGGAGAAGGTCAGCGCCACGATATAGGCAACGTTCTGTTTCTCAAAGGCGATGCCCAAGAGGATGGAGAGAATGCCGAATCCGATGCAGCTCATCTTGGAGACGAAGACTTCCTGTTTCTCGGTGGGCTTCCCCTTCATGATGACCTGGGCATAGAGGTCGTGGGACAGGGCTGAGGCGCCGGCCATGGTCAGACCGGAGACGACTGCCAGGATGGTAGCGAAGGCGACCGCGGCGATGAAGCCGAGGAAGAAGTCGCCGCCGATGGCGTGGGACAGGTAGATCGCCGGCATGTTGCCGCCGCCCTTCAGGGCGAGGATGCTCTTGGTGACGTCGACCACGTATTCAGGATGGTTGGCGACCATGACGATGGCGCCGAAGCCGATGATGAAGGTGAGAATGTAGAAGTAGCCGATGAAGCAGGTCGAGTACATAACAGACTTGCGGGCCGCCTTGGAATCGGTGACGGTGAAGAAGCGCATCAAGATGTGGGGCAGGCCGGCAGTGCCGAAGATCAGGGTGAGCCCCAGCGAGATCGACTCAAGCGGCTTCGCTTTTGCACCGATGGGAACTACCGACTTCATGATGTCGAGATGCTTGGGATGGAGGGCGACGGCGTCAGAGAACAGTTTGGAGAAGCTGAAGCTCTCGTGGGCCAGAACACCCACGGACATGAGGGTCGCACCGCCCAGGAGTAGGCCGGCCTTAATGATCTGCACCCAGGTGGTGGCCTTCATGCCGCCAAGGGTGACGTAGAGCATGATCAGGATGCCGACGATGGTGATGGAGACCGTATAGGAAATCTGCGGTACCAGGGTGTGCAGCAGCTGCCCGGCGCCAACCAGCTGGCCGATCAGGTACCAGACGACGACGATAAGGGAGCCGATGGCCGCCATGATCCGGACCGGCCCCTGCCGGAGCCGGAAGGAAACGACGTCGGCGTAGGTGTACTTGCCCAGGTTACGCAACCGCTCCGCGACCGTGAACAGGATGATCGGCCAGCCGACCAGCCACCCCACCGAGAAGATCAGGCCGTAGAAACCGTTCATGTAGACCAGGGCGGCGATCCCCAGGAACGAGGCGGCGGACATGTAGTCGCCGGCCATGGCCAGACCGTTCTGGAAGCCGGTGACGCCTCGGCCGGCGGCGTAGAAGTCGGCCGCCGACTTGGTCCGTTTTGCGGCCCAGTAGGTGATGTACAGGGTGACGCCGACGAAGATGATGAACATGATGATGGCGTGCCAGTTGATGGGGGGAGGCGCAGCCGGGGTCGCTGGCGCGGGTCCAGTTTCAACGGTCATTGCCTGGGCAAGACCGGCAATGGACAGCATGGCGGAGGAGACCAAGGAAGTAAGGACGGTTTTGACATTTTTCATTTGGACGCCTCCTCGATGATTTCCTTCATGATCGGGTCATAAGTATTGTTCGCCTTGAACACATAAATGCCAGTCAGAACGCAGGACGCCACGATGATGCCGACGCCGAGCGGCATGCCCAGCGGTATGACGCTGTCGCTGGCGATGGGAGCCGTCAGGATGTCCGGTGTAAAGGCGATCATCAGGGTGAAACCGAAATACATGATGCAGACAATTATCGAAAGTATCCAGCCGAGCGTGTCACGTTGTTTGCACAGTTTGACGAATTTGGGATTGCTGTGGATCTTGCTTGCTATTGTTTCAGACATTGTCTCCTCCTGGTTTGTTGTTGAATTCCCTTTGCGAACCAGCCATTAGCGACGGGGACTTATCACCTTTTACTTCCATGAGATCGGTTCCTTACCTCATGTGCCACTGTGGAGTAAAACCATCGCGCATTGTCATATTTTCGTGCTTCAGGATCGATCTTATCCTTGCGAACAACACCTCACCAATCGCAAAGGCCAGCAAGCCATGTTTTCCCGAATGATGTGAAGATGCCGGTGGTTTCACGCCACTGCCACAACCCTCTTCTTTCTGCGCAAGGAGGCTCGTCTTGCCTGCCGTGCGTTGTTTAGTCTCCGTACCTCCTGTTACGGAATTTGATGACTGCACTTATGATGGGGCATAGCCAAACTTTCCCGACAGGATCTCTGCCTCTTCGAGCATGGATGGGATGATCTCGTTCTCCAGGCGTTCGGTGAGCATCCGGAACGAAGGCCCCAGCATGGTGATGGCGCCGACTACCTTGCCGGCATAATCACGGATCGCCACTGCGACGCTGATGATCCCTTCACCCAGGCCACCGTTGTCCACGGCAACTCCTCGGCTGCGAATTTCTTCGAGTTCCGTTGCGAGCTTGGCAAAGTCGGCCCCCCCCAACTTCCTGCTCCTTTTGGAAAGGAATTTTTCCAGGAACTCACGCGACTCCAGCGCCTTGATAACCTTGCCGGCTGAATTGGTAAAGAAGGGGAATCTTTTGCCGACGAGGGGAGCGGCCTTGATGTGCTGTTCACAGTCAACCATATCCAGGAAGAGAACTTCATCTTCCTTGGCAACGGTCATGTACACGGCCTCATGGTGCTTTCTGGCAAGCCCTTCCATGACCGGGTGGGCATAATTGACCACACTGGCATACCTGAGGAATTTTTGCGCCAATACAACGGAGTAAGCCCCCAGCTGGTAGTTCCCGTTGATAGGGTCCCGCTCGACGACCCCCTTTTCACAGAGGGTCGCCAGCAAACGAAAGGTATTGTTTCGATTGAGACCGATTTTTTCCGTCAGTTGAATCAGCGAAGCACTGGTGGGATTCTCTGCCAGAATCTCTAGGAGCTCGATCGCGCAATTCACGTTCTTGACCGTATATGCAGAATTCTTTTCAAGCTTCATAACGTCCTCTCCATATGTTTCGTTCCAGGTACTCTTGCAGGGAGGTGGACCATTGGCTTTCGTACAAAACCACGTTTCAAAAAGTATGTCGCAAATCCTCCGGCTCCTGCACGTATGCGGATACCATAGGGCGCGGATTGTCGCAGAACACTTTGCCGCAACAGGATGCAGCGTTCTGTGGCGGTCATGGCCTGTCACGGAAAACGCTGCCGCGCTACCGGACTGACGGCCGACTCTGAAAACCGATGATTCTTGACAAGATGCGGGGAAAATCAGGAATGAACGGCGGGGGGAGCTCTGGCTGCGGGTTTTGCAACGCAAACTGATTGAAACCGAGGGATGACCTGCGAGGTCAGGAGGAAATATCCGCACGGAAGCGCAGCCACGAAATTCTGAACGTCGGCAATGTCAATGCCGTGGCTTTTTACATGGTCTTCCGACAGGCTGGCGGTCTTGACGCATATTGCACGTGGGCGCTGCTTTGGGCCATGATTATGGTTCAGGTAGGGATTCCGCATCCCGAGGAACACGAAGAAAAAGGAAGCTGTAACGATAAGTCCAATGAGCAGCTTCCTATGTGAACAGAGTCCTTTCATGCGTGTCGCGTTCCCCGTTTCAGCAGTTGGCAGTTCGTAGGATGGGCAACGATGCCGTTTTTATTTGCCACACAAAACATTTTTACATAAATTCATTTGTGGACCAACGTTTTTAATATAACGGTTTTATATTATTTTTCAATCATTTTTTTATATTTTCTAGAAATTTTCTATCGTGCTGTTATTTATACTATTTCCTATAGCAACATGATTGATATTTCAGAAACGGTCCAGGGCACACACCGGTTGCACAGCGCCTTCCGCTTCCACTTCAGAGAAAATAACCGTTGCAACCTACTGGCACTATCGAGCGGATTTTATTGGGAATACATGCAAAATCATGGTACAAAAGCCAGGATAGAAAGAAAATTTTCCCAACATTTTCCGACAGGGGACACCGTGACGTCTTTCAGCAAATCAAATCTGGTCTCGGACACAATCGACAATCTGCGACGGGTTTTTCAGGCGATCAACGAATACTCCAGGAAGGCCGAGCGGGACACCGGCCTCACCGGCCCGCAGCTCTGGGCAATCAAAGTCATTGCGTCGGATGCGCCCATCAAGGTGTCGGAGCTGGCACGCCGCATCTATCTCCACCCCACGACGGTCGTGGGCATCCTGGACCGGCTCGAGGCAAAAAAACTGGTTGAGCGGACTCGCTCGCGGGAGGACAGGAGGGTAGTCGAAATCAAGCTGACGGCACAGGGGGAGGAACTTGTCGCCAAGGCACCGGAGGTTGCCCAGGGACTGCTGGTCAAGGGCCTCGAGTCACTGCCCGATGCTGAACTTGTCAATACCGGCGAAGCCTTGAAGAAACTGGTCGCCATGCTGGGCGCGGAGGAGCTGCCACCCAGGCTGCTCCTCTCCACCGAGGTAAATATTCCCAGGGAATGATGCCGGTAATTGCCTCGCCGGCAACGGCCCGAAAGGGAAGCGATACCCCGGGCACTTGATCGTATGGTGAAAATCGGGGTATGCTGAAGCTTATGGAGAAGCGACGTGGTGGACATCCTGCATAACTATCGCGACTTTCTGGCACGAGTCGACGAACTGTGCCACCGGATCGGTGAAGAATTCGGGGCCCACCTGGCATGCGGACCGGGTTGTTCCGGGTGCTGCCGGCACCTATCCCTTTCCTGGGTGGAAGGAATGGCCATCTCCCGCGCCCTGGCCATGCTTCCTCCCGATGAGGCCGGAGTGATCCGCGACCGGGCCCGCGCCTCCTCCCCCGATGCCTGTCCACTCCTTGAAGGCGATCTCTGCCTCCTCTACGACGCCCGTCCCGTCATCTGCCGCACCCATGGTCTCCCCGTCCTGACCGTTGACGAAAGCGGCGAACGCCGGGTGGATTTCTGCCCCCGGAATTTCCGCGACGTCAGCACCCTCCCCGGCAGCGCGGTCATCGACCTCGACCGCCTCAACACCGCCCTGGCGGCGATCAACGCCCTGTTCATCGCGGATTATTTCCACGGCGTGCCTCCTTCCACTGACCGTCTATCCCTGGCCGAGGCCCTTCTTCTCGACCGGTGACCCCCCTCTGCAGAGGCAAAATACATCCCCCCCCTTGCAAACCTCTTCTCTCCTGCTATCTTTATAAATATTCATCAACATTCCCATACGAACTGCTTCTTTACGGCTCTATAACCATGCCGCGGCAGGAAATCCGACAGTCGGCACGACGACAGGGACAACTGTCCAGGGAAGAAGCAGAACAGGAGGGCCAATGCTGAAAGAATTCAGGGAATTCGCCGTTCGTGGCAACGTCATCGACCTGGCTGTCGCCGTCATCATCGGCACGGCTTTTACCAAGATCGTCACCTCCCTCGTCAACGACATCATCATGCCCCCCATTGGCCGGATGCTTGGGAAAGCCGACTTCGGCAATTTCTTCGTCAACCTCACGGACACCCCGGTAACCTCGGTGGCTGAAGCCAAGAAAGCGGGCATCGCAACCATCAACTACGGCATCTTCATCAATACGGTCTTTGAATTCATCATCGTCGCCTTCGCGGTTTTCCTCCTCGTCCGCCAGATAAACCGTCTGAAGAAAGAGCCTCCCCCTGTACCGGCGAACACCCGCGACTGCCCCTACTGCTGTTCCGCCATTCCGATCCCGGCAACCCGCTGCCCCCAATGCACATCATCGCTCGCAACTCAATGAGCTAGCACCACTACAATCTAAAGGAGGAAACAATCGATGAAAAGAATCCTGAACCTTCTCGCTGCTGTGACCCTGCTCGTCACAGCCACCGTCGCACGTGCCGAAGTCAAACCGTGCACATTATCCATCACGCCCTTCATCGGCGGGTATACCTTTGACGGGACCGAACACCGGAAAACCATGCCGGTCTATGGTATCCGTGCCGGCTTCGACTTCACCAAATACTTCGGAATCGAGGGGTTGTTCGATTATGCGGTCACCGAGACCACCCTCCACCTGGACAACGACCGGCATACCGACATGTACCGCTACGGGGCCGACGCCCTCTTCTACCTGATGCCCGACCAGCGGCTGGTGCCGTATGCGGCCGCCGGCTTCGGCGGCAGGTCGACCTTCACCCGGGGTGTCACCTCCGGCGTGTACCCCAACCAGATCGATGCCGACGTTACCAAGACCTACGGCACGTTCGACTGGGGCCTCGGACTGAAATACTTCATCAACGATGCCGTGGCGCTGCGGGGCGATGCGCGGCAGATCGTCATCTTCGACAAGTCGCAGCTGAATTACGAATACGGCGTGGGGGTCAGCTTCCTGTTCGACGTCTGCAAGAAGGCGCCGGCGCCGGCAGTTGAAGAAGAGGAGGTTATTCCTGAAGAAGTGACGCCCCAGCCCGCGCCGGGACGCTACAAATACTGCGTCACCCTCCACCTGCAGTACGACATCTGCAAGCCGGACATCCGGCCGGAATACCATGACGAAGTGGCCAAGGTCGGCAACTTCATGAAACAGTACCCGGATACCACCGCCGTGATCGAAGGCCACACCGACAATGTCCCGCTGACCGACAGGTGCAATTACAAAGACAACATGGCCCTTTCCCAGGCCCGGGCCGAGAAGGTCGTGGACTACCTGGTGGAAAAATTCGGCATCGATCGCTCCCGCCTCACGGCGAAAGGATTCGGCTCCACCCGTCCCGTGGCCGACAATGCCACTGAAGACGGAAAACAGAAAAACCGCCGCATCGAAGCCATCATCGACTGCGCCGTCATTCCCAAGGAGATCACCCCTGCCGAGCATCTCTGCATGTCGCTCCTGGTCGAATTCGATTCGGGCAAGGCCGACATCCGACCCCAGTACCGGGATGAGATCGCCAAGGTTGCCGAGTACATGAAGAAATATCCGACGACCACCGCCCTGATCGAAGGTCACACCGACAACGTCGGCGGCTACGAGTACAACATGAAGCTCTCGCAGAAACGCGCCGACAACGTGGTGAAATACCTCGTGGACAATTTCGGGATCGATCGTTCCCGCCTCACTGCCAAGGGGTACGGCTACACCCGCGCCATCGCGTACAACAAGACAGCCGAAGGGAGACAGAAAAACCGCAGGATCAACGCGGTTATCGACTGTGTCACCGTGAAATAGGTCGCTGGCACTGGGGCCATTTTGACAGGGTGAACCATTGATTTGTTGCTTCTGAAGCCGAATTGGGGTATAAAGATGCAGTTAACGCTCTCCAAGGTGGAACCAGCCGGGATGGAACCCGCAGGGACTCTGCTTCGTCGGGAGTTTGCTGCCGGCATGTCCCGTACATAACCGAAGGCATCGGAGAGGGTGGCTCTGTCACGGCCGGTATCCGGCATTCCGGCACGGACAGAGCCACTTCCCCTGTCCTTCCCCTGGTTTGACGCGGAGCGGTAACAAGGCGATTTTATTCCATGCAAAGGAGGAATATATGAAGAAATTGTTGAGTGTGCTGATCGCTGCATCTTTACTGGCCACGGTCGTGCCGGCCACAGCCGAGGTGAAGCCGGAGACGTTCTCCATCTCCCCCTTCATCGGTGGCTATACTTTCGACGGTGCCCAGCACCTGCTCACCCGCCCCGATTACGGCGCCCGCATCGGCTACAACTTCACCAAGAACATCGCTGCCGAGCTTGTCTACAGTCAATCTCCCACCGAGCTGACCCACAAGCTGGCCCAGACGACGACCAACGATGTCAACTCCCTCACCTACGGCCTCGACCTGCTCTACCATTTCACGCCGGAGAAGCAGCTGGTGCCGTTCGTCGCTCTCGGCGGCAGAGGGATTTTCGTCGATTATCCGCCGGGGCTGAGAAACGTCAATGCCGGTGCCATTGATTACGGCGCAGGCCTGAAGTACTTCTTCAACGACCGGTTTGCTCTCCGGGGCGACGTCCGGCATATCATCGTGCTGGACAACACAAAGAACAACCTGCAGTACAACCTGGGCATCGCCTACAACTTCGGCTTCAAGAAACCGGCCCCTCCCGAGGTACAACCGGAACCGCCCAAGCCGGTGGAACCGCCCAAACCGGTGGTCATTCCGCCCAAGCCGGTGGAGCAGCCCAAGCCGGAACCCCCCAAACCGGTGGAACAGCCCAAGCCGGCACCGGTCAAGACCGAGTACTGCATCAAGATGAACATCGAGTTCGAGTTCGACAAGGCAGTCGTTCGTCCGAAGTACACCAGTGAAGTGGAAAAAGTCGCCGAATTCATGAAGAAATATCCGGAGGCGACCGGCGTCATCGAAGGCCACACCGACAATGTCGGCAGCTACAACTACAACATGCGCCTCTCCACGCGCCGCGCGGAAAGTGTCCGGAAAATGCTCATCGAGAAATACGGCATTGCTGCTTCCCGCCTCACCGCCAAGGGCTTCGGGTATACCAAGCCGATAGCCTCCAACAAGACGAAGGAAGGGCGGGAAAAGAACCGCCGGGTCCAGGCGATCGAATGCGTGATCGAGGTCAAGTAAGCACACGGCTGAACGGGCCGCCCTTCCCAGGGCGGCCCGTTTTTTTTCACCGCTTCCCACAATCCTCCCTCCGGGGGTACCATGCGGTCCATCATCAACGGCATCAACCTGGCGTACGACGATACGGGGAGCGGTGAACCGGTCCTCCTCATCCACGGCTACCCCCTCAACCGCCACATGTGGCACCCCCAGGTTCAGGCATTGAGCCAGGCCGGGTACCGGGTCATCACCCCCGACCTGCGGGGCTTCGGCGAAAGCGACGCCGTTGACGGCCCCTACACGATGGAGATCTTCGCCGACGACATCGCGGAGCTGCTGGATTTTCTCGGCATCGGCACGGCGGTCGTCGGCGGGATGTCCATGGGGGGGTACGTCCTTCTCAACTTCCTCGAACGCTATCCGGAGCGGGCCTCTGCCGCATGCTTCATCGTCACCCGAAGCAGCGCGGACAACGAGGCGGGGAAAGCACGGCGGCTCGCCCTTGCCCGGGACGTGATGCATCTCGGCCCCGCGGTGGTGGCCGACGTCTTCGAAAAGCTCCTGTTCGCCCCGCGGACGCCGCAGGAGAGGCCGAAACTCGTGGAGAAAGTCCGCGGCTGGATGCTGGAGAACGATTCCCGCGGCCTCGCCGGCGGTCTCCTTGCCATGCGGGAGCGCAAGGACTATACCTCCCTCCTTGGCGCCATACGCGTCCCTGCCCTCGTTATCGGAGCGGACAAGGATTTGGCGGTGCCGGCGGAAACCACAGAAGTCCTTATCCGCGGGCTCCCCCATGCGGCAAGCTGCATCCTCGCCGGCGGGGGACACCTGGTAAACCTGGAAGAACCGAAGGCATTCAACGACTGCCTGCTCGAGTTCCTGCGGGAGCTCCGGCAGCAGTGAGAGACCAGTGATTTTTTGGAAAGGAGAACGATGCCGATGGCCACCTGGAAATGCTCAACGTGCGGGTATGTGAAGGATGGGCGCTGCAAGCCGCAGAAATGTCCGCAATGTCAGGAAAAGGGGAAATTCGAAAAGACGGAATGAGTTGCCACGGGACGGTTGCTGTGAGCGGCAGAAAGGCCTCCAGACATGACGGAGGCCTTTTATCTTTGACGAGGCAGATACGGCCCACAGAGCGATGGCCCGCATGCGCAGGCCATCGCTCTTTTGCCTGCATTCCGGTCAGAAGGGCTTCAGGAGTGATCCGATGTCCCTTTCCCGTGGATGTAGCGGTAGAAGATGGGGAAGCCGACGAAAAAGGCGACGCAGATCAGGTATTCGACTCCCTTGATGTACTGGTAGAAATCCACCAGGGTCACTACTTCCTTTACGTCACCGACTGATGAGAATAACTGGTTCATGGCGGTACTCCCCTCATTGGTAGTGCGCACATTTCGCGTTGTTCAGTGACGGGCGACTTCGGCGGCCTCCGTTTTCTTGTTGGCCAGCGCCCCCTTAATCATGCCACACAGGGTGATGAGCGCCGGGATGAGCTGGGCAACCACCACCAGGGCACAGAAGCCGAGGAAGAGGAGCACCAGGAGGCCGCTCGAATAGACCGTATGGGTCGACGGCGCCGCATAGGCCCCGGTGTATGCCAGAAGGTTCACGGCAGCAGTGGTGCAGAGTGTGGTCAATGTTTTTTTCGCGTTCATGGCTGGCTCCTTTCGTGCTCGTGTGTCAGGTGATGGTGCTTCCGTCTCCGGGTGTCAGGCCGGATGGAGACCCAGGTTTTCGAAGGCGCAGTTGACCGCCTGGCGGACCTCCTGGCGGTCCTCGGCATTTACCGGTTTGAGAGCGTAGTAAAAGATTCCCTCGTCCCTCAGCTTGCGAAGAAGACCGAGAGAGATGTCGGCGGCGACCAGGATAATCGGCACCCGCGGATTGCAGCGTTTCATGATGGGAATCAGATCGGCCGCCGTCAGTTCATCGCATTTCGTGCCAAGCACCACCACCTGAGCCAACTTCTTGAGGATGCCGTGGATGGCCTTTGCCACCGAACCGGTCGCAGTCACTTCGTACCCCGCATCGATGAAAATTTCCGCCATCTGATTCCGGCATTCCCTGTCGTCGTCCACGATGAGTATACTTCGCATGGGTTTCACCCTCGCTCGCCCCTCAGGGGATATGCTGTACCGGGACCCCGGAACAGCCGGTCAGGACTCCTCTTTCGTGGCCTTCCCGGCCGATGAGATAAGCCCCTTGATCATTCCTCCGAAGAGGATGATGGCCGGGATGAGCTGGAAGACGATGATCATGGCCCCGAAACCCATGAAGAGAATGGTCAGGAAGCTGAGTTCCACTTTCTCCCCCCCCCCTCCCGAAGCCAGTGCCTGGGTTGCTGCCAACGTCAGTGACATGACCGTTGCGATTGGGACTCTCATAGCACTCTCCTTTCTTCCTGCGGAATTCCTTGTCGCGGGTGCGACGGTGCGGGATTTTTCATTTGTTTTCTCTCTTGCACCAGTCGTGCCAGAGTCCGCCACACAATAAATTGCATTCGTAACACTTCGTTTTTTAACATTAAATTCACTTCCACCTTCTTGTCGGGAAGCCATCTCCCGGGAACATGTTGATGAAAAATGTATAATTGTTTTATACAGACGCCGC
>Ga0335085_10002698_pt1 | contig 32488 bp, 27 predicted proteins | sample Lox_Sample_45_FD_206712 | JGI IMG/M metagenome (GOLD analysis project Ga0335085, IMG submission 206712) | Soil microbial communities from Loxahatchee National Wildlife Refuge, Florida, United States - Lox_Sample_4.5 | ecosystem: Environmental > Terrestrial > Soil > Wetlands | place: USA... | reverse complement strand
GCGCCCGGTGCGATCAGGCGGCGGGCGCGGCCGGCTGCGTGTCTTGATCGCGATGGTGCACCTCGACCGTGACGCCGGCACGCCCGCGCAGCCACTGGGCGAGGGCTTCGGCGCAGTACACGCTCCGGTGCCGCCCACCGGTGCACCCGAAGGCAACCGACAAATGAGTGAAGCGGCGCTGCTGGTAGGCGGCGAGCACTGGCTCGAGGAGCTGTTGGGTCTGAGCGAGGAACTGGCCGACCTCGTCGTGGCGGCGCAGCCAATCCGCGACCTCGGCGTCCCGGCCCGTCAGCCGGGCAAACGCCGGCTCGCGCCCCGGATTGGGCAGCGCCCGGCAGTCGAAGATGAAGCCTCCCCCGTGCCCGGAGGCGTCGGCCGGATAGCCGCGCGCGTAGGCGAAGCTCTCCACCCGCACGGTGAGGGGCACGGCCACCTCGGAGAGCGCGCGCAGCGGCGCGGAGGCGACGAGGCGGTGCAGGGCCTGCTGCAATTCCGGCAGCGGCACCGGCGTGCCGTGGTTCCGCAAGGGCCCTTCCGCGAGCAGGCGTTCGAGGTTGCGGATGGCAAAGGGCACGCTTTGCAGGAAATGCGGCTTGCGCTCATAGAACCCGCGGTAGCCGTAGGCGCCCAGCGCCTGCAGCAGGCGGATGAGGGAGAAGCCGCGGAACTGGTCCGCGAATTGCGCGGGATCGATCGCGGTCAGCTCCGAGGCGGCGCGCAGGTAGATCGCCTTGAGGTGATCGCGAAAGGCAAACGGCAGGTTGGCCTTCGCGTCGAGCACGAGCGACGCGAGGTCGTAGGGCAGGGCGCCCCGCCGCCCTCCCTGGTAATCGATGAACCAGGGCTGGCCATCGCGCACCATGATGTTGCGGGACTGAAAGTCGCGATACAGGAAGAAACCGGCGGGCGCCTGCAGCAGCAGACCGCACAGCGCGTCGAAATCGCTCTCGAGCCGTTGCTCGTGAAAAGGGATCTTCGCGAGCTTGAGAAAGTAGTACTTGAAGTAGTTGAGATCCCACATCATCGAGCGCCGGTCGAAAGCGCTGTGCGGGTGGCAGAGGCGGTAGTCGAGGTCGCGTCCGGCTTGGATCTGCAGGCGCGCGAGCAGGCGCACCGCCTGTTCGTAGACGGCGACGATCGGCGGCGGAATGTCGGGCGAATCGCCCCGGAGGCGCTGCAAGGCATCAAACAAGGTCTCGTCTCCCAGGTCCTCCTCGAGGTAGACATCCGCCGCGAGGTCCTCGGCGTAAATCGCGGGCACGGGCAGGCCCGCGGCCCGGAAGTGGCGCGAGAATCCGAGGAAAGCGGCGTTCTCTTCGTGGTCGGCGTGTTCGACCCCCACGGCCGTCCGGCCATCGGCGGCGCGCAGCCGGAAGAGTTTCCGATCGGAGCCGTGCGCGCGCAGCTCACCAATTTCGCTCGGAGCGGCGCCGAAATGCCGGGCGAAGAGGGCGGACAGGCGGGCGTGCATGGTTGAGGGGTGCGGAAGCCTCGGGCCTGACGGCCTCCGGCGGGCTCGCGGGCGCCCGCCACCGTCTCGGCGGCGGCCGGCGCGAGCGCCGCACCCGGATACATAATCCCGGACGGCGGTGGATAGGAAGCCGGATTTTCACGGGAGGGGCGCCGCGACCACGCGGGACCGCGCTCGCTCCTTGCCTTGAGCCGGCGGAGCCTGTTTCGTGGCGCCTGTCGCCATGGAAGTCATCGTTCTCGGATCCGGCACCTCCCAGGGAGTGCCGATGATCGCTTGCCGCTGTCCGGTCTGCACCTCGACCGATCCGCGCAACCGGCGCACCCGTTGCAGCATTCATGTCGTGATGGCCGGCCTGCATATCCAGGTCGATGCGGCGCAGGAGTTCCGCGAGCAATGCCTGCGCGAGGGCGTCGACCGGCTGGACCTCTTCATCCTCACCCATGGCCACGCCGATCACGTCGCCGGCATGGACGACCTGCGGCGCTTCTGTGATCTGCTGGGCGGCAACGCCCTCACGATCTATGCGACCGACGAGGGCATGAGCCGCGTGATCGCGATGTATCCCTACGCCATCATGGAGCGGCCGGTGGTGCGCGGCTACCCGGCCTTCAAGCTCGCCGAGATGCCCCCCGTGCTCGAACTCGAGCAGGGGACAATCCGCTCGACCCTGCTGCCGCACGGCGGCGTCAACGTGTTGGGCCTGGTGTTCGAGGAGCGGAGCAGCGGCGCCAAGTTCGCCTACTACACGGACTGCAAGGGCGTGCCCGCCGAGGCGCGGGAACTCGCGAAGGGCGCCGGTGCCGTCGTGCTCGACGGACTGCGTCCCGAGCCGCATCCCACCCACCTGAGCATCGCCGAGGCCGTCGAGGTTGCCCGCGACTTGGGCGCGCCCGTGACCTATTTGACTCACCTGACGCACGCCGTCGACCACGGGCCCTTCGAGGCCACACTCCCCCCCGGCGTCCGCCTGGCGTACGATGGCCTGCGGCTGACGCTGTAGGTTGCAGGCCGCCGTGCTTCGCCGTCGGACGGCCGCAGCCGCTAGCGCAGCGAGCGGATGGCCGGCACGCGCCAGAAAAGGTACAGGCTGTACGCCAGGGCGATCACGCCGCCGAAGGCCGCCCCCGCCTGCACGCCAAAACGTTCTGCCACGGTGCCGGCGATCAGTGACCCAATCGGGAAAAACCCGAGAAAAACCATCATGTAGACGCTCATCACCCGGCCCCGGAGGTTGTCGGCGACCGTGGTCTGCACCAGGGTGTTGGCGGTGGCGTTCTGGGTCATGAAGCCGAGGCCCGCGACGACCAGGAATCCAATGGTCAGGTGGTAGGATCGGGACAGTGACAGCGCGATGACCATCGCGGGGAAGAGCAAGTTGCCCGCAGTCAGCATCCGCCCCTTCCGCTGGTAGTCGCCCAGCGAAGCGATGATCAGGGCGCCGGCCAGCGCGCCCACCCCGATGGCCGTGCTCATGAAGCCGTAGCCGACGGTGCCGGCGTGCAGGACATCCTGCGCGAACGCCGGCAGCAGCGCCAGGTAGCCCAAGGAGAACAGGTTTGAAACCGCCACCAGCATGATCAGCGGCCGCACCGTCGGGTGATGCCAGATGTAGCTCACCCCTTCCCGCATCTGCCGGACCGGCGACTCGGTCGAAGGCGCACCAACGTACGGGCGCACCTTCATGAGGGCAAGGCCGGCGATCACGGCCAGGAAGCTGAGGCCGTTCAGCACAAAGCACCACGCCGTGCCGACCGCGGCCAGCATCACTCCAGCCAAGGCGGGTCCGATGATCCGGGCGGAATTGAACATCGCCGAATTCAGCGCAATCGCGTTCGTCAGTTCCTTCCGGCCCACCATCTCCACCACGAACGCCTGCCGGGCCGGCGCATCAAACGCGTTGGCGGTGCCCAGGAGGAAGGCCAGCACGGCGATGTGCCACCACGCGATCGTGCCGAGGAACATGTCGGCGGCGAGGAGGAAGGCGAGGGTCATCATGCAGGTCTGCGTCAGCAACAGCAGCCGGCGTTTGGGCATGCGGTCGGCGAAGACGCCGGCCCAGAGCGAAAACATCAGCACGGGCACGCCCGCGCAGAACGACACCACGCCCAGCTTGAACGGTGAGTTGGTCAGCGCATACACCAGCCACGCCTGCGCGACGTTCTGCATCCACGTGCCGATCAACGACACGAGCTGGCCGGCAAAGAAAAGACGGTAGTTGCGGTGCTGGAGGGCGGCAAAAGTGCGCGACAGACCGAAACGGCTGCGGGAGCCGGCTCTCCCCGGCGACGCCTCGGTGGCGGGTCGGGCCGGCGACGGCGATGACTGATGGGCTTCATCCATGAGCGATCCGGGCTGCTTGCCCGCAGGGGATGGAACCACCGCCACCAACCAGTGCAAAACCCAATCGGCAGGCGCCCTTCCTCGACTGGCCGAAGGCGGCGCGCGTGCCGGGACCGGTGGACAAGCCGATGTGCGCTGCATCCACCGGCCGCACCAAATGCCCAAACGCGTGGCACCATCATCTCGCGAACCGGGTCCCCGTGCCTGCTTGCCGAACATTTGCACGGAATAAGCCATTTAACAGATACTTACAGAAGAAGCTTGCCAATTGTACACTGTTTCAATCTAGATTAAAACAGTAGACATTATGAAGCTCTCGAAGAAGGGCGAATACGCATTGCGGGCCTTGATCGATCTGGGCATCGCCGCGGAAGTCGGGCGTTCGCTCGTGCAGATCGGCGAACTCGCCGCCAGCGAGCGCCTGCCCATCCAGTTCCTCGAGCAGATCATGCAATTGCTGAAGGAGGAGGGCTTCGTGGAAAGCCAGCGCGGCAAATTCGGCGGCTACCGGCTGGCGCGGCCGGCGGCGCGGATCGCAGTTGGCCAGGTGGTGCGCGTCATCGATGGTCCGCTCGCCCCGATCGGCTGCGTCAGCCAGACCGCGTATGAACGATGTTCGTGCCCCGATGAGGCCCACTGCGGCCTGCGGATGCTCATGCTCGACGTGCGCAACGCCATCACGAGCATCCTCGACCGCCATTCGCTCGCCGACGTGGTGGAGGTGACGCTCCGCAAGATGCGCCGCGACGGCGTGACCCTGCCCTACACCCAGCCGGCGCGCGCTGCGCGTCCGGTGCGTGAGCGCCGCCCGCGCGCGCGGGTCTCGCCGGCGGCCGCCCGCCTGCAGCCGGTCGAGGGGCTCATCAACAATCTTCTTGGAGACTACACGATATGAGCTCGTTTCCATCATCGGCTGTCAGGGGGGCGCTGGTTCTCGCGGTCATGTCGACCGGCGTGGTTCAGCTGCGGGCCGCGGCGGATGACGCGGACGCGGAGATCAAGGCGCTGCGCGAGGAGATCCGGCGCCTCGACGATCGGCTGCGCCAGCTCGAGCAGAAGCAGCAGTTGAAGGAGCAAGAGACTGCCGCCGCCGCGAAAGCGGCGCCCCAGGTCACCATCACCGACAGAGGATTCACGCTGGCGTCCGGCGATGGCGCCAATTCCGTGAGCATTCGCGGGCTGGTGCAGTTCGACTCCCGGCTGTTCTTCCACGATGGCGGGCTGGCGAACAACTCCTTTCTCCTGCGCCGCGCCCGCCCAATCATCGAAGGCACGTTCGGCCGGATCTACAGTTTTCAATTCGTGCCCGAGTTTGGCGGCACCGCGGCCCCGAGCATCCTCGATGCGAATTTCGGGGTCGCGCCGGGCAAGGCGCTGCAATTCAAGTTCGGCAAGTTCAAGGCGCCGGTCGGTCTCGAGCTGCTGCAGTCCGATTCGTGGACGTTCTTCAACGAGCGGACGCTGGTCACCAACCTGGTGCCGAACCGCGACATCGGCGCGCAGGTCAGCGGCAGCCTCCGGGACGCCGCCGTCGTCTACACCGCGGGCGTGTTCAACGGGGTGGCCGACGGGGCGAGCACGACCAATGCGGATTTCGACAACGACAAGGACGTGATCGGGCGACTCTGGCTGCAGCCTTGGCGGTCGGACAAGGAGTCGCCCCTGCAGGGACTGGCCTTCGGTGGCGCGGCCGGAGTGGGGCGGGAAAAGACCACGGCGGGGCTGACGGCGGGTTACAAGACCGACGGCCAGCAGACGTTCTTCAAGTACCGGGCCGGCGCAGTCGCGGACGGCGCAGCCTGGCGTTGGGCGCCTCAGCTGGATTACCGCAAAGGCCCCTTTGGCGCGATGGCTGAATACGTGATCTCCACGGTAAACGCGCGCCCCGCTATCGGCGCGGCGAAGATGCAGGTGCAGAACAAGGCCTGGCAATTCTCGGCCGGCTACGTGCTCACCGGCGAGAGTTCGTCGTACCCGGGCATCGTGCCGAATCAGCCATTCAATTGGGAGAACCGCACCTGGGGTGCTTGGGAGATCGTCGTCCGGTACGCGAATCTCAAAATCGACAACCGGGCATTCCCCCTGCTGGCGGATCCCGCGGCCAACGCGAACCAGGCGACCGCCGTCGGCTTCGGCGTGAACTGGTTCCTCAGCCGCATCGCCATGTTGAAGTTCGACTACTATCAGACGAAGTTTGGTTTCAATGCCGCCGGCGCGGCGGCGCCTTCCGTCCCCAACCTCCGGCAGGACGAACAGGCGCTGATCAGCCGGTTGCAGCTGTCGTTCTAAGTCCCGCCGACGATGGAACCTTCCATGAAGACTCGCCTGCTGCTCGTCGCCCTCGTGGCAGCCGTCCCGACACTGGCGGCCGAAAAGACCGTGCTGCGCGTCGGCTTCTTCCCGAACATCACCCACGCCCAGGGCGTGATCGGCCGGCAGACGGCCCGCGAGGGTCGCGGCTGGTTTGAGCAGCGGCTGGGGCCCGGCGTCGAGATCCAATGGTTCGCCTTTAACGCCGGCCCGAGCGCGATGGAGGCGATTTTCGCCGGCGCCCTCGACCTGACCTATGTCGGGCCCAACCCCGCCCTCAACGCCTACATCCGCTCGCAGGGCGATGAAATCCGCGTGCTCGCCGGCGCCGCCGAGGGCGGAGCGGCGCTCGTCGTGGCCGGCAATGGCCGCATCAAGACGCCGGCGGACTTCCGCGGCCGGAAGCTCGCGACGCCGCAATTCGGCAACACCCAGGACGTGGCCGCGCGCGCCTGGCTGAAGCAGCAGGGTTTCAAGGTTTCGCAGACGGGGGGCGACGTGTGGGTGCTGCCCACGGCCAATCCCGACCAGCTCGCGCTGCTGGCCTCGGGGCGGATCGACGCCGTGTGGACCGTGGAACCCTGGGTGTCGCGGCTGGAGCAGGAGGCCGGCGGCCGGGTGTTCCTCGAACAGCCGGACGTGGTCACGACGCTGCTGGTGTCCAGTGTGCGGCTTCTGCGTGAACGGCCGGAGCTGGCCCGGCAGTTCCGCGCGGCGCACGTCGAGCTGACCCAGTGGCTCAACGCCCATGAAAGCGAGGCGCGCGAGATCGTGCGCGCCGGCCTGAGCGCCGAGGTTCGCCGCGAATTCTCCGCCGGGCTCGTGGCCAGCGCCTGGCGCCGGCTGCGTTTCACCGCTGAACTCACGCCGGCGCAGCTCGAAGGGGTGGTCACGGATGCGCGGAGCGTGGGGTTCCTCCCCGACGCCCTGCCGCTCGACCGCCTCTTCTCCCTCAAGCCATGACACTGGAGCAGGAACTCGCGGCTGTGCCCAGCGCCAAGCTGGCCGTGCAGAGGGTTTCCAAGACCTTCCGCACCGGCCGAGGCACCGTGCACGCGCTGGAGGATGTCACGCTCACCGTCAACGAGGGCGAGTTCGTCTGCCTGGTGGGCCCCAGCGGTTGCGGCAAGACGACGCTGCTCAACATCATTGCGGGACTGGAGGCGCCTGACGCGGGTGCCGTGCTGACGGACGGCGAGCCCATCCGCGGTCCGGGACGCGACCGCATGATGATGCTGCAGCAGACGGCGCTGTTCCCGTGGCTCGACGTCTTCGACAATGTGATGTTCGGGCTGAAGCTGAAACCCGGCCTGTCGGCGTCTGAACGCAGGGAGGTGGCGGATTATTATCTGCGTTTGGTTGGCTTGGAGCGCTTCGTGCACGCGTACATCCACGAGCTGTCGGGCGGCATGAAGCAGCGCGTGGAATTGGCGCGGGCGCTGGCGCCCAATCCGCGGGTGCTGCTCATGGACGAGCCGTTCGCCGCCCTCGATGCCCTCACCCGCGAGCAGCTCTACGGCGACCTCCAGCGGATCTGGGGGGAGCGCCGGAAGACCATCGTGTTTGTAACCCACAACGTCCGCGAGGCGGCCTGCCTCGGCGATCGCGTGATTCTGTTCTCGCCGCACCCCGGCCGCATTCGCGAGGAGTTCAAGATCCCGCTGCCGCGGCCGCGCGACATCAACAGCGTCGGCCTCGCGGAGCATGCCACGGAAATCATGCGCGCCCTCAAGGGGCATCTGCGCGCCACGGAGGTTCAGGAATGAAACGGATGCTCACCGCCGTCATCTTTTTCGCCGCGCTCATCGCGGCCTGGCAGGTGGTCTATCAGGCCAGAGTCTGGTCGCCGGTGCTGGTGCCGGGCCCGGCGAGCGTGGCCCGCTACCTGTGGAACCACTCGTTCAATCCGGGAACCGCCGCGGAGCCCAATCCCGATCAATGGCAGCTGTTCCTGGCCATCGCGGTGACCCTGAAGCGCCTGCTGGCCGGATACCTCATCGGCCTCGCGGTCGGGCTGCCGCTGGGGCTGTTGACCGCGCGGTTCCGGGTCATGCACGACACCCTCGGCGTGCTGGCCCTCGGGCTGCAGGGGCTGCCCAGCGTGTGCTGGGTGCCGCTGGCCCTGCTGTGGTACGGCCAGACCGAGGGCGCGATGCTCTTCGTGGTCGTGATGGGCACGCTCTGGTCCGTGGTCCTGGCCACGGAGACGGGCGTGCGCAACGTCAACCCGATCTATGTGCGGGCGGCCCGCACCATGGGCTCGCGGTGGCTGCACATCTGGCTGAAGGTGATCCTGCCTGCCTCGCTGCCTTTTGTGGTCAGCGGCATGAAGCAGGGGTGGGCGTTTGCCTGGCGCTCGCTCATGGCAGCCGAGATCTACGTGACCATCCTGACAGGCTTCGGCCTCGGCCATCTCCTGCACTACGGCCGCGAACTCAACGCCATGGATCAGGTGATTGGCATCATGATCGTGATCGTCCTCATCGGGCTGCTCGCCGATCGGGTGCTGTTTTCACCGTGGGAGCGGTTCCTGCACCGGCGCTGGGGCACCGGCTAGAATTGTCGGACGGATGCGCCCGCAAGCACAACGTGCTTTCCAGCTTGCAGTTTGAAAAGATGGGTATCTGGGTTAACATGATCATCTCAAGCCTCAATCCTCCTTCCCATGGCCAAGATATATGACTCCATTGTCGACACGATCGGCAACACGCCGCTCGTCCGACTCCACCGCACGGCCAAGGCGCACGGCGCCCTCGCCGACGTCCTGCTCAAACTCGAGTTCTTCAATCCACTCGGCAGCGTCAAGGACCGCATCGGCGCCGCCATGATTGACGACGCGCTCAAGGCGGGCCGCATCAACAAGGACACGGTGCTCATCGAGCCCACGAGCGGCAACACGGGCATCGCGCTCGCGTTCGTCGCCGCGGCACGCGGCCTGCGCATCGTTCTCACGATGCCGGAGACCATGAGCATGGAGCGCCGCAAACTCCTGAAGATTCTGGGTGCGCGCCTCGTGCTGACCGAAGGGCCCAAGGGCATGAAGGGCGCCATGGCCAAGGCCGAAGAGCTGCAGAAGCAGATTCCCAACAGCGTCATCCTGCAGCAGTTCGCCAACCCTTCCAACCCGGAGATCCATCGCCGGACGACTGCCGAGGAGATCTGGCGCGACACGGATGGCAAGGTCGACATCATCGTCTCCGGCGTCGGCACCGGCGGCACCATCACCGGCGTCGGCGAGATCTTGAAACCGCGCAAGCCGGGCCTCCGAATCGTGGCGGTGGAACCGGACGCCTCGCCCGTGCTCTCCGGCGGCCAGCCTGGCCCGCACAAGCTGCAGGGCCTGGGCGCGGGCTTCATTCCCCAGGTGCTCAACACGAAAATCTACGACGAGGTCATCCGCGTGAAGGAGGCCGACTCGGCTCCCATCTCGAAGCAGGTCAACCAGCAGGACGGCATTCCCATTGGCATCTCTTCCGGAGCCGCCGTCTGGGCGGCCCTCCAGCTCGCGAAGCGCCCGGAGAACAAGGGCAAGCAGATCGTCGCCATCGTCCCGTCCTGTAGCGAACGCTATTTGTCCACCTGGCTCTTCGCCGATCTCAACACGGAAAGCGATTCGATCGACGATCTGATCCAGGCGCACTGATCGCACTCATCGGGCGAGAGCAGGCTGACGTCGCGCGCTCGTGCGAACGGTGTGGCGCGACCGGGCGCGGCGCGCTTCCGCCAGCAGGGACACCGCCGCGAGCGCGGTCACAACGTCAAATGCGCCTCCGCCCCCACCGGAGGCGGATCCGGATGGTGGTGGCACGGGAGACGGCGAAGCTGGGTTGACCGTGACGGTCACCGGGTTGCTTTGCACGCTGCCAGATGAATTGCTGACCGTGACGGTGTACGAGCCGGCGTCAGCGGAGGCGCTGCTGCCCACCGAGTAGCTGGAGCCCGTGCCGGCCGGGACGTTCATGCCGTCGTGCGCCCACTGGTAGCTGAGGCCGTCGCCGCTCGCGGTGACCGAAAGGGAGAAAGGCTGGCCGGCCGTGACGGTGACGGATGCCGGTTGGCTCGTGATCGCCGGCGCTTCACCTACGACCGTCGGTCGCAGGCTGGCAATGGACTGCGCGTTCTCCCGAAGCACGCGGGCGTTGTCGGCAGCCCGGGGATCTCCGGCTGGCAATCCGAGAATGTGCCCTTGATAGGTGAGGTTCGGGTTGGAGTAGTAGGGCACGCGGAAAGCGGCGTAGGACATGATCGTGCCGGTGTCGCGGCCCGATCCGTCCAGGTACCGGTAACCGTAATGATACTGGCCGTCGTTGTCCGGCGCGTTGTCCTGCTGCCGGTCGTGATGGCAGCCGAAATTGTGGGCGAGTTCGTGCGCGATGACGCCGGCCGAGCCGGCGCGAATCGTCACCGAGTAGGCCCCCGGGGTGAACGCGATGCCGGCGAAGCCGTCCGACGAGCTATTCACGATCAGTGTCACCTGGTCGGCCCCATACTGATTGCGCTGCTGGGCCGCGAAGGCGCCGAGGGTCGTTGCCCGGGAGGCGAGGTTGTTCAGGTCGGTGGTGAGGTTGCCGGTTTCCGTGTAGCCCGTCGCTTCGACCACACCCACCACGCGCCAGACGACGTTGTCGACCTGACTCTGGGAGAGATACACATTGCTGCTCGCGATCCGCGCGCTCACGTTGTTTTGAACCGCGGCGGCTCCGCCGAGCGCGTTGCCGGCGGCGGTCGTGTAGAGCACCAGCAGGTCCGCGGTGTACGTGGTCGGCGCGGCCTCGATCGGCGGGGGCTGGGCCTGCGGGGCCATCAGGGCCTCGGCATCTCCCGCGACGGTGCCGGTCGACTTGCACATCTCCGCAGCGAAGTCCTTCTTCTCCACGGCCACGCCCGTCGGAGTGACGTGAAGGTCGTATTCAAGGGCGCCTGGAATGGTGACCACCGCGTCCCAGCGATCCCGGGTGCCGGACGACGCGAGAGTGACTCCCGGCGTGCCGTTGATGCCGGTCCAGATCGTGCGCGTGCCGTCGGCTGCGACGTGCGTGGCGATGAATTCGATCGCGACACCGGCAATGGGACGCACCGTCAGCCGCTCGGGGGCAAAACTCCGCCAGTCGGCGGGCACGGCGGAAATTCCGGGGAGGATCTCCTGCAGGGCCGCCAACAGCGCCGCAGATGGTTGCGGTTGCGGTGCGGCGGGCGGCGCGGGCGCGGCCGGGACGGGCGCCTCGGCAGGCGTCGGGGTTGGCGGCGCGGCCGCTGTGTGGTGCTGACGCTCGGCGCCCGCACGGGCGTCGGTGCCGGGGCGCACTCCGGGTCGCCAGTCCCACAGGACGGCAACTCCAAGCAGCACGGCGACGATCAGAATGGCCTTCTTCATGGCGCGGGGCGCCCGCTCGGGCCCGCCGTTTGGAACGCGCCGCCACTGGGTTGTTCCTCAACCTGGGCGGTCAGCGGTCCGGCGTGGATTGGCCCGAGGCCCGGTACCAGCGGAAGAAGCTCACACCGAACACGATCAGCGCCACACCCATGCCCACCAGCTTCATAAGCACTCCTGCAAGCAATTGGTCCTCGGCAGGACTGAAGCCCGCGACGATTCGCGGGGCGTATTCGTAGGTGGGATAAAGGATGTCACTCGAGAAGGTGATGAAAGCGAACACAGGGGTCATGCCGATCACCACAACGACAAGGTAGAGCATCTGGCCGGCGTAGCTGATGGGAGGAAATTCGCGCGACGGGCTGCACAGCGGCCACCAGTAGAAGAGGGCGGCGCCGAAGAACATCAGGTGCTCGACCACGTGCACGACCTTGTCCTGCAGCGCCCATTCGTAGAGTGCGGGCAGATGCCACGCGGAGAACGTGACGACGAAGACGCCGCCGCAGACCAGCGGGCGGGTCAGCAGCCAGAGCAGGCTGTGCAGCGGGCGCGCCGCGGTGACCGGCCGCACCAGCCACGGGGGCAGTCCGAGCAGAAACAGCACCGCCGCCGGATACATGAGCAGTTGATGCTGCACCATATGGGCGCTGAGCAGGAAACGTTCGCCCGCCTGATCGAGCGGCGATCCGACCGCGAGGTAGAAGAGCAAAAGCGCCGCGTAGAAACTGGCGGCCTGCGCCCGCGGATAGCGCGCGGCATCCGCTTCCCCGGCGGTTCCGGCGAGCCAGCCCCGCAGCGGTCCCGTCAGGAGCGCATAGAGCCACCCCAGGAAGATGAGGCCGCCTACGAGGAAGGGCTCGTTGTGCCAGTGCCGCCAGTCGATCATGGCAGGAGTGACCTGACGGATTACACGGAGTAGCCCGAATGAACCAATCACAATCCGCGTTGCCGCCCGGGCCCGGCGGGCCGCTGCAGCTCAGCCGCCGCGTCCCGCGGGCAGCGAAAGGCGCATCCGGAGGCTTCGCCGTCGGCCCGCCCGCGGCGGCCTCTTATTTGGCCTTCAGGAACGGCCCGACGCCTTTGTAGACGTCGTTGGCGGACGCCGCGACTTGGTCCATCATGGCCTTGAACGACGAGGCATCGAGGGTCCTGACTCGCGAGTCGCAACGCACAAAGATGTCGCCGTCGGAATCCAGGCCCACCTTGACGAAGTCGAGCGAGCTGTTGAACTTCAGCAGCGCCTCGAGGAACGCCGGGGTCTTTTGAAACTGCGCTTTCGCGGCCACCGTGACGAAGGTCACGAGCAGGTCGTCTTCGACCGCAAACACGACCTTGAAGTCCTTGAGGTCCGCCCCGTGCCATTCGCCATACCACACGGTGTCCGTTTTTGCCACGATCGCGTGGTCCGAGCCTTTGATGAGTTCCGTGATCTTGGCGGCACTGGCAGTGGTGACGCTTGGTTCGGCCTGCCCGGCCGGCACACCGGCCGCGATCGCGGCGAACGTCATCAGCACGAGAGCGAGGCTCAAACAGGGGCGAGTGATCATGATTCCTCCGATATTCCTTCGTCGCAGCTTGCTTCCGGGAGTTCTGGCGATGGGGAGATCAGATATCACCGACGCCGCCCAAACGCAACTTCCGCGGGGCCAACCGAACCCCGCCGTGCGTCGTTGCTGCTTCGCGGCAGTGCCTGCGGCCGGGCGCTTTGTCTCCTCGCGCGGCTAATGACGCGGACCGGCCGGCCCCGGCGAGTTCTTCATTTTGACGACCGTTGATTGGAACGCCGTCGCGCCACGCAGGGACGCAAATGCCGGTTCGTGCCACGCCCGGGCGTCGTCGTTGAAGCCATCCTGCGCGGCAAGCGCGAGCGCCGCCAGGGCCTCCGGAAGGTTGCCGGCCAGGGCCTGCAGGCACGCGAGATTGTAGGCCGGCAGGGGTTGGTCGGGGCCGACCGCCGACGCGAGTTCCGCCCAGACCAGCGCCTGCTCTGGCGATTCCCCGCGGGCGAGCGACGACCGTGCGGCCGCGCTGCAGCGCACCGCCGCCCCCGCGATGACGCGGCGCATCAGCCGGCGTTCCGCCGAGTCGCCGGGCGCGGCGGCGGCCTCCCGCCATCCGGCGATCATGGTTCGCCACGCGGGATTGCGGGGATTCCGGGCCAGCCGGAAGAAAGCATCGAGCGCCGCGGCCCGCCGTTTTTCCAGCGCCCGGGCCGCGTCATCGACTTCCGGCTGTCGGGCGAGCAGGGCCGCCCGTTTCTTGATGGCCGCAAGGTCGGCCTGATTCTTGAAATCCGCCACCATCGCCCGGTATTCCAGGTAGGCCTCGGCGGGCGGCAGGGTGCCGGCCGCGGTCAATTGTTCCTGCAGGCTGGTCTGGATGAAGGCATCATAACGATCACGGATGCCGGCGTGGCGGAACTGGGCGTCCAGCCAGGCGAGCGCCTCATCGGCGACCGCGGCGGGCAGCCACTCGTGGCCGCCGATGAACGAGCGGAAACGATGCGCGGTGTTGCGCGATTCCAGATCGCGATCGAGGTCGAGCATCTCCTCGCGGTTGAAATCGTCGGTGCCGGCGGCGCCGAAAAAGTCAAACGGCACCCGCTCCGGCATCGCGGCTCCGCCCAGGAAGCCTCCGCTGCTGGCAATCACGCCCCGTACCACGCCCGCCAGGCCCAGCTGGCAGGCGAAACGGGCGCCGCCGGAAAACCCGGCGGCGTAAACCCGGCGGCGATCCAGAGACCACCGGCGGCTCGCGTCCCGCAGCATGGCGTCGGCGGCCGCGTCGTTGTCTGCCACCGGGCCGTTGCGCGAATTGTTGGAGCCGACGACAATGTAGCCGTGCTTCTCCGCCGCCAGCCGGAAGCGCTCGACGGGACGCGAGCCGTTGGCCGCCGGGTCGAAACAGAACAGGACGGGCCATGCCTCCCTCGGAGCGTAGCGGGCGGGGACGTAGGCGGCGTAGCTTTGCGCGGGATCGGCCTGGCAGACGACCCGGGCGACGAGTTGGCCCTGCGGCACATCCTCCGCCAAGACGGGCAGCACGCCCGCCAAGAACCACCCCAGGATCGCCGCCGCCGGGAATCCGCGGGCAAGCGTGCGGCCTGTCTCCGAAATGCGCCGGCGCGAGGCGTTCCCGCGGCCCGGGATCGGCGGCGGCAGCTTCCGCGGACGCGGCAGAGGGCGGCAACGCGTCATGCCCCGGTTAACGCTCACGGCCTCGCGATCCCTTCAGGAGGCTGGCGTGGCGGGACCGGTCAGGGCTGGGACGAGAGCGGGATGCTGTCCTTGACCGCGAAAAGGTTGACGAGGGCGCACAGTGTGCCGCCGCCCAGCACGAGGCCGATGAAGAACACACAGGTGCAGAGCACCCGGTCCCACCGCAGATGCATGAAGAAGAAGATCACAAAGAGGAACTTCACGGCCGAGAGGAGCACGAGACTGCCGATGAGCAGGGCTCGGGGGAACGGCAGGAAGATGAGGAGGAGTTCCACTCCGGTGATGATGGCGAGAATCATCGCGATCTGCACGTAGGTGTGAAATCGGTTCCGGGCGTGGGACGAGCCGGTGATGTCGGCAGGGAGGGCGAGGTCCATGAAAGTGAGGGTGAGGGTGAAGAGGCGGGCGGGGATTCAGCGCACGGGACTCACCGGGTAGACGTACTCGAGCAGGTAGACCGCGGTGAAGATGACAATCCACACGATGTCGACGAAGTGCCAGTAGAGGCCCATCGATTCGACGTCGACGGCGTTGCGCTGGTCGAAGCCCTTCTTGAACGAATAGGCGTACATCGACAGCAGCCAGAGGACGCCAACCGCCACGTGCGTTCCGTGCGTGCCCGTCAGCGTGAAGAAGGTCGAGCCAAAGATGCTGTTCGTGATCGTCATGTGCTTCTCGTACACGAAGTGCCAGAACTCCCAGACCTGGCAGCCGAGGAAGATCAGGCCAAAGAACGCCGTCGTCAGCAGCGAGCTGCGCATGGCCCGCACCTTACCGCGCTGAATGGCATTCACGGCGAGCGCCATCATGAGCGACGACATCAGCAGGATGAACGTGGAGAACGAGGTGAGCTCGATGTCGAAGACCTGGGTGGCGACGGGATTGCCCGGCGGGGGATGCTGGCGGTAGACGAGATGGCTCGAGATCAGGGTGCCGAAGAACATGCAGTCCGAGGCCAGAAACGCCCAGAGGAGGAGCTTCTTGTGCGGAATGCCCGTCGCTGTCCCGGGATCGTGCGGGTGGGAAAGGGTGGCGGTGGCGGTGCTCATCAGGCGCGTAAGGCGGAAGGTGTCAGGTTGAAGGTGCAGGCCGGCATCGCGTCGGATCCCCGGGATGGTGCGGGATGGCTCCTATGGCTTCGCATGGTCGGGGGCGCCGCCGCCGGATTCTCCCGGATGCAGGTGGTAGCCGCCGGGTCCCTCGAGCGCCCAGAGGTAGACGCTGAGGAGGAGGATCCCCACGCCGACCAGCGAACCCGCCAGGCTGTAGTGGGCGAAGCAGAGACCCGCCGTCAGCAGGCCGGCGGCGGCAAACAGCGGATACCACGATTGGGCGGGCATGTGGATGCCGCCGTGCGCCGCCTCGTCTTTCGCGTGCGCGGCTTCTTCGCGGGCGGTCTCCTCCCGGTGCTGCTTCTCGTACCACCAGGCGTCGCGCGCGTGCACGGTGGGAAGGACGGCGAAATTGTACTCGGGCGGAGGCGACGGAATGCTCCACTCCAGGGTGCGCGCGTCCCAGGGATCGGGGCCGGCCCGTTCGCCTTTGAAGCAGCTCCAGATGACGGTGGCGACGTAGATGAGGATCCCGATCCCGAGCAGGTAGGCGCCGAGCGTGGCCACGAGGTTGCCCGTGTTCCACCCCATGTCCGCGTCGTAGGTCCACGTCCGCCGCGGCATGCCGTTGAGACCGAGGAAATGCATGGGGAAGAACGTGGCGTTGAAGCCGGTGAAGATGGTCCAGAACGACAGCTTGCCCCAGAATTCGGGGACGAGGCGGCCGGAGAATTTCGGCAGCCAGTACGGGATGGCGGCGAGCAGCGCGAAGGTGGCGCCGCCGATCAGCACGTAATGGAAATGCGCCACGACGAAATAGCTGTTGTGCTGCTGGGTGTCCGCCGGCGCGGCGGCGTGCATGATCCCGGAGAACCCGCCCATCATGAACATCCAGATGAAGCCGAGGGCGAACAACATCGGCACGCGCATCCGCAGGTGCCCGCCCCACAGCGTGCCGATCCAGTTGAAGATCTTCACGCCGGTCGGCACGGCGATGGCCATGGTCGCGAGGGCGAACGCCGAGGTGGCGACCACGCCCATGCCGGTCGTGAACATGTGGTGGCTCCACACGCCGAAGCCGATGAAGCCGATCATCGCGCCGGAGAACACCACGATCGGATAGCCGAACAGCGGCTTGCGCGCGAAGGTGGGCAGGATTTCCGAGATGTAGCCCATCGGCGGCAGGATGAGGATGTAGACCTCGGGGTGGCCGAAGATCCAGAACAGGTGCTGCCAGAGGATGGGCTGGCCGCCGTTCGACACCTCGAAGAAGTTGGTGCCAAAATGCCGGTCGAAGATCACCTCGACGAGCGCGATGGCGATCGACGGCATGGCGAGGATCAGCAGGAAGCTCGTGACGAGCGTCATCCAGCAGAACACCGGCAGCCGCATCATGGTCAGTCCCGGCGCGCGCAGGTTGATGATGGTGACGATGAAGTTCAGCGACGCGACGATCGACGACACGCCGAGCACCTGCAGGCCGACGGTCCAGAGGTCCGCCGAGATGTCCGGCGTGAAGAGCTTCGAGGTCAGGGGCGCGTAGCCGAACCAGCCCGCCGCGGGGGCGCCGGCCTGGAGGAACCAGCCGACGTTCAGGATGATGGCGCCGGCGACGAACACCCAGAGGCTGAACGCGTTCAGGCGCGGGAAGGCCACGTCGCGCGCCCCGATCTGGAGCGGCACGAGCAGGTTGAAGAAGGCGGCGTTGAGCGGCATGACCGCGAGGAAGATCATGGTCGTGCCGTGCATCGTGAAGAGCTCGCTGTAGAAGTGCGCGCTCACGAGGTGGTTGTTGGGCACGATGAGCTGGGTGCGGATGAGCAGGGCCTCGACGCCGCCGAGCAGGAAGAAGAAGGCGGCGAATGCGCCGTACAGGAGGCCGATCTTCTTGTGATCGACCGTGGTCAGCCACGCCACGAGGCCGGTCTTGGCCGTGGGGCGGCGCAGGAGGGTGACCGGACGGACGCCGGCGGGCGCCTCCGCGCCGATGAAGTTGGATCTGGCCAGGGTTTCCGCCATGGACGAAGGAGCGTGAAGGTGCGGGTGAGGAAGGGTGGAACGGGGCGGTCGTAGGCGCCGGTCATTTCAGGCTCTGCAGGTAAGCGACGAGGGCGTCGATCTCGGCATCGTTGAGATGGATGAGCCGCTGGCCGGTGGTGGGATCGGTGTAGCCGCCGTTGTACATCTTGTTGCCAGGCTTGAAATGGTTGGGATCCGCAATCCACGCGTGCATGCGCCGGGGCGTGTTCTCCAGCGAGCCCGCCGCGATTGTCGTCCGCGCCCCCACGTGCGTGAGGTCGGGACCGGTGACGCCGACGCCCTCGTGGCCGCGAATGGTGTGGCAGGCGATGCAGGTCTTCTCCTGGAACAGGCGGCGGCCCTCGGTGATGAGCTGCCGATTCTCGTGCGCCGGATCGGGGACCTGCTTCTCCTTCCACGCCGCGAAGGGATTGGCGTCGAACTCCGGCGAGCCCGCCAAGGCGCCGCCCGCGGTGGTCCGGTAGCTCGCGAAGACCGCATGGGGCCGCGGCGCCGCCGCGGCGGCGTCGGGCGCGACCACGCGCGCGGGCCGCTCCTGATTCGCCAGCCACGCCGCAAACTCCGGGGCGGACAGCGCAATCACGCGGAAACGCATGATGGCGTGCGAATCCCCGCAGAATTCCGCGCACTGGCCGTAATAATAACCGGGCTCGTCGGCCTGCAGCCAGAGGTGGTTGGGGCGGTTGGGAATCATGTCCACCTTGCCCGCCAGCTTCGGCACCCAGAAGCTGTGGATCACATCCAGCGTCCGCAGGGCGATGCGCACCGGCCGCCCGGCCGGGATGACGAGCTCGTTGCCCGTCACGAGCGGGCCGACGCCCTCGATCTGCTCGCGGGGATACTCGAACTTGAACCACCACTGGGAGCCGGTCGCCGTGATCTCGTAGGCGTTCGCCTGCTCGGCTGCGGGCACGTCGTAGGTGTACCCGATATTCCGGAGCGTGGGGAAGGCGATGATGACCAGGCAGAGCACCGAGGCGCTGACGAGGCTGATCTCCACGAGGAAATTGCCGTGGCTCTGCGGCGGCGGCTCGGCGTGCTGGTCGGCGGCGGAGCGCGCCCGGAACCGGAGCGTCGCAAAGGCGAGCACGGCGCCGACCGCCACAAAGATGAAAGCCGTGACGTACACGGTCACCATGAACAGGTCGAGCTGCGCCCGCGCCACCGGGCCCTTGACGTGAAAGGTCGATTGCGGGCCGTCGAGCCAGCAGCCCGTCAACAGGGTGAGCCCACCGAGCGCGGAAAACGCGCAGATGAGCCGGACGAGTTTCGACGGAACGGTCGGGCGACGCATGTCGGAAAGAGAAGGGAAATGCGCGAGGCTGAGCTGGAAAGGCGGCGGGCGGATCGCTCGCGCCGCCGCAGCAATGGATAGCGCAAACTCCCGTTGTCGCAAACGGAGCGACAACAAAATCCATCCGATTACCGCTGTTAATCTTGCGGCGCGGCAGAATTAGGCGCGCCTTCACAGGCCGCGGGATTTTCGCGGAGGGCGGCGGACGGGATTACCGTGGCGCACTATGAAACCCCCGTCCCTCCTCCTCCTGTCGTCCTGCCTGCTGCTTGTCGGTTGCGGCAAGAAGGAATCCGCCGAGGCGCCGGCGGCCGCCGCGCCCAACGGCGCTGCAGTTTTCACGCTCACCGCGGACGACACGATGAAATACAACCTCACCCGGCTCGAGGCCGCCGCCGGCCAGACGGTCCAGTTGACCCTGACCAACGTCGGCACGCTGCCGAAGCAGGCGATGGCGCACAACTGGATCCTGCTGAAACGGGGTGACGATCCCGCCGCCTTTGCCAACGCCGCCGTGGCGCATCAGGCCCAGGATTATTTCCCGCCGGAGCTCGCGAGCGAAGTGCTCGCGCACACCCGGCTGCTGGGCCCGAAACAGAGCGATACGATCACGTTCAAGGCGCCCGCGGAGCCGGGCGAGTATCCGTTCCTCTGCAGCTTCCCGGCGCACTTTCTCACCGGCATGAAGGGTGTGCTCGTCGTCCACTGACGCGGACGACAGGAGTCGAGGGTTCGAGCGCGGCAGGTGTTGAGCTGAACCGCCGAAATCAGGCTGGCTCATCGTCAAACCCAAAACGCAAGACCCCAGACTGCCGCGCCTACCGCGCGGCAGGCCACCACCGGTACAGGAAGAAATAGATCAATACGCCGGTGACGGAAACGTAATACCACAGGGGAAAAGTCCACCGGGCCCACCGCCGGTGGCGGTCAAAGCGCCCGCGCAAGGCCAGCGTCAGGGTCGTGACGATGAGCGGCACGATCACCAGCGCCAGCAGGATGTGCGAGACGAGCATGGCGAAGTAGACGGGACGGATCCATCCCGCGCCGCCAAAGGGCGTGCGCGCGCCCGTCTGCAGGTGGTAGGTCACGTAGCAGGCCAGAAACGCCGCGGACACCGCGAACGCCGCCAGCATGCACGCGCGGTGGGCGGCGACCCGACGGCGCTTGATGCAGAGGAACCCGGCGCTGAGCAGAACCGTGGCCGCGCCGTTCAGGCCCGCGTTCAGCGCGGGAAAATCGTGCAGAGTCATCGGAGGGGGACCACGGATTTCACGGACGAGCCGGGACGGAAGGCAAAGCCAATCATCCGTGGGTATCCGCGGGATCCGTGGTCAGAAAAACACGATCCGATCGATCACGAGCGCGACGAGCAGCAGGGGCAGATAGCAGATCGAGGCGAAGAACAGTCGGCGCGCCGCCGGCTCGCGGGCCCCCCGCCGCAAGAAGGCCAGCGCCCGCCAGAGGAACCACGCCCCGAGCCCGGCCGCGGCCGCGCCGTAGGCGAGGGTGCCGTAGCGCAGAAGGACCGGCAGCAGCGAGACCGCCACGAGCAGCGCCGCGCACGCGAACGACCGCCCGGCGACCCGGCCGCCGCCGGCGTCGCGCGCCGCCAGCATCGGGAAATGGACCGCGACGTAGTCGCGCCGGTAGATCCACGCGATCGCCATGAAATGCGGAATCTGCCAGAAGAGCAACACGCCGAAGAGAATCCACCCCAAGACCGAGATCCGTCCCTCGGCTGCCGCCCAGCCGATCAGCGGAGGCAGGGCGCCCGCCACCGCCCCGATCTCGGTCGACCAGCGCGACCAGCGCTTCGCCGGCGTGTAGAGCGCCAGATAGCACACGATCGTGGCCAGCCCGAAGCCGGCTGACAGGCCGTTCGCTTTGGCGAAGAGCACCGCCAGGCCCGCGCTGCACAGGCTCCACCCCAGCACAAACGCCGAGCCGGTGGCGACCCGGCCCGAGGGAATCGGGCGCATCCGGGTCCGGCTCATGCGCGCGTCCGTGTCGGCTTCCAGCCACTGGTTGAGCGCCGCCACGCCGCCCGCGGCCAGCGCGGTGCCCAGCAACACGAAAAACAGCGTGCTTCCGCTGCGCGCCGGCCCGGCGCCCGCGCCCTGCGGCGGACGCGCCGCGAGGTAGCCGACCAAGGCCGTCAGCACGGACAGGGAACTCAGGCGCGGCTTGGTGAGCTCCAGATAATCGGCGAAGCGGGCGCGCGGGGCCGCGCTCGCGAGCAAGCCGGCCTGCGCTGCCGTTTCGTAGGATGAATTCGCGCCGGCATTCATGCGTGAACTGGGAGATGGCTTGCCGCAGCATTCGTCGGTACCGGCGGACGGCGACGGGTCGTCGCGGCCTCCAGATCATCCCGATGCAGGGTCCAAGTGAGCAGAAACGTCGTGGCCAGGGCGAGCGCGCCGACGAGCACGTGCGCGGTGGTGAGGTACGCGTTGCGCCCCGTCCAGACCACCATGGCGCCGAGGGCGATCTGCGCGGCCAGCAATCCGACCATCAAGGCGGCCAGGCCCCTCCGGCCGGCGCCGGCCCCGCGTCCGGACCACACCGCCGCCGCGTACCAGAGCAGCGCGGCGGCCAGCACGAGCGCCATGGCGCGGTGCGCAAAATTGATGCCGATGCGAAAGTCCCAGTGGGCGGGCACGAGCCCGCCCTCGGGTGTCAGCGGAAAGGTCGGGATCGCCAGCCCGGCGAAGCTGTGTCGCATGACCGCCGCGATGGCGAGCTGTCCCAGCAGCAGCCCGCAGCAGGCGGCGCCCAGGCGGCGCAGGCCCCGCGCGGCTGGCCACGCCGCCCCCTCCACCCAGGGCCGCGACAGCGCGGCGGCAATGGCGATCAGCGTGCAGACGAAGACTTGGGCAAGACCGGCATGGAGTATGGCAAAGAGGCGCCCGACACTGGTGTCGACCGCCGCCAGTTGCTCACGATCGAGCAGCACGCGCAGGCCGCCCACGACCGCCTGGAAAAGGACAAGCGCCACGGCGAAGCCGCCCAGGCGCCGCAGCCAGCGGCGTTGCTCGCAGCGCCAGAGCCACGCCGCCAGGGCGATCGTGATGGTGCTCATGATCGCGGCGCTCAGCCGGTGCGAGTGCTCCGCGAACAGCGCGACGTTTTGCAGCCACCCGGCGGGGTTGAGCGACCCGTTGGAGAGCGGCCAGTCGGGAAACGCCATGCCGGCGCCGATGCTGGTCGTAAACGCGCCCAGCATCACCAGCACGAACACCCACGCGGCACCGACCGCGGCAAACCACGCCAGCGCGGGCTGGTAAGCGGAGCGGCGGTCGGCATGGAGAATTCCCGGCATGGGGCGATGGGCTGCTGAACGGAATGCCAGACCCGGGGTTTGGCAAATTTTTTGACAAATATCCATCGTCGGCGATGGCTGTTGGCTGATGCAGCGGTTTCGGTCGCAGTTCGGACGCGGTCTGCTCGGAGCAATGATCCTCCTGGGCGCAGCTTGCTCGCGCCCGGACAAACCGACGCCGTCGAGTGCTGGGGTCCCGGCCGGGGCCAGCGAACGCTACGCCGTGCGCGGCGAGATTGTTTCGGTCAATCGCGACCGCGGAACGCTGACGGTCGCGCATGAGGCGATCCCGGGCTTCATGCCCGCCATGACGATGGAATTCGGCGCCGCCGACGGCGACCTGGCCAGCGTACAGCCGGGCGAGCGCATCCGCGCCGAGCTCGTGCGCACCGGCGATGACTTCCGCCTCGAGAAGATCTGGCCGGACGACGCGGCGTCCGCCGGTCGGATCGCGACCGCGGCCAACGCCCTGCGGCAGGACACGGCGGCGCGCGGCGCCCGGGCCTACCGCGAGATTGGCGAGAACATGCCGGATTTCGCCCTCTACGACCAGGACGGGCAGGTGGTGCCGGCCAGCCGCTTTCGCGGCCGGCAGATCCTGCTCAACTTCATCTACACCCGCTGCCCGGTCGCGACGATGTGCCCGGCGGCGACGCTGCGCATGATGGCGGTCCAGCAGCAGGCGCGCGCAGCCGGCGTGGCCAACCTCCAGCTCATCTCCATCACGCTCGATCCGGAGTACGACACGCCGGGCGTGCTCAAGCAGTACGCCGCGGCGCGCGCGATCGACACCGGCAACTTCGCGTTTCTGACCGGCCCCGAGTCGGCCATCCGCGATTTGCTTACGCAGTTCGGCGTGATCGCCGAGTTCCAAGACGGGCTGCTGAAGCATTCGCTGGCCACGCTGTTGATCGACGAGAAGGGACGCATCATCCATCGGGCCGACGGTAGCGCGTGGACGGCCGAAGAGTTCGTGGAGAAGATGCGGAAGGGATAGGCAGAAGGGAATTCAACCACGAATTACACTGATAACACGGAGGGTGAACCCGGATGGTCATCCTGAAGGGAGCGGAGGATCCGGATTGATTCCAGCGGCAGCCCTGGTTGGAAGCGGTGGCCCACCCGGAAATGGCACCGCGGCCTGTATTGCTGAGTGTTCATCGGTGTCCATCCGTGTAATCTGTGGTCAAGAATGAGCGTATCTTTGTCCGGCAGGCACCAGGCCCAGATCGCCCTGATCACCGCGGCGGCCGTGGGGTTGTTCGTCGTGGTGCGGCGGCTGCCCACCGGCACGAATTTGAGCCACATGGATTTCCGCGTCACCGGCGGGAACTCGATCGAATTCTGCGATCCCGCAAATCCGGCCTTCATTCCCGTGGTGGCGGTGAAGTCGCCCGTGACCATGGCGCTGGCCATGGACGCACCGCCGGCGCCGGGCCGCCCGCTGCACGTCACGGTCGAACTGCGCACCACGAGCGGGAAGCCGATCGCGCCCGAGGATCTGTTGACCGTCCACGAGCACCGCCTGCACCTCATGGTGGTCGATCCCAGCCTGCGCGACTATGAGCACCTGCACCCCGTGCCCGGGCGCCGGCCGGGCGCCTGGGACGTCATCATCACGCCGCGGCGAGCCGGGCTCTATCGGGTTTTTGGCGATTTCACGCCGGTTGCGACCGGCCGCGGGCTTTATGCGTCGGCGGAGTTCATCGTCCCCGGGACGCCCGACCGCGCGCCGGCCGAAGACAATTGGAGTTGGGAGGCGGACGGACTGCGTTTCCTGCTCGCGCCCGGGGCGGCGCTGCGCGCGCGGCAGATGGTCGACCTGAAACTGACGGTCGAGGCGACGCAGGAGGGCCGGACGGTGGCGCTCGAGCCGGTGATGGGAGCGTACGCCCACCTCGTGGCGTTCGATCGGGACCGGAGCGGTTTCGCCCACATTCATCCGTCACCGGCCGGGCTTGAGCAACGGCTGGATGACCGGCGGCCGCAGCTGGCATTCCGGGTGCAGATCCCGTGGGCGGGGCGGTACGTGATTTGGAGCCAGGTAAAGGTCGGCGGGCAGGAGCGTTTCGCGCCGTTCTGGATCCAGGTGGCGCCGTGAGCGACGACGGCCACGGCTGGGCGCCGCCCAGCAAGAGTTGCGTGCGCGGGCGGATTGCGCCTTAGCATCACGGGATGCCGCCGCCGATTGACAGGGTCGAACCCGGTCTGCAGGCCGATCAGCGCCTGCTGGATCGCGCGTGGCTGCGCATCGGGGTGGGCCTGCTGGTGGCGGGCCAGGCCATGGCGTTCAGTTTCGCGGTCAACCTCACGCCACCCGAGGGCACCGTCTACTGGATCCTGCACGGCGGGCTGATGCTGTCGGCCGTGGGCGTGCTCGTGTTTCTTGGCGGCGATCTCGTGGGCTCGGCGATCCGGGCGCTTCGACAGGGACGGATCAGCATCGACCTGCTGTTCCTGATAACTCTGGCCGGGGCCTTTGGCGGGTCGCTGGTGGCCACGTTCACGCGCACGGGCTCGGTGTATTACGAGGTCGTCGCCATCCTCATCGTGGTCCACACTTTCGGCAAGATGCTGGGCGCGCGCAGCCGGGTGGCGGCGCTGCGGGCCGTCGACGCCACCCGCGAGCGGTTCGAGGAGTGTGACGTGCGGGGGGGCGATGGCACCCGGCGGCGCAAGCGCGTGGGCGCGCTGGCGGCGGATGACCTCGTGCTGGTGGCGCCCGGCGCGCCGATCAGCGTCGACGGCCAGGTCGCGGCGGGCCAGGGCTACGTGCAGGAGACATCGATGACCGGCGAGTGGCGGCCCGTTCGCCGCGGCGCGGGCGACCGCGTGCTGGCGGGAACGTACTCGGTCGACGGCAGCTTCGAGATCCGCGCCGCGCCCGGCCCCCGGCGCCTCGACGCGGTGCTGGCGACCGTGGCCGCCGCGCGCCTGGCGCCGAGCGAGCTGCAGCGGCAGGCGGACCGGTTCGTGGCGTGGTTTCTGCCCATGGTGGCCGGCGTGAGCGCCGCCACCTTCGCGTTCTGGATGGCGCGCGCTCCCTGGGACCGGGCGCTGTTCAACGCGATGGCCGTGCTGCTGGTGGCCTGCCCCTGCGCCGCCGGGCTGGCCACGCCGGTGGCGGTGTGGGGCGGACTGGCGCGGCTCGCGTCCTTCGGCCTCGTGGCGCGTACGGGCGACTTCCTCGATGCACTGGCCCAGTGCGATTTCGCCTGCCTCGACAAAACCGGAACGCTGTCCCGGGAGACCCTGGCGGTGCGGGCGTGGCGCATCGAGCCCGCGTTCCGCGAACGCGCGGCGTGGCTCAAGGCCGCCGTGGCCGCGGCCGAGGACGGCGTGCGCCATCCCATCGCCGCCGCCCTTCGAGAGGAATGTCACGTAATACGTGACATTCCGCACCGGGTGGATGCGGAGGATGGCGCCGGGGTCATTGACGCGATTCCTGCCGGACCGGTCGGGGTCGCGGAGCGGCGGATCGAGCCGGGGCTGGGCGTGGTGGCGCAGGTAGCGGACGAGGCGGGTCAGTCGGTGGAGCTTCGCGTGGGCGAACGGTTCCTGGGCGGAGCGGGGGAGTTGGGAACCGCCACGGAAACCGCCGGCAAGGAGGTATTCGTTTTCGTCGGCGGCGCTCGCGCCGCGACGGTCGAGGTGACCGAGTCGTGGCGGGAGGGACTGGAGGAAGCGTTGCGCGAGTTGGGCGCGCTCGGCGTCGAGGTGGAGCTTCTAACCGGCGACGCGAGGGCCGTCGGAGCGCTGATGGCGGCGCGCGCGTTTTGCGTCGGAGCAAAGGAAGAGAAATCAAAGCCAGATCGCGGGCTGAAGCCGCTCCCGGCGCCGGTCGTGCGCGCCGGGCTCACGCCCGCCGAAAAGCTCGCGCGGGTCTGCGAGCTGGTGGGCGAGGGCCGCCGGGTGGTGTTCCTGGGCGATGGCGTCAACGACGCGGCGGCCATGAGCGCGGCGCAGGCGCCGATCGCGATGCAGGCCGGGGCGGAACTGGCGCGAGCCGCGGCCATGGCGGTGTTCGCGGGCGACGACCTGCGCTTCCTGCCGCGGGCGGTCCGCGTGGCGCGGGCGGCCCGGCGGAGCATTCATACGAATCTGCTGTTTGCGGCGGCCTACAACACTGCCGGCATGGCGCTCGCCGCGGCCGGCCTGCTGCATCCCGTGGCGGCGGCGTTGCTCATGGTCGGTTCCAGCGCCTTCGTCTCCGTGCGGGCGCTGCGCAGCGTCGGCGCCCGCAACGCGCGGCCGTAGGGCGGGGTGCCCGGGCGCGCGGCGCGGCAATTCCAGCCTTGCGCGGCGGCGGGGCTTGCCGCCAAGGTGACGCGCGCTCCGGCGGCGGAGATGGTGCGCCTCTCGGGCCATTCCATCCCCGGTCGTCGGGCCCGCCTCCGCTCCCCGCCGTGCCATGATCAAGGATATCATCGTCCAGCTCTCGGTTTTCCTCGGCCTGACCGCGCTGGTCGGGCTCATCACCTGGCTGCATTGCCGGAAGGCGGCGCGGTCAACGGACACGACCAGGGAGTACTTCCTCGCGAACAGCGGCCTCAACTGGATGTTCATCGCCGGCTCCATCACCCTCACGAACATCAACACCGACACGCTGGTCGGCTGGAACGGCAACCAGATGCTGCTCATCACGTGGTGGGAGCTTTCCGCCGTGGTGGGGCTCATCCTCTTGGCGAAGGTATTTGTGCCGATCTACTACCGGTACAACTGCACCACCGTGACGGAACTCCTCGAACGGCGGTATCAGAACCGGCACATCCGGGCGACGGTCGCGACGATCTTTCTGCTCGGGAACCTGTTCTTGTTTCTGCCGGCGATGCTTTATACCAGCTCGCTCATCATCAAATCGATGTTCGGACTGCCGGCCACGATCGCGGGCATCGACACCATCATCGTGCTCTCCGCCTTCACGGCGGCCGTGGGCGCGGCCTACGCGATCATCGGCGGATTGCGCGCGGTCGCCATTTCCGACACCTACTCCGGCATCATCGTCCTGGGCCTGGCGATGCTGGTGGTCGTCCTCGCCCTCAACGCCGTCCACTGGAGCTTTGCGGGCATCCCGGCGGAACGCCTCACGCTGATTGGCGACAGCCATTCGCTGCTGCCTTGGCCGACCCTGTTCACCGGGATGATTTACACCCAGCTCTATTACTGGAGCACCAACCAGACGATCACGCAGCGGGCGCTGGCGGCGCCGTCGATCCGCGAGGCCCAGAAGGGGGTGTACGCGTCGGCCGCCATCCGGCTTTTCATCATCCCGCCGATGATCGCGATTCCCGGCGTGTGCGCCTACAAGCTCTTCGGCAACCTGGGTGACCAGGCCTATGGCCGCCTGGTCGGGAGCGTGCTCCCGCACTGGCTCATGGGGGCGTTCGCGGCGGCGATGTTCGCGGCGGTGATGACGAGCTACAACGCGACCCTCAATTCGTCCGCCGCCCTCTACGTGTGCGACCTGCACGAAAAGTACGCCGCCAGGAAGGGCAGCCTCGCCAAGCTGTCGATGGGGGTGTCCTTCGGGTTTGCCCTCCTGTCCATCGTCCTGGTGCCGCTGTACGAGGGCGCCCCGAGCATCATCCAGCGGATTCAAAGCTGGCTGGGCCTTTTCAGCATGCCGATCCTCTCGGCGTTCATCACCGGACTGCTCTTCCGGAACGTCGACGCGCGCGCGGTGATCGCGACCATTGTGTTCGGCTCGGGTCTCTACGCCGTCTTCACGTTCGCCTGGACGCCGCTGCACTTCCTCCACCTGATGTTCATCACCGTCTGGGCGTGCGTGGGATTTGCCCTGCTGCTTAACCGCTTGGTTTTCGGGCGCCAGGCCCGGCTGGAAGTGGCCAGGATCGGCGAGATCCTGAAGGCGGCGCTCGCATCCTAGGCGGCGGGCGCTCCGGTGCGTCTGGGGCGGGTGGCGGGTCCCGCCGTGCCTCAGAACTTCAGATGTTTGACGGTGAGGCCCTTGTTGATGAGCTGCTTGAGGGAGTCGATGCCGATGCGCAGATGCATGTCGACATACTCCTTGTCGACCCGCTCATCGCTCTGCGCGGTCTTGATGCCTTCGGGCACCATCGGCTGGTCGGAAACCAACAGCAGCGCGCCGGCGGGGATCTCGTTGTAGAATCCCGTCATGAAGATCGTGGCCGTCTCCATGTCGATGGCCAGGCAGCGGATTCGCCGGAGGTATTTCTTGAAGGCGTCATCGTGCTCCCAGACGCGCCGGTTGGTGGTGTAGACGGTGCCGGTCCAGTAGTCGCGGGCGTGATCGCGGATGGTGGTGGAGATGGCCTTTTGCAGCGCGAAGGCGGGCAGGGCCGGCACCTCGGGCGGGAAATAGTCGTTGCTGGTGCCCTCGCCGCGGATGGCGGCGATGGGGAGGATCAGATCGCCGATCTCCGCGCGGTGCTTGATGCCGCCGCATTTGCCGAGGAAGAGCACCGCCTTGGGATGGATGGCGCTGAGGAGGTCCATGATCGTGGCGGCGGTGGCGCTGCCCATGCCGAAATCGATGATGGAGATGCGGCCGGCGGTGGCGCTCGGCATGGGCTTGTCGCGGCCGTGCACGGGCACGCGGTGCCACTGGGCGAAGAGCTGCACATACCGCTGGAAGTTGGTCAGGAGGATGTGGTCGCCCATCTTCTTCAGCGGCACGCCGGTGTAGCGCGGCAGCCAGTTCTCGACGATTTCGCGGCGGGATTTCATGCGGGATTAAAGCTCCGGGTTTCGCGGTGCACGGTCGGTAGACCGGGCATGCTAACAGAGAACCGGCCCCTGTGAACTGCGAACTGGCGCGCCGTCAGCGCAGTTCCGCCGCTGCGATGTCGTGCGACCAGCGCCGGGTGTTCGACTTGTCGAAACAGGTGATCGTAAGGACCCGGTTCTCCCGCGGGCCGTGGAGCGCGAGCACGCAATAGTTCTGATCGGCCACCAGCGTGCCGGGTAAGCGGTGCGGTTCGGAGGCCCGGACGGTGGTGGCGCCGGTCCAGACGCTGCTGCTGAAGGGCGAGGAGGTGAGTTCGTAGACCGTGCCGGCGTCGCCAAGCGCGGCGCGCGCCAGCTCGGTGAAATGAACATCGCCGGTCAGAAAGACCACGCCGGAAATGTGCTGCTCGCGGATGAACCGGAGGATCTCCTCGCGCTCATGCCGGTAGTAGGCGAACGTTTCGCTGGCGCCGCCGAAATCCGTGAGCATCTGGCCGCCGGTGACGATGAACTTGAACGTGAAATGCTTGAGCGCTTGCGCCTCGAGCAGCGACTGTTTGAGCCAGTCGAGCTGGTGCACGCCGTATTGCGTCTTGCCCGGGTTGTGTTCCGCATCGAGGGTGGTGTCGTCGCGGTACCACCGGTTGTCCATGAGGACGAAGGCGGCATCGCCCCAGTAGAACTTGGAGTAGACGCCGGGATGGCCGGCCTGGCCGTAGGTTGCGTTGCCCCAATAAGTCTGGAAGACGCGGAGGGATTCGTCCTTGAAGGCAAAGCTCTTGTTCGAGTCGTTGCTGCCGTAGTCGTGGTCGTCCCATGTGGCGTAGTGGTTCATCGCGGCGAACAGGGCTTGCAGGTCCGGGGTGGCGCGGTCGTGCTGCGCGCGATACCAGAGGCCGCTGGGCGAATCGAAATCGGGCTCGCGGTAGTACCAGTTGTCGCCGCCCCAGACCATGAAGTCGGCGCCGCTGGCGGCCATGTGGCGGAAAATCTCGGTGCCCTTGCCATAGGGCGGACCGGGGCGGTCATAGGCCGCCTCGTTGAGATAGGCGCAGGAGCCGAAGATGAAGCTGAAGTCGGGCGGCGGCGCGCGCCATTCCCAGAGCGGATGGGTTTTGAACCGGAGCGGATAGGGGAAGGCCTGCCGGACGCCGTCGATGTCAAGCGCATATTCGTAGGTGGCGCCCATCTCGAGCAGCCCGGGGGTGAACCTGGCGATTTGTCCGCCGGCCGGCGTGACGCTCAGATCCGACCGGACGATCCGCTGCGCGGTCGCCGGCTGACCGGCGCGCCAGTATTCCAGCGCGACCTCTTTCGCGCCCTTGGTCTCGACCCAGATGAGTGACTCGCGGTGGGCGGCGTAGCCAAGCATGGGACCGGAGACGAGGACGCCGCCGGCGAGGCCGGCGGAGGCGGAAAGACACAGCACGGAGACGAGCAGAGGCGCATAGGGCTTCATCCCGGCCAGCCTAGGCGCCCCGCGGCAAAAAACGAAAGCCGGAAAGTGACACCCTCGTGGCCACGCGCCCCGCCCGCCGCTTCACGCGCCGACAAGAGCAGTCTCAGCATGGAATGGCTCCACACGCGCGTGCTTCCGCGACCGCCCCCCGGCGTGGCGCCTCGAGCGGACCAGCAGCCCGTCTCCACCAGCCGCCGCCCGCACAGCCACCGCGCCGCTCCCAGCAAGGACAGGGCCAGGAGAAACCATTCCTCAATTGCACCACCACCTCCTCCGCTTGCTGGCGCGGGAGCTGGTGGAATCGGGGCGGCGGCCACCGTCAGCGTGGCCTTGGTGCTGGTCACGCTGCCGAGCGGGTTCGTGACCACGACCGTGTAATCGCCGGCGTCGGCGGCTTGGACACTGGCAATGGCAAGGGAACGGGAATTGGCGCCACGGATGGCGTTGCCATTGAGGCACCATTGAAACGTCGGATCGGGGACGCCCGCCGCGGAAACCGTGATGATCGCACTCGTCCCAACCGTGGCCGACAAGCTCAGCGGCTGTGTTGTGATTACCGGGGTCGTGGCGAGCAGCCCTTTGCGGACCGTCGTTCCACTGGGGACATAAAGGTTGCCTTGTGCATCCACGGCGACGGCGTGCGGGCTCAGGAATCGCGACTGACTGCCCAAGCCATCGGCATTGCCGGCGGCGCCCGCCAAGCCCGCCAAAGTGGAGACGACGCCGGCCGGCGAGATCTTGCGGATCGTGTCATTATCGCCCTCGGCCACGTAAACGTTTCCTGACAGATCCACTGAAACCCCCTGAGGGTTGTTGAAACGGGCGGCGGTGCCGGCGCCATCCGCCGAGTCCGCTTCGCCACCGGCGCCACCCGCCAAGGTCGTAACTGCCCCCGCCGGGCTGATCTTCTTGATCGCGCCATGCCGGATGGCGTTGGCCACATAGACATTGCCCGCGGAATCGACGGCCACCCCTTGGGGCGCCGCAAAGGCCGCGGCACTTCCCGTTCCGTCCGCGTTGCCCGGTGACCCGGCGGTTCCGGCAAGGGTGGTGACGACGCCGGCCGGCGTGATCTTGCGCACAACGGAATTGTCGCGATCGGCGACGTAGAGGTTGCCGCCGGCGTCGGCGGCAAGGCCGCCGGGGTAATTGAAGCGCGCACCAGTACCCGTGCCATCGGCATAGCCGGAAGGCGCGGTGGCGTCGCCTGCCACGGTGGTCACCACACCGGTCGGGGTGATTCTGCGGATGTTGTCGTTCCCGGGATCGGAGACGTAGACCATACCGGCCGCGTCAACCGCGATGCCATAGGGGCTGTTGAACAGGGCGGTGCTCCCCGTGCCATCCGCGCTGCCCGGCGTTCCCGCCCTTCCCGCGAGCGTGGAGACGGCGCCATTTGGGGCGATCTTGCGGATCGTCGAGTTGACCGTGTCGGCCACATAGATTTCGCCGGCCGGGCCGATCGCCGCGCTTGCCAGGTTGTTGAAGCGCGCTTGGGGTATGCTGCCATCGGTGCTGCCAACGCTGTTGTCCAGGCCAAGGCCGGCGATCGTGGTCACTGTGGCGGAGGGCGTGATCTTGCGGATGGTGTTGTTGTCCCGATCGGCGACGAACAGGTCGCCGGCGGTGTCGGCCGCCAGGCCAAAAGGACTGCGGAAACGGGCGGCGTTGCCGACGCCGTCGGCCGAGCCCTCCGCGCCAGCCGTCCCAGCCAGGGTCACGATGCCGCCGTCCGGCGTGAGCTTGCGGATGACATTCCGGAGATCGGAGACGAAGACGTTACCGGACCCATCGACCGCCATTCCCTGGGGAATGAGCGAGCCCCCGGGTCCGACGAGCGTGGTGACTTCGCCTGCCGGGGTTACTCTGCGGATGATGCAATTGCCAATTTCGGCGACGTAGA